>ERZ1035027.29-NODE-29-length-105098-cov-7.354512_pt1 | contig 105098 bp, 80 predicted proteins | sample MGYA00520604_ERZ1035027 | MGnify/ENA primary metagenome ERZ1035027 (study PRJEB33766, sample SAMN09781743) | gut metagenome | biome: gut microbiome | host: Homo sapiens | place: Madagascar | study: EMG produced TPA metagenomics assembly of the PRJNA485056 data set...
CGCAAGCCCCGCGACCCCGCGCCGTCGCCGTCGACCCGCCACCGTGCTCTCGAACACGCATGCTCGCATGCCCCCGCTCATACCGCGCAAGGGCCGTCGACGTTCTCCGATTTCTTTTCCCCAGCGCCCCCTGGGACGCCGGGGAAAACAAACCGCCCTGCGGGCTTCGGGCAACGGCGCCTCCTGCCGTCGGCTTCTCCTTTCCCCCTTGCACGGCAGCGGGCCCATGCGGTCCACGCGCTGCGAGGCACGCCAAAGGGGCGGGCCGGAAACGACTCAGGAGGTCACTTATGAAGAACTTGCACGAGCGCGCGGTCGAGGCAGCCATCCGATTCGTGGAGCGCAAGGGCTACGAGGTCTTGGACCGGAACTGGAGCTGCGAGGGCGTGGCGGGCCGCCTGGATCTGGTGGCCATGGACGAGGACGCCATCGTCTTCATCGACGTCACCGCGGCCAACCGCGAGGAGGGCGGCTTCAGCGAGGGGAACCTCACCCGCGAGCAGTTCGAGCTGCTGGCAGCCACTTGGCTGGAGGGCTACACCCCCGAGGGCGACGTCCCGGTCCGCTTCGACGGCATCGACATGATCGTCGTCAACGCCGGCAGGGCCCCGCTCAGGCACCACATCAACAAGCTGGGCTCGTTCGCGGAGTCCATCGCGTAGCGGCCGGCCCCCGGAGCACGGAGGGGCCGCAGCCGGCGGCTCCTCCCCCTCCGTGCTCCCAACTCGCCGCGGCACCTCGGCTGCGAGGGACCCGCCCTCGCGCTCCCGGGCAGCCCGGACCCCTGCACCCCTCCCGCCACGGGTTTCCGGCGCGCTTGTGCCGGCTCCGCAATGCCGCCTGGCCCTTCCGCCGGGAAAGCCCGCCGAAAGGTGCCGCATCGCGCATGGGGCTGCGTGCCCCATGCCCCCGCCCAAGGGGCACGCCCCCTTGGGAATCCCATGCGCGTCCTCCGAGCCGGACGGGCTCGCAGCGCTCAGGCGCCGCGGGGCTGTCGCGCGCGAAGGCCCCGGCTGCGCCGCCCACACGACATCCCCGCAAAACCCGGGGAAGGGCCCTGCGGAAACCGGGTTTGGCGGAGATGGCGGCTTTCGCCTTCGTGAAGCCGGCTCCACCGGGGCCGCCGCGCGCGGATCGGCATCCAAGCGGATGCAAGCCGGGCTTGCATCCGGGCAGGGCCGGATCGGGCGAAAAGAAGGGAACGACGCAGCATGAGGGCAGCAGCCACAGGAAACAGGGTCGGGATGATCGCGCAGCCGTCGGGCGCAAGGGCCGCAACGACCGCCGTCGCGGCGCGAGGCGGCGCCCCGCGCGCGAAGGGCATCAAGACCAGGGTCAGCTACGCGGGCGAGTGCAGCCTCGAGGAGGCGGTGAGCCAGTACCTGGCCGCCAGGGCGAACTCGAGGGCGATCCCGGCCCTGGCCGAGGCCGGCGCGTGACGGACCCGGGAAACCGGGGCGCGTTGGACACTTTCGCTGCCCGCCGACCCGACGGGCAGCGGCGCGCGCCCCGCTGCTAGCATCCGACCCGTATCACAGCGGGCGCGAAACCGACTAAGGAGGAAGACCGTGAGGGTAATCACCGTAAGCAACTTCAAGGGCGGCGTGGGCAAGACCACGACCGCCGTCAACCTGGCCACGCTCTGCGCGAGGCACGGAAAGAGGACGCTGCTGATCGACCTGGACCCCCAGGCGTCGGCGACGGACTACTTCGGCCTCTACGAGCAGGCGGAGGACGGCGCCAACGTCATCGGGCTGCTCTACGAGGGCATGACCGCCGACGAGATGGCCTACGACAGCGGAACCGACAACCTGCGCGTCATCCCGGCCACGCTGGCGCTCATCAACCAGAACGAGCTGCTGCTTGCCGAGCAGTCGCTGCGCTTCGCGCTGGACGACGTGGCGGGCGAATACGACGTCGCGATCATCGACACCGCCCCCAGCGCAAAGCAGCTGGTGCTCTGCGCCTACGTGGCCACCAGCGGGCGCGGCGACGTCATCATCCCCGTGAAGCTTGACTCCACCGTCATGCGCGGCACGGCCTCGGTGGTGGACTCGCTGCGGCTCGTGGCCACCAAGCTGCGCCTACCCGTGCCCAGCTGGAGGATCCTGCGGACCTGCGTGCCCGGAAGGATGACCAACGCCGAGGCCGTGGGCGAGGCGATCCTCGACCGCTTCTTCCCCGACCAGCAGTTCCGCACCGTGATCCACGAGTCCGCCAAGGTGAAGGAGGGCAGCTGGGAATGGAAGCCCATCGTGGAGTTCATGCCCGGCAACCGCGCCGCCGTCGACTACGGGAACCTGGGGAGGGAGCTTGGGCTATGGGACGAGTAGACGACATCGCCAAGCGCTTCAGCCTGGCGGGCGTGCTCGACGAGGACAGGCAGGCGAAGCAGAGGTTCCCCGTCGAGGAGATCGAGGTGGCGGCCATCGAGGACCATCCGGCAAACGTCGCCTACTCCATGGACGAGGACGGCATAAAAAGCCTCGCGGAGTCCATCAGGAAGGACGGCCTCACCGACATCCCCATGGTCCGCCGAAAGCCAGACGGCGGCTTCCAGATGCTGTCGGGACACAGGCGCAAGGCGGCCTACGCGCTGCTTGCCAAGGACGACCCCGCGTTCGGGCGCATGCCCTGCCGCATCGTCGAGGGCGTCAGCGACGACCAGGCGGTCACCCTCCTGCACACCGCGAACTACTTCACCCGAGAGCTCAACGTCATCGAGCGTGCCAAGGCCACGCAGGCGCTCGGCATCCAGGTAGAGCGGATGCGCGCCGAGAACCCAGAGCTGAAGGGAGTGCGCACCGCGGAGCTGAAGGCGGCGATCATCCGCAACCAGACGGGCCGCAACGTCAGCCCCGCTACCATCAAGCGCCAGGAGCAGACCGCGCGAAGGGTCGAACAGGGCCTCACCGAGGACTGGAGGTCCGAGGCGATAGAGGGAAACCTCTCGGACACCGACATCGCCACGCTCGCCGCCATGGACCCCGATGCCCAGGCGAGGCTCTACAAGGAGAAATCCTCCGCGAACGCCGGCAAGGCGGACACCTCCAAGCTGATCCGCGAAGCCGGCGGGCCCGGGGCAGAGGCGGTCGGCAAGCTCGTCGCCAAGGCCCTCAAGACCCTGCGAAAAGCGGCGGGTGCAGCCGACGGGAGTGCCGTCGTCGACGCCTCCCAGCTCGACGAGATCGAGCGCTGCGTGCGCGACCTGCGCACGATCGCGGGCTCAAAATGAGCCCGCAGACGGACCGGAGCCACGGGCTCATTTTGAGCCCGCTGGCAAATGGCCGGAATCTGAGTTCCGGCCCCTTGGGCTAGCAAGCTACCTATCCCGTATCACGGATACGGGATAGCGCTTGCGGCTGCGGCCCCGGCGGAGCGCCGCGGCGGTGTCTCCGACCTCCTCCCCGCCCGCGGCATTCCGCCGGGGCCGCAGCCGCAACGGACGGCATGGCGCGCCGAGACCGCGGCCGGCCGTCCTCGTGCGGGGGATCCCCCGCGCCCCTGGAGACACGAAACCGACGAAGGGAGGCAAGTCCATGGACTACCCCGAGATGGTCAGCTGCCGCATGACCTCCGGCGACCTCGACCGGCTCACCGCATCGGCGCAGCGCGCCGGCATGGCCCGCTCCGAATACCTGCGGACCCTCATCAGGATCCCGGCAAGCGCCTCCGGCAAGGGCGCCGTCTACGTCATCGACAGCCGGACCATGGCCAAGATGCTCTCAGAGCTCATCCGTTGGGGCCGCCACTACAACCAGGCAGTGCGCGCCCTGAACACCATCGCGCTGTTTATCCGGAGGGGGAGCCCGCCTGAGTACGGCACGTTCGGCCAGATGCTGTCAGAAGCCGAGGAGAAGCTCGAAGAAGTCGAGCAGGGCCGCCAGGTGATCGAGTACGTGCTGGCGGACATAGCCGGCTCCACGAGCGTAAGCGGTGACTAGCATGCCCGTTATAAAACCCATAGCCGGGCACACCAGCGTTCGCGGCGTCTCCGACTACCTCCAGAAGGATGGCCGCGCCCTGGCCGTCGACCTGTACAACCTCTCGTGGGACGAGGACCGAGACGCGGAGCTTGACCCCGACCTGAAGCAGGACGTCGACTGGGCGGCCGAGATGGACCTCACCCGCATCGCCAACGGCAACGACACCCCATGGCGCGGCAAGCGCGCGCGGACCTACATGCACTTCATCGTCTCCCCCGACCCGAAGGACAAGGTGACGCTCTCGCAGCTGCGAGAGCTGACGAGGGCCTGGGTCCGCGAGAACTGGGACGACTACGAGTGCGCCGCCGTGTTCCACGACGACAACGCCAACGAGGTCATGCACGCCCACGTCGTAGTCAACAACACCAACCTCGCCACGGGCAACCGATTCCAGAATCCCGACCCGCGGAAGATGCAGGCCTCGATCCAACGGCTCGCCGAAGAGCGCGGGCTGAGCTTCTTCGTCGACGTCTCAGACGAAGAGAAGCGGCGGTCGGCCACGAAGGGCGGGGCCGCTCCGAAGACCAGGCAGGCCGTCTACGTCAGGAGGGCCGAGCGCGAGATAGCCGGGAAGGGCGGCTACTCGTGGGTGGCCGACATCCGCAATCGCGTGACGATCGCGAAGAGGGCGGCGGAGACGCCGGGCGAGTACCTGCAGATCCTCGGCTTGATGGGCATCGACGTCAGCGAAGCCTCGAGGAAGGGCGGCCGCTCGGATTGGCTCTACTCGATGGCTGAAACCCCATCGAAAAGGATCCGCGGGGAGAACCTCGGCCTCGCCTACGGGCGCAAGGCCGTCGAAGGCGCCCTGAAGGGCAACGCGGCGATCGACCCCGGCCAAATCGCGGCCATCGCAGCGAAGGCGGTCGAGGTAAAGGACTATGCGCAGCTGGAGAGCATGGCGACGGCGCTCGAGCTCTGCTCGAGGTACGGCATCCGCTGCATGGCCGACTTCGGCAGCCGCATCGCAGCTATGGGGCGCAGGGGCGACGACGGGGCGACGAGCGAGCTGCGCCTCGCAAAGGAGACCGCCAAGGAGCTGAGGCTGCTGCCCGATGCGGCCAGGGCAAGGCCCCGAACCGCCATGGACCAGTACGCCCGGCAAAGACAGCGCGCCGACGCCTCCGCGCGCGCAGGCGAGCAGGCGGCTCGCCAGCGGCAGATCCAGCAGGAGCAGCAGCGAAGCGACAGGAACAGGAGAGCGAGATGATTCTAGAGATGACGTACTCGGATGGCCACCACGAGTGCTTCGACAGTAACAGCCTCACCGGCGGCGCCGTGTTCGGCAGGGCGAACATCCTCACGGAGTTCGACGTCGTTTGGGAGGAAGGCGAAGGCGGGCAACACCTGGTCGTCTACGAGCACCATATGGAGGAATCGGCACCGAGCGACGACGAGGCGTCGGCGAATGCCGAGCGAATCCGCGGGCCCAGGCTCAAGCTCATCGACTCCAGCGAGGTGCCGGGCATCGAGAGCGTTTCCCTGGACGGCCGGCTCTTAACCTGGTCCCAGGGCGGGTGCCTGGTGGAGCCGCCAAGTTCGAGCTGGCGTGCATGAAGTGGTACTCAGGCCCCATGGGCGCCGGCGCCAACGCCAAGGCCGTCGCGCTGTTCAGGTACCTGGAGCGGGCCCGCCCCGAGCTCGCCAGCGACGAGGCCGAGATATGCCCGCTGTTCGGCTACCCTGTCGCCGCCTTCAGGGAGGCCGAGGACGAGGAGATGGCCCAGGCAGGCGGCGCGGATTGCGGGGAGGGAGGTTTCGATGAAATGGATTAAGCGGGCCATCGTCGCCGCGGGGGCGTTCCTCGTATGGCTATTCCGGGCCGTGTTCAGATGGTTCATGTGAGGCCGCGATTCGCAGATATAATCAAAATATAAGAGGCCAATGACAAGCAGGGGGCAAAATGAATGGCAAGCCCGAGCAGACGAGCGAAAGCGGCAATGGATATCACGACAAGCCAAAGCTCACCATTGCCCAGCAGATAGCCCATCTGGAGGCAAAGGGCGTCACATTCGATAGATATAGCAAAGAGAGGGCGGCAGCCTATCTCTCGGACGAGTGCGACTTCTATGAGCTTACGTCCTACAGAAAGCTGTTCGCCAAGCGCCAAGGCGGGAAGCGCAACGGAGAGTACGCCAACCTCGACTTCGCCCAACTGGTCATCTTCGCTGAACTGGACGAGATGCTTCGCGAGGTCTTGTTCGTTATGACGAGGCACATCGAGCACTCCTGCAAGGTCGACTTGAAGCGCAACATCTCCGAACGCAACGACGAAGACGGGTACGCCATCGTCGCCGACTACATGGCCTCGCTCACTCCGAAAAGCAGGAGCTACCGCGAAGCCGAGCTCGAGAGGAACGGCAGAAACAAGTACACCAAAGCCGTTTACGAGAAATACGAGAAGCGCATGCCGTCTTGGGTTTTCCTCGAGCTGGTGCCGTTCGGCACGCTCGTCGACTTCATCCGATTCTGCGGCGCACGGTGGGACGACAAGGACTTCGAGCAATCCCACTACGACCTAAAGAAGGTAAAGTCGGTGAGGAACTGCGCAGCCCACGGCTCGTGCATCATAAACACGTTCGCTGAGGGCGCGAACTCCCGGCGCACCACGTCGAGGAAGACCTTGGAAGCCGTAGCGAAGCTGGGGCTGTCCAAGCCGACGAGACAGAAATGGCTTCGCAACGCCGCCGCGCAGGAGATCGCCATCACCTTGGTGCGCTACGCGCAAGACGTCCCTAGCTGCTCAGCCAGAAAGAGAGACGCGGAGAAGCTCAGGGGCTTCTTTAACGCGGTCGAGGGAGCCGGCGACCTTTTGCCAAAAACAGGCCCGGACGCGACAGCGGCAGCCGCGATAAACTTCATAAGATCCTTGACAAAGAGCCTTGGATTGCTAGACTTACGGTAGATCGCAAAACCTTCGGGTTTTAGGGGTGGGATGGTGAAAGCCAAACTGCCCTATTTTTTTGCCCAAAATCAGGCTTATAGGGCAAAATCAAGGACGCGCATCATCGCGATGCAGCGCCCCGGCGCTCACCTATCGGACCTGTCGGGGAGGCGCGGCGCGCGGTCGTCGCGGGCGGACGCCCTCCTGGCGATGGCCGCGCGCTCGGACAGGCTCCTGCAGGCTGCGTCAGGCTCGTGCTCGATGGCGCGAACGCGCTCGAGCCCTTCTGTTTCACGGTTCTCGGCCATCTTCTGCTCCATGCCGCCGATGATGCCATGGGCCGCGCCGCGTATCTCGTCGAGCGAGGCCCTCAGCTCGGAGAGGTTCTTGCCCTCGCTCCACCCGGCCACGTACCCGAAGCTGTAGTCGCCGGTGTCGAGCCCAAGCCAGCTCGAGACGACGAAGGCGACGCTCTCGGCCTGGACCTCGCGGGTCGCGCGGCCCGGCAAGGCGGTCCCCTCCCCCTTCGGCTCGAAATCGTGCATGACGCTGTGGGCAAGCTCATGGATGGCGGTCTTGAGGGTCTGCGCTTGGGACATGCCCTTCTGGATCACGATGCGCTTGGGCTCGGACCTCGAGAAGAATCCCTTCGCGCCGCCCGGGACATCCTCGAACGAAACGGGGTACCTGCTGATCTCCGAGACGGCGCGCATGGCGGCCTCGTATCGGGCGACGCCGCCCGTCAGCTCGTCGACCCCCAAGGTGGGCAGCTCCCTTCCCTCGGTCTGGCTCACGTCGAACACGGTGGCCAGGCGGAAGCCTGCGAGCCTGCGCCTGGGTCCATCCCCGGCGCTGCCGTCGCGCGCTTCGCCGACGTCGTCGCCCTCCCCTTTCGCCTTGACCACGACCGGGCTGAGGATCCTCATGCCGCGCTCGCCCTTCCTCACCTGCCTGCCGAACTTGTCTTGCCAGGCCCGATAGCCCGCTACCAGCGTCGCGTCCGGGCGTTGCATCGCGATGAGCAGGCAGTTGTTGGCGCTGTAGCTGTGGAATCGCGACATGACGGCAAGGTAGCGGCGATACCTTGCCGACTCGAAGACGCCCCTCACGCCCTCCTCGAGGCGCTCCATGGTTTGCCTGAGCTCCTCGTCGCGCTTCGCTGCGGCCTCGGCGCCGCCTCTTGCCTTGCCTTTTGCCATCGATCTCGCCTTTCCCGTGCAGACTTCCATGATTCACATCGCATGCGCGCCGCGCTTCGTGCGACGGGCGCGCATCGGCGCCGAACGCGCCCGCCCCTGCATCACCCGAACGCGTCGACGGCGCATATCACCAACGTGCGCTCGTTGCCCCAGCGGTTGTAGCTGCAGGTGCATAGGGTGACGACGCTTTTCACGGACGAGCAGTCGAAGCCCTCTCCGACGAGGCTCAGGTCGGCGTCGGCCACGACCCGGGCAAGCCATTGCGCATGCTCGGCGTCGTCGGCGAACTCCACCTTGGCGCCCTCGCGGCTGGCATCGACGACGTCGACCGCAAGCACCCTCAGCCTGGCGTCACCTTCCGGAGTTCGCAGGAGAATCGGGGAATGCCCCTCCGCGTAACCGGCGCCCGAGAACCTCGCCAACGCGGAGAACATCGTGCCGTCGTCGAGGTGGTGGCCGAACACCAGGGCGTTGCCGGCGCCCAGCAGGCCATCATCCGCGCACTTCCAGTGCAGGTAGGGCACGCCGTGGTAGTTCCAGCCGCCGTACGCGTCGTAGCGGAGGTAGTGGTCGGGGTCGCCCTCATGGGCCTGGACGATCGGGTAGTCGATGCCGGTACCCGGCACGGTCACCCATCCGATGATGTCTGGGTTGACGCTCTGCCAGTAGCCCCAGTCGACGCCCCCGGAGCCGTCGTTTTCGCCGGCCGCCTCGTCTTCGGCGCCAATTGCCGCGACCCCGCTCGGATCGGGGTCGAAGTTGGTCGTCCTCTCGGTCAGCCAAGCCATGGACGACAGTGCGCCCACGGCCCCCAAGCCGAGCGCCGCGGCGAGGACGAGGGCGATGCGCGACTTGGCCTTGCCCTTCATCGATGCCCGCCATCGGAGCGCTTGCCGCCGCTTCCTGTCTTATCCAACGCCCCCGCGACGTCCTCGACGCCGGGTTCTCGGGTGGTTCCTTCCATGGTTTCCTCCATATCCGCAAGGAAGGCGGCCCGAGGCCGCCTTCCTGCTTTCGGGCGAGCGTCGGCCTTAGGCCTCGTGCTCCGCCGCTTCCTCTCCGCGCCCGAGGTCGTCGGGGTCGGGATCGTCGGGGTTGCGCCTCTGCAGACCGTATGCAGCGAGCGCCAATGCCGCCGCGAGGGCCATACCGGCGCCCAGCATATAGGGCATGAGGTCCACGCCGGTCTTGTCCAGCTTCTCGCCTGGCGCATCGGGAACTTCGGGGGTGTCGGGGTTGTTGACCACTACCGTCTGGCCTTCGTCGTCGACGTCCTCGTGGACGGCGACGACGTTGCCCTTGGCATCGAGGCAGCGCTCGAAGGCCACGAGGGCCGCCCCCTCCTCGAGATGGGACGCGTCGAACTCGAAGGCGACCTCCACAACGCCCTCGGCCGCCTCGGGGGCGAACTCGGCGGTGGCGGTCACGGGGTTGCCGCCGGCGTCGACCAGCGTCTCGCCGGTCGACTTGTCGACGAGCGCACCGTTTGCGGTGTAGGTTTCGCCAGGGACGAGGCCCTTGTACTCCACGGTGTCGACGAGCTTGACCTTGCCGCTGGCGACGATTTGGTCGCCGTCTTCGGCGTCGGTGAGCTTCGTGCCTATCTCGACGACGGTGACGGTTTGCCCCTCGTCGGAAAGGTCCTCGTGTGCTGCGAGCTGCACGCCGGCGGCGAAGAGCTTCTCGAACACCACGACGCTCTTACCGCCCAAGCCGGTGCCGTCGAAGGCGAGCTCCACCGCCTGGACGCCATCGGCTTCGTCGGGGGCGAACGTTGCGGTTCCGGCAACCTGCTTGCCATCGACGGTCACGGGATCGCCGGCCTCGGCATCCATCAGCGCGGCCTCGAGCGTGTACTCGACGCCGGGGGTCAGCCCCTCGTATGCGACCTCGTCGACGATGGTGATTTCGGCACCGGTGACGAGTTTGTCGCCGTCCGCTTTGTCGGTCGCCGTGGTGCCGATGCCCACGAGGCGAACGGTCTGCCCCTCATCGTCGATGTCGGCATGGGCCGCCACCTCCACGCCGCCCGACGTCAGGGATTCGAAGGCCACGACGTCCTCGCCCGCCAGCAGGCTCCCGTCGAAGGCGAACTGAAGCTCCACCTCGCCGGCGCGCTGCTTGGGCCTGAAGGTCTTGCTCGCGGTCACGGGGTTGCCGTCGACGCCGACGAGCGCCTCGCCGGTGGACTTGAGCATAAGGGTGCCCGTGACGGTGTATTCGGTGCCGTCGGTCTTGAGGTTCTCGTAATACACGGTGTCTGACAGGGTGACTTCGCCAGAGGCTTGAGCCACATGGTCGCCGTCGGACGCGTCCGTGGCCTCGGTCTGGACCTTGGGCCCCTCCTTGTCATCGAGGCTCATCCACACCGCCTTGGCGACGGAGGAGTCGCGCTCGATGACGAACGCCTTCTTGATCAGGTCGTAGCCCTCGTTGGAGTCGCTGCGCAGCTCCTCGAGCGTGTACCTGCCGAAGGGCAGCGCCGCCAGACCGTCGTCGACTTCGGCGACGGAGCCGTCCTCGCCGAGGGAGAACCACACGCCCGCCTTGGAATCCATGTCCGAGGCGTTGACCGCTCCGACGTCCAGCAGCCGGTCGTTGCCGTTGGTGTTGGCGCTGTGCTTGTTCCAGGAGGATGCCGTGGAGACGTTGCCGTTGCCGTCGGTGACGACCACATGGGCTTCCCCTGTCGCCTCGTTGGTAACCTTGAAGGCGACCTGCAGGGACTCGTTGGTGTCCTCGGCCATCTTCGCTATCTCGAGGTCGTTGCGGACGACCTGGTCGAAGAACTCGAGCGCGGCGCCTCCCGAGGAGGCTTTTACGATGGCGCCGTTCTCGCGAATCTGGAACGTCTTGGCGGCTCCGTCAGTCAGCAGGTAAGAGTCGTTGCTCTTGGTCTCCTGGATAGCGTAGGTGCCGTAGGGCAGCGCGTCGGCGGCGGTCTGCGCGGTATAGGCGCCCGCCTCCTCGTTCCACGCCGTGGTCACGGTGGCCACCGTCTCGCCAGGCTCGAACCACTCGCCGCTGACCAGCACCTTGGACGCCGACTCGTTGGTTATGGTGAACTCAATGTCGGCGAGCGTGGAGCCACAGCCCGGCGCACCGTGGGAGTCGCCGCCCAGGGCCTCGGACTTGCCGAGCTCACTGTCGGACTTCGTGACCTGCACACCGCCGCGGGCGACGTCGTCCTTGCAGGCGCCGCCCGTCAGGTCGACAACCTCGCCGTTCTCCCTAATCTTTGCCGTCTTCGACCAATCCGAGGCGAGGTACCCCTCGGGGGCCTGCGACTCGACGACCTTGTAGGCGCCGCACGGCAGGTCGCCCGACCCGGTGGCGGCCACGTACGCCTTCGCCGCAGCGTCCCACTCGGCCTCGATGGTTTTCACGACCTCGCCGTCGCCGTAGGACCTCCCGCCGACCAGCGCGTTCTTCCCGGAGGCGTTGACGATGTCGAACCTCGCTCCGGCGAGGTTGGCGTCGCCCTGGGGCGCGCTGCCTGCCTGCGAATCTTCCTTAGCGACCTTGAGGCCTCCCTTCTTCCAGGTGAAGCTCACAAGCACCTGCGTCGCAGAGCCGGTCTTCACCGAGAAGGCCTCGAAGCCCGTGGACACCTCGTCCGCGCGGTTCTTCACCTTGGACCAGGTGTCGCCGAGGAGCTCGTCCTTGGCCCACTTCTCGAACTGCGCGTTGGTCCCATAGGCCGCCTCGCCGCGCGAGCCCTGGTAGGCGAACGACAGCAGCACGTGGCTCGCCACCAGGTATTTGTCCTCGCTCCAACCCGTGCCGTCGTACCACCTTTCCGGGAACACGGACTCGTCGAAGCCCGGCGCGCCGTAGCTGAACCACATCGCGGCGGCCAGGTCGCCGTCGGAGATGTCCGACTTAGAGTAGATCCCCGGCGCGGGCGTGCCCGCCGCGGGTTCGGCGCAGTAGGCCACCTCGCCGTCGGCCCACATGCGCGTCGTGAAGTAGCCGGCGTAGGGGACGTCGTCGCCGACGGTCACCTCGACGGACTCGGAGGCCTGCGCCTGCATGGGCGCCGATGCGCACATACCGATGAGCAGAGCCACGCTCATCATGACTCGAACGATCTTCGACAAGGCGGCGGTCTCTGTTGCTCTCGCTGTCATGGCCGCCTCCTTAGAACGGGATGTCGTCGTGCGCCAGGCCCTGCCGACGCGGCTGGTCATCCTGCGCGCGGCCGAGCGCGCTGCGGGTGGCCGCATCGGCCCGGTCGTGGAGGCTTCGCTGCTTCAAGGAGGCGAGGTAATCCTGCCGCTGCTGGTCCAAGGCGAAGCGAACCTGCTCCGGCATGACCTTGACCGTCTCGCGCACCTTGCCGCCATCGGCGTCCAGCACCGGCTTCCCGTCCTCGCCGAGAACGGTCTTCTGCAGCCACACCTCGCGGCCCTTCAGCAACGGAATGTCGCGATAGTCCTCCCCCTTGCGCGACTCGTTCACGTACAGCGGGGAGAACTCGAAGAAGCTCACGTCCCGGCCGTCGATCGACGTGCCCCTGGGCATGGTTGCCGAGTTGAACGTGCGTTGTTCGCCCGTCTCGCGGTCCGTGTAGGGGATTCCCTCCCTCACGAAGTTCTTGTGGAGCGTCACGTAGACGCTCTTGCTCTCGTTAGGCATGCGCCCTTCCTTTCAAAAACGGTTCGGGCGGGCCGTGCGGCCCGCCTCGTCGGACGGGCGGCGCGCTCGCAGGCAGAAAGCCCTCCTTCCCGGAAAAGGTCCGCGGGCGCGCCGCCCTACCCCAAGCCGGGAAAGGCAGCGGTTTGGACAAGGCGCGCCGAAAAAGGGCGGCACGGGAGTCCGTGCCGCCCTTGGCTTCTCCGTGTGGTCGGGCCTTTCGAAGCCTCGCGCCCCACCCCTATCCGCCCATGACGTCGCGGGCCCAGGCCCCGCTCTTCACCAGGCTGAGTATCAGCAGGACGCAGACGGCCAGGTACTGCAGCGCATAGCTCAGGCCTCCGACGACGCTGTCCATCGGCGTGCCCGTGCCGGCGTTCACGGCATCGAGCCCGCCCAGCACCACGGGGAAGCTTACGAGAATCACGAGGATGATGACGCCCGCCAGGCACACGCTGGCGAAGCTGCGCAGGTACCCGATGCCGATCTGCCTGGTGTCCTCCAGGCCCATGAGGCTCAACGGTATGGGGCTGAACGCCGCCATCAGGTAGAGTTGGATGGCGCGGGCCCAGCTCACCACAAGCGCCACGATATAGGCCACCAGCACCACGACCCAGCTGACCAGCGCCACCACCGCCATGCCCAAAAGCGCCGGCACGTCGTCGTCGGTGGTGGTGATGGACACCTTGCCCATGTCGAGCTCCGCGCCGTTGCCGAAGAGGTCCGTCACCCGCTGGATGGCGATGCGCGTCACCTCGTAGAGCGCCTGCATGAGCTCGAAGGAGTGCTGCACCAGGAACAGGAACACGGCGAAGAACACCAGCAGGAAGACGACCTCCTTCACCGCCGGCATGCTGGAGCTGCCGTCCATGCGCTGGCTGATCTTGATGAGCTGCACGGTGAACACGAAGGAGAGCACCCCGCAGCCGATTGGCAGGATGGCGCTCTCCCACACGCCGTGAACGATGTCGTACATGCTCACGGTGCCGGAGCCGCCCAGCATGGTCTCGAAGCTGGCGGAGAGCACGCCCTCGGCGCCGATGGACCTGAGCACGTCCACTTGGGCTCCGAAGATCCAGTTGCAGAAGTCCCGCAGCATGCCGCAAAGCCACGAGTTGACGGTGTCGGCGATGTCGGCGTGCGCAGGCTGCGGCAGCCAGAGCATCGCCGCGCAGAAGAGCGCGCTGCCCGCGAGCGAGAGCAGGAACCTCCGCTGCGCCAGCGTCGCCCGTCCGATTCTCTCAAGCAAAGCGACCCCCTAGCCCGACACGGTGAACTTGCCGTCGGCGTACGCCACCACGAGGACGGTCCTCGCGGGGTCATCGGCATGGAACGACGCCGAGACGGTCTTGGCGTTGAAGTCGACGGACGCCTCGCCGTCGAAGGAGGCCGATGACGCCTGGGGCACGTTCTTGGCCATGTAGGCCGCTAGCGCCTTGCGCAGCGGCTCCGCGTCGCCGCCGACGAGGCCTATGTATGCCTCGTCCATCCCGCTGACGGATACGGAGCCCTCGGCAACGTCCTCCGAATACTTCTTGCTCACCTTGAAGTCGTCGCTGGACATGGTTGCCGCGCCGCCGGACCGGTCGAAAATCAGCGTCCAGATGACGCTGTCCTGCGAATCCTCGTCGGTGCCGGCGACCGTGAGCACGGCCTGCTTGCCGGCGTCCGCCTCCTCCACCTCGGAAACGGTCAGCACGTGGATCTTGCCGTCCGCCCCTTTCTCGATGACCATGCCCTTGGACATCTGCAGCGAGCCCGCGTCGCTCTTCCAGCCCTTGGAGCAGGCGAGCTCGTAGGACGTGAGCGCCGCGGGCGCCTCGGCGCCCTGGCCTTGAGCGGCCTCCTCGGCGGGCGCCTCCTCCTGCACGGTCTGCTGGTCCGTCCCCGCCGAGCGCAGGGCGCAGCTCGCGACCGACAGCGCGATCCCGATGGCCAGCGCGCCCGCCGCGATGGCGGCCAATGCCTTCGTCTTCTTCTCCATTTCGAAATCTCCTTATCCGGTGTATCGGAGGGCGCAGGTGAAGTACGAGATCCCCGTCGCCTTCCTGCACACGTCGCCCGTGCGCGGTTCGTGTATGTACTCGTCGCCTCCCACGTAGATGGCCACGTGGCCGTACTTGTAGAGGATGTCGCCCGGCCGCGCCTGCGACAGCGGTACGACGGTGAGCTCCTTGAGCTGGTCTTCCGTGTAATGGCTGATGCTTATGCCCGCCTGCCGGTAGCAGTACTGGGTGAGGCCGCTGCAGTCCAACCCCACGCCGGGCGTCGAGCCGCCCCAGACATAGGGCACGCCCAGCTGGCTGTAGGCAGCCTGCACGATGGCGTCGCCGCCGGCCGCGCCCTTCTCGAAGTCGTCGACGCCCATGCCGTCGAAACGGTACAGGTTGTAGGTCCTCATGACCGACTTCAGGCTCTCCACGTACTCCGAGCTCGTGGCGTAGCCCGCGTCCTTCAGGCCCTCGGCCATCTTGTCCGAGTCATGGTCGGCGATGGCCTCCTTGATGAACGCGTTGTCCGCATAGCGGCTGTTCTGCAGGAGAACCCTGCTCCTGAACCTGATGCAGTCCGCGTCGCTCTTGAACACGGTGAAGTCGGCCATGACCGTGACGACCTGGCCGCCCACCTCCTCGTGGGTGGCCCAGCTCGCCTTGCCGGCGACCTCCGGGCAGCTGGCGAAGCTCGATGCCCACTTGATGCCGAAGAGGTTGTGGTCCCTGGTGGCCAGCTGGCTCATGGCGTCGCCCTGGCCGCTCTCGCAGATGACCTGCGCGATGGTGCAGCCTGCGGGATGCCCGTACTCCTCCTGGCACTCCAGCGCCTCGAGCACCATGTCGTAGGTGATGAAGCCGGGAAGGCCCTCGATCATGGCCTTGTCCTGCTCGTCTTGCCAGAAGCCGGCGATTGCGCCCAGGAGCGTCGAGAGGATGAGGCTCGCTGCTACGAAGGCGGCGACGCCCGCCAGGACCCCGCCCAGAACGGGCGCAGCGGTCGAGACGGCCGCCGCGAGCCTTCCGCCGAATCCGGCCTTCGCTGCGGCGGGCCCCGCCTCGGCGGCCTGCAGGGCGGCGCGCGACCTGGCATAGTTGGACGCGGCCCGGGCCTCGCCCAGGGAGCTGCCGCCGGCAGCCTTTCCGCCGGTGGCGGCAGATCGGCGGGCGGCCTTGCCGCCAAGGCCTTCCCTGGCCCTTGCCAGCAGGGATTTCGAGCGGGGCGCGCTTTCTGCGGAACCGCCCGGCCCGGCAACGGCCCTGGCTTCCCCGGCGGCGCGCTTCGCCTCCTTTGCCGCGACGGCATCGGCGTTGGCGGTATCCTCCACAGGGGCGAACGGGTCGGACTCGAGCCTTGCCCTGCGCCGCTTCCGGATGTCCGCAGCCGCCCTTCCTGCGCGGTAGGCGCCTTCGGACCCGGAGAGCTCGTCGCTGTCGTCGAGCTCCCCGACGAAGCCGGCCGCGATGGCGCTCCCGGCCCTGCCGGCGAACCCGCCTTTGGCCACGGCGGCGTCGGGGGCGCCATCGGCCGCTCCGCAAACGTCGCTCTTGCCGCCCTCGGCGAAGGAGCCTTGGTCGGGCCCCTTGAACGTGCCGCCGCCCCTGCTCTCGAACCTGGCGTTGCCGGCCTCCACCGACTCCGCGCTGGCGAAGCCCTGCCTGCGGGCGTCGGGCCCCCTACCCGACATCGCCCGCCGCCTCGGCCTCGTCGGCGCCGGCCGCAAACTCTGCCGCGCGCTTGGCGAAGTAGGCGGCGCGCTTGCGCTCGGCGATCTCATCGGGCTTGGTGTTGAACAGGTCGTAGAGCGCGCCCTTGGGGAAGTCGTCCACGATAGGCACGCGGGACCCGCCCGCTATGAGCAGGCCGTCGCCGGGGTTGACCGACTCGTCGATGTAGCCCTCCTCCTGCTCCGAGAGGTTCAGCAGCTCCGACCACTTGGCCTTGTCGGCGAACGACTGTCTGTGCAGCATGAGGAAGTCGGAGTTCAGGATCAGGTTGCGGCCGTCCTTGTGGCTCAGCAGGTAGGTGCAGTTCTGGGTGATGCCGGTGCAGATCAGGTTGAACTTGCGCCCCTCCGCCCAGAACCGGCTGAAGTAGCTGATGGTGGCGGGGTGCCCGAAGAGGCTCTGGACCTCGTCGATGTAGAGCCAGGTCGTCACGCCGCGCTCGAAGTTCGCGTACATGCGGTTGCGCACCGCTTCCAGCACCGCGATGATGCCGAAGGCGCGCATGTTGTCGGGCAGGTCTTTGAGCCCCACGCAGGTGATGCGCCTGTCGAAGGCGACGTTGCTCTGGTGGTTGAAGATGGAGAGGGCCCCGGAGACGTATCGCTCGAACCGCAGCGCGACGATCTCGGCCTCGGGCTCCGGCTGCTGCCGCAGGATGTCGTAAAGGTCCTGCAGCTGCGGGACGGCTCCGCTCTTGCCGCAGGTCAGGTACGCCTTCTCCACGCAGCGGCTGATGATCGAGCGCTCGACGTCCGAGAGGCCCTCGTTGCCCTCCGCCATGGACGCGGCGGACAGCGCTAGCACCGCCTCGATCTTATAGGCAAGCTGGGTCGTCTCCAAAAGCTCGGAGACGTCGCTTAGGTCGAGCGGGTTCAGGTACGTCTCGGAGTCCGGGCCGAACGCCACGTTGCGGCCGCCGAAGGCCTCGGCCAGCAGGCCGAACTCGCCGGCGGGGTCGATGATGACGACGTCGTCCTCGGGGTAGAGCAGCGCCGTGTTGGTCATCTCGCGCTTGGCGCCGAAGGACTTGCCGCTGCCCGGCATGCCGCTAATGATGCCGTTTCGGCTGGCCAGTCCCTTGCGGTTGAGCATCACCAGGTTGCGGCTGCCCTTGTTCTGTCCGTAGTAGCCGCCCCCGAAGTCGTTCAGCTCCAAGGTGGCGAAGGGGGACTGGATGGCTATCTCGTCGGTGAGCATCAAGCGCCCCACCTTCACGTGGTTGCGCCCCAGCGGCAGCACGGAGTTCAGCCCCTCGCGCTGCCGGTAGTCCAGGTTCGCGAGCTCTATGCCCTGCGCCTGCGCCACCGATATCAGGTGCATCGCCTGCTCGTCCAGCTCCTCGCGGGTGGGGGCGTAGGTGAACACCAGCCCCGTGTAGCGGAACATCCGCTGGCTGTCGCCCTTCAGGCACTCGTAGACGTCCTGGGCCTCCTCGCGGGTGAACTTCAGCTCGCTGGGGATGAGGTTGAAGTCGTAGCCCTTGCTCACGGCGTCCATCTGGTCCTCGGACATCTCCTTGTCGATCCACTTCAAGCGGCGGCGGACGTAGTCCTTGGACCAACGCGGGTTCATGGCCTTCACGTGGAAGCTGATGGCCAACGGCATGGGAAGGTCCACCATGCCCGCCAGGCAGCGGTCGGTCAGGTTGCTCTCGAAGCTGCGGAACGCCAGCACCTGGCACCACACGCCGTCGCTGGTGAAGCAGCTGGCCGAGCCGCCGGGCTTGAACTCCATGGTGTCGGGGCACGCCAGGTCCTTTGCCGTGATCCCGCGGGTGACGCCCAGCTCGTCGTAGCCGAACTCGACGCGCTCGCGCCCCGGCCGCGTCATCGACCGTATCAGCTGCAGGCGTTCCTCGCCCCGCAGCACGCGGGTGCCGCTGCGCATGCCCGAAAGCACGCCGTCCGCCATGGAGCGCAGGCGCGCCAGCTTGGGCACGGACTCCTCCACCGTGTCGGCGGAGACGGAGAACGTCAGGTAGCGCTCGCGCATGATGTTGGACACGCCCTCGGCCATCTTGTCGTTGAGGATGCGGCTGTACTCGGCGGCGTAGGGAGCGGCGGGCCCCTCCACGCGGCCGAAGAACCTGCGGTTCGACATCTCGCCCTTGGTGAGCGGGCGGTTGAACAGCAGGAGCTGCAGCCCCACGTCCGGCGTCAGGCCGTCGTAGAGCTTGCGCATCTGGCGGCACACCGACTTCTGCGACTCGTCCCCCATGCTCTGGTAGCTGATGTCGCCGAAGCTGACCGTCTGGCTGAACAGCCCCGGCTCCACCTGCGCGATGCCGTCGGCGTACAGGGCGTCGAAGCCGATGAGCCTGTAGACGTCCTTGGCTGCGCGGCGGGCCCTCTCGGCCGCGGCCTCGCCGGCGGCGCGCTCGCGCTGCTGGTTCTTGAGCCGCTTCTCGATCGGGACGTACCTGCCGCCCTGATGCCCGGGCCTCGCCGCAGCCCTCTTGCTTTTCCTGGCGCGCTTTGCGGCCGCCTTGGCCTCCTTGTCGGCGGCCTTCGCCGCGGCCTTGGCGTCCTTGACGGCCCGCTTGGCGGCGGCGACGTCCTCCTTACCGGCCTTTCGAGGGCTCATAGCGCTCTCCTCCCTTCCGCCAGCCCCTGGCCAGCCTGTTCCGATCTTTGAATCTCCTGCATTTCTCGTCGGGCCATGCGTCCGCGGCCAGGGAGAACCCGGGCTCGTAGGTGACGACGCCGTCCTCGGCCCAATGCCGGTATGCCAGCGGGACGAATTCCTCGGGCTTCATGCCCTTGGGCCTCCAGAAGGCCGCCAGCCAGAACGGCATCGAGCACATCATCACGGGCATGGTGGCATCTGCCACCTCCACCCCGACGACCAGGTGCGCGAAGGCGGCGGCCGCCACGCTGGCCGCGATGCCGCCGCCTACGCAGGCGGCCACGCGGGCGGAGAGCTTGCCGACGACCTTCTCCTCGTACTCGCTGATGTCCTTGTGCACGTAGACCACCTGCATGGGCGCCCCCTAGTTGGGCATCCACGAGGTGTCCAGCTGGCCGAAGTACACGGCAGCCGCGATGATGATGGCCCCGCCCGCGATGGTGGAGATGGCCCCCGCGATCTGCGCGCCGCCGCGGGTCTCGTCCTTGATGGCCAGCCCCAGGCTCACCGCCCCCCAGACGACAACGAAGCCGCCCAGGAAGGTGATGCACCCGGAGACCAGGCTGATGATGTTCGATAGCATATGGATTCCCTTCTGTCGTGTGCCGCCCGCATCGGGCAGCTGCCTGCGTTGCGCTCGGTTCTAGGAGGAGGTCGCTTCCTGCTGCTGCCGCCTCCTCTCCTGCAGGTACGCCCCGTAGTCGAATCGCCCGGGGTACCTGCTGCCCGGATGCCCCGCCAGCAGCTCGTATCGCGGGTGCCTCTGCGTGGGGTACTTGGAGTCGCGCAGCGGCGCGGCGTTGCTGAACAGCACGAGCGCCCTGTCCCTGCCCATGCGGCCAACTTCAGAGGCCTGCATCAGGTCGCGCTCGATGTAGCTGGTGTTGGTGGTGGTCGAGCCGCCGTTGCCGCGGCTCACGTTCTGCGCGTTGACCTCGACGGTCTCCTTGCCGATCATCTCGGAGATCATCTTCTGGGTGTCAACGCTCTTGCCGCCCAGGTAGAGCAGCGTGTCGCAGTTGTCCACGATGGTCTGCGCATCGTCGCCGTAGGCGCTCTTGAGCTGGGCGAAGCTCTGCAGGATGATGGACATGTAGACGTTGCGGCTGCGGATGACCGAGACCACGTGCTCGATGTCCGGCAGCCTGCCCACGTTGGCGAACTCGTCGCAGATGAAATGCACGGGGCGCGCCAGGGAGCCGCCGGGCAGCGCGTCCGCCTTGTCGCAGAGCATGTTCACCGTCTGCCACAGCGTGATGGCCAGCATGAAGCTGAAGGTGGAGGACGTGTCGGAGCTCACCACGAAGACCGCGCGCTTGCCGCCCGCGTCGCCCAGCTTCGAGAGCTCCAGCTCGTCGTGGTCGGTGAGGTTGCGCAGCTGCGGCACGGAGAAGGGCATGAGCCGCGTGTTGCAGCTGATGAGGATGCCCTTCATGGTCTTGCCGGCGGCGTCCTTGAAGGCCTTGTAGCACCACAGCACGAAGTCGTCGTCCACGCCCACCGGCTCGCCGACCTGCACCCATCTGAAGCCCGAGGACGCCTGGCGGCCGAACGCGCGGCCCGGCTTCCTCGCGCCGTCGCCCGCCGGCGCGCCGCCCGTCTCCACCAGGCGCATGCCCGTCTCGATCTCCCTGAACAGCAGGTCCAGCGGGCTCGTGTAGTCATCGTCGTCCTCCCTGGCCTGCGCCAGCGAGAGCAGCGTGACGAGCCCGCCGAAGTTACGGTCCTCGGACGGGCAGTAGAACATCAGGTAGCCGATGAGGGCGGTGTAGAGCAGCCGCTCGGCCTGCACCCAGAACTGGTCTCCGACGTGGTCCTTGTCGCCGGTGGTGTTGGCGATGAAGCACTCCGCGAACTCGATGATCCCCACCTCGTCGCGGATGAGCGAGAAGGGGTTCACGCCGGCGGAGGCCGACATGCGCACCAGGTTCATGCAGCTGATCTCGTAGCCGCTCCCCACCAGCGCGTTGCCGAGCAGCGGCAGCTGCGTGCCCTTCGAGTCGATGACGAAGTAGTCCGCGTTCATCTGCAGGATGTTGGGTATGGAGTACCTCCAGGTCTTGCCGGCGCCGGTGCCCCCGATGACGAGGACGTTTCGGGGCCGCTCCTCCAGCCTCTTGCCCCTGCGCTTGCCGGGGTCGACCGCGAGCCCGTAGTTCTCTGTGAGGATGACGTTGTTGAAGGGATCCTCGGTGTCCGCGAACCTCAGGCCCTCCGCCTTGGTGCCCCAACGCGCGGATCCGTGCTCTTCGCCGATTCGGCGGTTGCCCTGCGATCGCACCAGGTAGGCCCATGCAAGCCACACCGCGAGGAAGCAGATGGATCCGCCGAGCAGGGCGTTCGGCTCGGCGGAGATGCCCTGCGTCGCCAAGACGGACGGCACGGCCTCCATGGCCGCTCCGACGTTCTGCAGCCAAGGCCCCTCCATGGAGCGGAGCGCTGCCGCCCAGAGGTCGCCCAACGCGAAGGCCGCGGCGGAGAGCAGGCCGGCGGCAATGAGGCCTTCTTTCGAATAGCCCTTCATCGGCCCTGGGCCCTCTCCCTGTTGAACGTTCTCTCCCTATCGGGAACCTCGTGGGCGTTCTTGCGCAGCTCCTCGGCGGCGGCCTTGGCCATCTCGGCCTTGTCGGCGAGCCTCTCGTTCGCGCCGGTCCTCGCATGATCGCCGTGCGCGCGGTCCTTGCCCAGGTCCCGTGCGCGCTCCCTTGCCCTTGCGAACTCCGCCGCAAGCTCCGCCGAGGCCTTCTCCTTGGCGGCGTCTACCGCCCGGGACATCTCGTCGAAAGCCCTCACCAACGACGGCGCGTCCTCCGCCCTGAACAGCAGGTAGGTCTTGCCCTGGGCCTCCTTGTGCCAGTCGTGCGCGATGCCGCAGTCGTCCAGCTTGCCGTCGATGATGTCCTGCAGCGTCGGCCAGTCCTCGATGGAGGTGAACTCGTGCATGTCGAGCTTCGCCCATTCCGCGGTCCCTCCCGCCTCCCGCCCGCAGGCTTCCATGCCGGCGGCCTCGCGGCCTTGGGCGCCCGCGCCCTTGCGCGCGTTGTCCAGCGCCGCCTTGAGCTTGTCCGCCGCGGCCATGGCCGCCGACCCTCCGGCGTCCTGGCCCATGCGCAAGATCCAGTCGAAGAGCTTCTCGCCCGAGTAGTCGCCGAAATCATCCGCCATCTCGAAATCCTTTCTTCCCGTTTACCTGACGCCGTCGAGGATCCGCCGCACCGCGGCGCGGTTCTCCTCCGCCTTCGCCGCCCTGAAGCTGGGCCCGTCGAATATCACCGGCTGGCACCGCTCAAGCACTCGGTCGTATATGCGCGTGCGGGCGAGCCCCCTGGGATTCTTCAGCTGCGCGAGCGGCACGTTGGTGGTGACCACCAACGGCCTGCCGCTGCGGTAGCACGCGTCCACCAAGTCGAAAGCCTTGGAGTCCATGTAGGACGAGTCCCGCTCGGCGCCCAGGTCGTCGATGACCACCAGGTCGTAGGAGCGGATGCCCTCAAGCACGCGCGTCCGCTCATCGCCCTTGGCGTCCCAGAGCACGTTTTCCGCCCTGGAGACGCTGGTCACGAGCGGCACCTTGCCGTCGTGGATCAAGAAGTTTGCCAGGCATCCAGCTGCGAAGGTCTTGCCCGTGCCCGGAGGCCCGATCAGCACAAGCCCGTGGCCTCCCTCGGCCATCTGCTCCCAATGGCGGGCGTACTCGCGCACGATGCGGAAGCCCCGCCTGTCGTCGCGCCCCAGCCCGAACTCGTGCCCGGGGTCCAAGGGGAGGCAGAGCTTGTGCGAAGGCGAGCCCTCCACGGACCTGACGTGGGCCGCGGCCCTGCGCGCGGCATCGAGCCGGTCGGCCTCCTCGACCTGGCACCTGCACATCACGGGCATGATCGCCGTCTGGCCGCCCCAATCCACGCGCACCTGCTTCCCGGCGCCGCACTTGCCGCAGCGCAGCAGCCCGTCGTCGCCGACGAAGTCGCCCTCGTCGATCTCGCAGCTGACGAGGGTCGGGTCCATGGCCGTAGGCCTGTCCGCCCTCATAGGACGTCACCTGCCACGCAGGCGTACTCGGGCAGGCCACGCCTCGCACGCGGCCCCGCGCCCTTTGATGGGTACGTGTTAGATGGGTCTTTACTTGATTTCTCTTTACTTAATTGCCTCGGGTTCGCCAACGCAGGCCGTTCCTGCGCAGGGGGAGCCTGCATTGGAAAACCCAACGCAGGCTCGTCGGACTCTGGCAGCGAGGGCCTGGCGACGGCGCGCTCGTGCACAACGTACTCGGTGCCGGCCAGGCGGCCGGAGCCGTCGCGCAGGCGCCGCCGCTCGAGGTAGCCGTGCTCCTCGAGCTCGCGTATGCCGGTGCGGATGGCGTCGACGCCCTCGCGGTTTATGCGGGACAGGCCCTCGAGCGAGTAGTCCCACTCCTCGGGCAGGCTCAGCATCTGCGAGAGCAGCCCCTTGGCCTTTAGCGACAGTTCGCGGTTGCGCAGGTGCTCGTTGGACATCACCGTGTAGTTGGCGTTCTTCTCGACGCGGAACACCGTCACGACGGATCGCCCCCGCGAAAGCCGCTGGACGCCGGCGGAAGCATCGCGGCCTCCTCGGCGCGCGAGCACTCCGACGACGTCCTCAGCACCGCCCACGCCGCAAGCGCCATGGCGGCCGACGCCGCCCCCAGTGCGTAGCCCGCGGCGAGCCACAAGAGAGCCGTTCCCATATCTGCGCCTTTCCTCGTTGGTTTTCCCTGGGTTTCCCCAACCAAAGGGCGCGTCCGCGCAAGTTTTGGACATCGGATGGGCGCAAGCGGGCGAACGGGCGGCGCCGCGCCAGCCCGTCGGCAAAGGAAATGCTGGAGAAAATCGGGAATGGCCCAAGGTGCGCGCCAGCGCTATCGCCTCGCAATGCGCAGCTGAGGGCCATCGGGCGACGCTGGCGAGCTGCTGACGAGTTTGCCGCAGGCTCGGAAGCACTGCGCTCCTCAGCCACAGGCTTTGAGGAGCGCAGTTGTCCTGCCCCTTGACGCCTTCTGGCCAAGGGCGTGGCTATTTGGACAATGCGGAGATGACGATCAGCGCATCACGACCTCCAGGCGCGGGCCTTCATGCACCAGCACCTTCTCGACGATGCGCCTGAGCAGCGCCCTATCGACGTCGTCAAGCCGATGTTCCTCCAGCGCGCAGAGAAGCGCCGCCCGCTCCTTCTCGCCGTCGGCATCGAGCAGCCGGTCCGCGCCGGACGGAAGCAGCGAGGTCGGCGCGACGGCATGCTGCGGCTCGGCCGCCGCCGGCGAGCCGAGGACCTCGAGGTCGGCGGCGGTCGCCTTCCCGAAGGCGTAGCGCTCGTAGGCCGCGAGCTTCGCCGCCGCCGTGACGCGGGGCTTCGGCCTCCGGTCGGGTTCATGCTCGGCGCAAGGCCGCGGCACCGAACCGCCTTCCCTCATAGCTGCTGCGATGGCGTCTGCGACCTCATCCTCCGTCACCCGCCGCCTGTCGCCGCCGGCGCAGTCGCACTTGCAGGTGAAGGCGCCGCCCGCCTTCCATGCGCGGTAGCTGAGCGAGTGCCCGCACTCGGCCCGCCTGAGAAGCCCGCGCGCGAACGGGCTTTTCGGCGCGGACTTCCCCACTCCCTTGAGGTGCTCCCTGGTCCTGAGGCACGCCTGCGCGGCCCGCCAGAGCCCGTCTCCGACCAACGCGGGATGCGCGCCCTCGGTGACGTAGCGCTCCGATTCAGGCACCACGTCGACCGGATGCCTGTTCATGACGCGCCTACGCGTCTTGCCGGTCACGAGCGTCCCCGTGTACACCGGGTCGCCCACGATCTTCTGCACCTGCGTGCCGGTCCAGCGGCGGCTCTTCGGCTCGGGGCGCTTGCCGTACCCGTACAGCCCGAGCCTGCGGTACGCCACGCCCGGCGTCTCGATGCCGTCGGCGTCGAGCGCCGCGGCGACGAGTTTCGGATCGGCAAGCTCGGCCGCGAGCTCGAACAGCCTGCGCACGCCGGGGGCGAAGCGCTCGTCCGGTGCCAGCCTCATGCGGTCGGCTGGGTCCACCATGTAGCCGAACGGCGGCGTGGGGTGCGGCCGTAGCCCTCGCCGCCACTTCGTCTGGAGCGCGCTGCGCACGCGGATCGACGTGTCCCGGCAGTAGGCGGCGTTGGCTATGTTGCGCATGGCTATGCCCGGCGCCGCCGAGTCGAGGCTGCACGCGGCCGAGTCATAGCTCTCGGCGATGCTCACGAACCTCACGCGCAGGAAAGGGAAGACCTGCTCGATGTAGGTGCCGGCGTCGATGTACTCCCTGGCGAAGCGGCTCAAATCCTTCACGATTATGCAGGAGACGCGCCCCTCCTTGCACAGGGCGAGCATGCGCTGGACCTCGGGCCGATCGAAGCTCGACCCGCTGAAGCCGTCGTCGACGAACTCCTCGACGGGCTGGCAGGAAAGCCCCGGGTCGCGTTCGACGAAGGAACGCAAGATGGCCCGCTGGTTGGCGATGGAATTGCTCACCGCGCCCTCGCCCTCCAGGTCGCCGTCGGCCCTCGAGAGCCTCATGTACAGCGCGATCATGCGAGCCTCCGCTCTATAGAAGCCACCCTGTCGCGCCAGTCACCGAACCTGAACTCGATCACGATGCCGCCGTCGCGGCCCACCTCTATGCGCCTCACCAGCGCCAGCACCAGGTCGCGGCTGAACGTGAACAGGTCCTCCAGCGCCGCGACCGCCTCCTCGAACGCGACGTCTGAGGCGAGCAGCGCGTCGAAGTCCTCGAGTTCGCGGTTGGCCGCTTCGAGCGCGGCCCGGCAATCGGCCGCCCTCCCGTCGGCCTCGGCCTGCATCTCCTTGTACTCGGCCAGCGTCACGCCGCCGCATGCGTACAGCTCGTAGAGCCGCTGCCGCTCGCGCGACAACGCGGCGGCCCGCGCGGCCAGCGCGTCGACAGACGCCTGCAGCCGCCTCCTCTCCTCGACCGCTCCCTCGCTGCCCCTGAGCCCGGGAAGCACCCGGTCGAGCTCCAGTGCCGTCGAGACCTGAACCCTGACCTCGTCCATGATGGCTATGCGCAGCGCGCGCTCGGCGACGCGCACGTCGTTGCCGCAACCGCGCCCATGGTGCCGCCGGCACTTGTACACGCTGCCCCGGGCCTCCCCCGTCTTCGGGTTGAACCTGCGGTCGAGGATCATGCGGCCGCCGCACTCGGCGCAGAACAACACGCCCGCCAGCTCGTCGGGCATGGCGTTGCGGTCGGCCTCCTTGGCCGCCACCTGCGCCCGCTTCGCCGCCTTCTGGGCGCGCCGCTTGGCGCGGACGCGGCCGAACACCTCGGCCGACACGAGCGCCGGGTGCGCATCGGGGAAGACCAGGCGCTCGCCCTCGGGCACCGTGTGCGCGGGAATCCCGTCGTAAAGCGACCGGTAGGTGTTGCCGAGCACGAGCGTGCCGACGTAGACGGGGTTGTCGAGCATCTTGGCGACGTAGCGCGCCGACCACGGTCTGTCGCGCCACGCGCCCGCGTAGCCCGCCGACGACTGGGCGTCCAGGTGGTCGACGGGCGTTGGCGCGCCCATTTCCGCAAGCGCCGCCGCGATGTCGACCAGCCGCTCGCCGTCGAGGAACATGGAGAAGGCCAGCGGCACGAACGGCGCGGTGGCGTCGTCGACGTCGAGCCTGCCCTCGCCGCGCACCACGTGGTAGCCGTAGCACGTGTTGCCGTAGATGACCTCCCCCTCCTCCATCTGACGGTGCTTCACCGCCGACACCTTGCGGGACGTCTCCACCGCGTACATCTCGTTGACCAGCCCCTTGAAGGGCACGACGATGCCGCCGTCGCCCTGCAGCGTGTCGAGCCCGTCGTTCACCGCGACGAAGCGCACGCCCAGAAACGGGAAGATGCGCTCCAGGTAGGTGCTCGTCTCGTACATGTTGCGCCCGAAGCGGCTCAGATCCTTCACGGCGATGCAGTCGACGGCGCCTGCGCGCACCTCATCCATGAGCGCGTCGAACGCGGCCCTGCCCTCGAACGTGGTGCCTGTGCGGCCGTTGTCCTCGTAGACGCCGACCACCTCCACGCCCTCCATGCCCGACAAGCTGTCGCGCACGAAATCGACCTGGGCCCGCAGGCTGCTGTCGCCTGCCAGCCCGTTGTTCCTACAGCTCAGCCGCGCGTAGACGGCGCACCTCCATACCTTGGCCGCGGGCGCTGCGGGAACCGCCGCGACGCTTGCCGCCGCTTTCCTCGACTTCCTAGCCACGGCAGGGCCTCCTTCCCTCGGCCTTAGTCGGGCAGGCATAGCGGTTGCGCGCAAGCCCCTCGTTGGCCTCCTCGAACAGCTCCCGGCCGACCAGCGCCGGGTGGTGTCCCTCGATAACGGGGAACGACCCAATCGGGATGCCGCTTTTGCGCATGCGGATGCTGGCAAGGCGCTCGGGGGCGAAGTCGCCCGTATAGAAGGGGTTGGTCACCATGCTCCTGATGGCGGCATAATCCCAGCCTTCAATGGCATGCCGATTGTGGCCGTAGAGCTCGTTGGCCCTCTGCCTGGGCCCGGGGCACCCAAGCTCGCGCACCTGGCCCTCCAGCTTGCTGCGCCACCAGCGCCCCTGGGCGGCAAGCTCGAAGATTCTGGGGACGAAGGCCGCCACCTCGCCGTCCACGCGCACGCCGCAGGGCGCGTCCTCGTCGAAGACGTAGCCGAAGGGAACGTTGCGCCTTATAAGCCCGCCGGAGGCGAGCCTGTCGTGCTCGGCATGCAGGGCCAGTGCGTCGGACATCTCTGTCTGCAGCCCCTTGAAGTACGCCCGCACGTCGCCGCCCTGCGTGTCGAAGCCGCGCGCACAGTCCACGAAGCGGAATCCCATGGGCACCAGCACCTCCTCGACGTAGAAGCGGGCCTCCGAGAAGCACGGCGCGAACACCGCTATGTCGGGCACGACCACGCAGTCGGCCCTGCGGTTCTCGATGACGCGCATGAGCTCATCGAAGGCGGCGCGCACGTTGCGCACGGCGCTGCGGTTCCTGATGGTCTCCGCCTTGCGCGCGTCGCCGTGGGCGGAAAGCCACGCCTTGCACGCCGCCGACTGCGCCGGCATATCGGGGGCGCGAAGCCAACCGCTCATCCAGTCATAGGCGGAAAGGTACACGACGCAGCGCCATCTGCCGTCCTCGCGCGCCCCGGGGATACCGCGCGCCGCCGCCAGCACGTCGGAGAGGTCGAAGCCCGCCATCACGCCACCCCCTCTTGCCTCGTGGCGCATGCGGCGACGGGGCCACCGAACCGGAAGACCACCTCGATGTCGCCGCCCTCGCCGACGAGCACCCTGTCGATGAGCTCTACGACCATCACGCGCTCGAGGCCCTCGGCGTCGCGATAACGCGCCAAGGTTTGCTCCCAGGTCTCCGCGTGCACGTCATCCAGCTGGGCCGTTTCCCGCTCGATGCCGGCCTTCTCGCCCTTCAGCTCCTGCAGCCTGACGTCGACAGCCCGGGCGAGCTCGGCGTACTGAGCCTTGTCGATAACGCCCGCTGCGTAATCGGAGTACATGCGCAGCCGCAAGTCGCCGTTGTGCTCGATGCGCCCCTCCACCGACTCCAGGCGGCAGGCGAGCTCGGCGCGCCTGTCGTGACGGTACGCCTCGGCACTCCTCACGACGCCATCGCCGTCGACCGCCGCGAGGGCGTGTCCGTGCACGGCCCGCATCACCGCCGCCGAAAGCTCGTCCTCCCACACCTTGTGCATGCCGCACTCGGCGCGGTTCTTCCTATGGGTCTCGCAGGAGTAGTAGAAGCGCTTGCCGCTGGAGCAGCGGCTCGCATGCCGCGCCATCGTCGCGCCGCAATCCGCGCAGAAAAGGAACCCCGACAGCGGCAGCGACCGCTTGGCGCCGGGCGACAGGCGCATGTCGCGCCGCGCCAGCTTGCGCACCAGGCCGAAGGTGGCCGGGTCCACTATCGCCTCGTGCGCGCCGGGCGAACGGTCCCACTCGGACTCGTCGACGGAGAGCACCGCCTTGCGCCGGAAATCGGGCTTGCAGGTCTTGCCCTGCACGAGCGTGCCCGCATAGGTCTCGTTCGACAGGATGCGCAGCACCGTGCGCGCGTCCCAGGCGGTCCTCTCCCCCTTGCAGAAGTTCGAGCTGCGCGCCGCGCCCTTTGCCGCGAAATACTCGTAGGGGCTTGGCACAAGGCTCTCATTGAGCATGGCGGCTATGCCGGCGGCGCTCATGCCGCCGATGCGCGCGTCGAAGATGCCGCGCACAACGCCGGCGGGTTCCGGGTCGATCACAAGCCTGCCGCGGTCGGGGCCCGACCCCTTGGCGTAGCCGTAGGGGGCGAAGGCGCCAACGAACTCGCCGCGGCGGCGCTTGGCGGAAAGCGACGCCTTGGTCTTGGCGGAGGCGTCGCGGCAGTACATGTCGTTGAAGAGGTTCTTCACCGGCAGCATCAGCGCGTCGGCCGGCGTCTTCTCGGCTGCGGAGTCGTAGCCGTCGGTGATGGCCACCACGCGCACGCCGAGCGCCGGGAACACCTGGTCCAGGTAGCGCGACACGTCCAGGTAGTTGCGGCCGAGGCGGCTCAGGTCCTTGACCACGATGCAGTCGACCTTGCCGGTCTCCACGTCGGCGAGAAGGCTGCCCCATCCGGGGCGGTTCTCGAAGGTGGAGCCCGAGAAGCCGTCGTCGGAGTACTCGGCGACGATGCTCAGGCCTCCGTTCGCGTCGGCGAAGTCGCGGATCATGGCGTGCTGGTTGAGCACCGAGCCGCTGGTACCGTAGCTCTCGTCGTCGACGGAGAGCCTGGCGTAGCTGGCGGCGCGATAGACCCTGGCCGCTGTTTTTGGCGTTTTGGTTTTGGGCATGAAAAGGCCTCCTTTTGCACGTGCTTGTACGTGCGCCAGGAGGCTCTGAGGATGCCCTCGGGATGCGCTGCGCTTCCCGCCAAGAAAAAAACAACCGACGCCGAGGGCCCTTGTATGCGTCTGGCGCAATCGTACCACGCCTTCGGCGACTCGGCGCCGGCGAAGGCGGAAATCTCAGGGTTGATGGAGCGTTGGCCGATGCCGGCCGAATCGCGTCACGCAGGCCCGTCGCCTATGACGTCGCGCACGTTCTCGCGCGCGGCCAGGTAGCGCGACACAGCTTCCTCGATGCTGCACTCCCCGGCGTAGGACACGCGCACGCCGATTGATCCGCATCGTGCGCAAGGCTCATCGCAAGCCGCTGCAGAAGCATCCTGCCGAAGCTCGCGCGGCAGCGCGGCAGTAGTCGCCGCTTCGTTCAGCTCGCTGGCAACAAGCGGCTCGTCGCTATCGCGATGGAGCATCTCGCCCTGCACGGCTTCCACCTGTTCATTTCTCATCGCGACCGCCAATCCCGAACATGGCCTCGAGCTCGGCGCGCGTCTCGTCGTCGAGCCCCTCCAATTCCTCGAGGACGATCTCCTTGATGACGGGGTACGAGCGCGCCAGGCGCTTGTAAATCGCGTAGACGGTGACGTACTCCTCCTCGCTGTGCTGCTTGACGGTCTTGCCTTCGAAGTAGATGGCGCGGATGGTACCCTGGCTGGACTCGCTCAGAAAGGATATCGCCCAGTCCAGTATGCTGCGCATGAGCGAGTGCAATTCGTCCTCGTGGACGCGCTCCTGCTCGGAGGCGGGGCTGCGGTCGTCTGCGAACAGTTCCTCGGGGTTCATCGCCCCCTCCCCGTCGCTCCGCATGAGCTGGCTAAACAGTATCGGGCGCATGGTGACGCCCTTGATCTTGACGATGCAGTCATAGCTGCTGCGGCAGCTTCGCGATGAGGGCATGTTTCCTCCCCTGGGTCAGGGAGCGCGGGATTGCGCTCCTGCCCAGAGGCGGAGAACGAAGTATTTTGGACGTGCCCTAAGGGCGAGCGGTGGCCACGACGAAAGAGGGCCTTTTGACGATTGTCACCCCCCAGTAGTTAACGGCCGTTAACCAGCAGCGAATAATCCGCCCAAAGACCAAGAAACCCCGCAACTCGGCTTGAGTTGCGGGGCAAGTAAACACTAGAGGTCGAAGTCGATCAATAGGGGCTGATACTTAAAGCAGCTGCCTTAAGTATCAGCCCAATCTTCGCAATCGGTCACATAATATCGGATGAAATGAGGCCTTCTCGACATTGCGGAACCCGATATAGCATGAGCCACACGGCCTCACGCTCCAAAACTCATCAAGAGCGAACGCGCCTCCGTCCCCATTCATCCGGCTCAGCGACCCCTAACGCAGTCTTTCAGCTTCTCGCTGATGACCTCCATAGCGGCATCGTAGGCATCGGATAGCTCCCTCATCGAATCGAACAGCTGAGTACGGGTCCTTGAGTCAGAAGTGACGTTATGAGCCTTCTGGCGAAATAGCGAGAGGGCTTTTACCAGCTCGACGTCGTCGATCCTACACGAAAGCAACAGGATATCCTCCAGCGACTGGCGCTGCATTTCCGAGTCCGCAGGATCAACAATCCAATCCGCCCATTCCTTCCCCTCGGTAGCAAGCTTATCCATCTGGAGGCAGCATTTCCCCGTGGCCCTCATACCGCACTGGACAGCTTCTTGCAGTCCCACCAGATTGTCGCGCTCGAAGCGCCTCCACTCATCCTCGCGAGAGGCGTCGAGCCTCTTGTCCTCGAGCTTGTTCTGGTGCCTTGCCGTCATGCAAGCCGCAAGTAGCGTCACGGCCCCGCCGATAAGCGTGCCAACAAGCGACGGGAGCGCTGGGGTCAAGGTGTCCAGAACGGCGCTTAGGCTGCAAGAATCCAACGCAGAGTCCTTTCTTCAAGAGCCTACATATTCGCAAGCATATCATTGATGGCACTTCCGAACTCGGCGTCTTTCTCAGCGTGCTCGAGCTCGGTGCGGCACCTTGTCACCTCTTCCCCATGCTTACGTTGCCGCTCGCACCTCACCACAGTTCAACGTTGCGATAGGTCAAGGGATCTATGTCGACGGCCGGGCCGTCAGCCATCCTGGCGATCTCCTGGACAACACCTTCAACATTGAACTTCGTTCGCCCAACCCCTCTAAAACGAATTCCAAACAGCAACTATTGCCCAGATGGCTTTTAGGCGCCTACCCCAACTTGATACTCTTGGCACCAACCCTGAATACGACAACCGTCATCATCACATTGAGCGCTATCTGCGATATTGTTGTGGCAATTGAAGTACCGATGCCGCCGTACAGAGGTATCAGAAGATAGTTGCCCACAAGGTTGATGGCAAGGGAGATAAGCGCTATGGCAAACTGAAGACCATAGCGATTCAGCGACATGATGAGCGCGGACGCCGGCGCAAAGACATAGGCCGAAAATGCGTTGATGCACAGTATTTGAAACATTGGTATAGAGGCATCGTATCCATCACCGTTCAAAACAGGGAAAACAAGCTGAGCCCCGACACAGCAAATTGCAACCAAAGCCCCGAATGGCACGGTAGTCTTCTTGAACCACTTGATGGCAAACTCGCGCTGTTTCTCGGTACTCTCGGTCATCTCCGCCTTGGACATCCTAACGCGAAGGACGGTCTTAATGGAAGGCAGGAAGAGCAGCACCATGTTAAAGTACTTCGATGCAACGCCGAACTCGGCGACCGCCTGGGTAGACCCAAAGGACGCCAGCATAGTGATATTCGCCTGGTTGTACAATTGCGTGGCAACGCTATAGAGAATCAACCAAGCAGAAACAGCCAGGAACTCCCTACCAGCCTTGAAGTCGACCGCGATAGCCGCATCGCCGTGCCTAACAAGCTTCCCTATCATAGTAAGCGAAATCACAAAACAGGCTAATCCCGAAAAGCAGTACGATGCAAGAATGCTCTCCAACGAACCCGCCGCCAATACAACCGCAAGCGCAATGCAGGCGAGCAGGGTCAACTGCTTCGCATTCTCGACAACACCGGACTTAGCATAGAGTTCACGGGATTGGAAGAAGGCGATATTCAGCTGCACAGTACCCAGCAAAAAGCCGTAAACGATAGCGGCCAGCATGACTGGATGGGCGACTCCCATAGCTTCAGCCATAGGGTAAGACCCGACAAGAAGAAGGACAAGGCAAGCTACGTTAATCGCATGCGAAATAAAAATAAGTGAATCGCGGTATGCACGATCCTTGGTCATCCTCTCGGTATTGTAGCGAACATAGGCAAGCGCGATACTTTGCCCGGCAATCCCTAAAATAGTCGACGAAGTTGTGAAGAACACAGTGTAGCTTGCGTAATCCTCAACTGAAAGTATCCGTACCAATGCGACGGTCACAACCAGCTGTAGCGCCCTTGCGGCCATGTTAAACATAGTCACAACCGAAAAGTCCCGCGGTATAACCTGCTTAATCTTCAAGATTAATCCTCCGAAGTCCCTAGAAGGGAGCAGACGAAAACAACAAAGAACGAGGTGAACGCAATTGAATACAGAATGCCCAATGACCAGCCAATCGCCGTGTAAATGACCAGCAACACAACGGCCAAAGCGTTCTTTCTTTTGAACGCCAGCCAAAGGGAACAAATTAGACCTAGAACAAAGGGGATAAATCCAACCAGTCCATTCTCGCAAAGAACCTGCACATAGACATTATGTGGGTTCGTTCCGTGAAGACCGGAGTTGGCCGGCATGCCAAGCGAAGCCTCGTAAATAGCGTACTGCCCGGCGCCGATGCCAAAAACGGGAGAGTTGCCAAACTGCTCTATCGCCAGTTGCCTCTTGATATCTCGACTTGAAACGATATCTTGAAACGTCAGGGAATCGATCATCGACTGTCCGAGCGGACTAGCAACGACGGCAACGACGGCAATCATCAAACAGAGCAGGAGTGCCTTTTTCTCAAGCGAGACATCACGAGTCTTAGCCAGCATCAGGTAAGCGCCAACGATTACCAGCAGATAATAGAAAGTTCTCGCACCGGTGACAACGCCAGCAACCATGCACAGCAAAATTACAATGATGCGCACAGGCGCTTTAAGCCGCGTGGCACCCAAAGCCAAAACCGCAATAGTCACATTGCTAAACAGAGCAGAAATGATCGAGTCGCCAAAAATCCCATCCGGTCTATAAAGGCGAATCGTCGATGGAGAGAACTCCCAACTGGCCATAGAACCATACTGCCAAATTGTTATGCCGGCGTTCACGATACCAGCTACTAGACATATGGAGAGCAGTTTTCTAGCGATGCCCTTCCTCTCTTCGTCTTCGAACGAGAAGAAGCAAGCGATGCCTACCACATAAACCGCAAGCTTCAGGGCTTCCACGTACTCCTTATAGAAAAGCGCGGAAGTCCCAGCAATCAACGCGAAAACTAGGAGGAAAGCGTAGGCAATATTCATCCTCAGACTCAGAGTTCGTTTGCCATTACGAACGAGAACAACCACCATGAGAAGAAAAGCCACCGGTATCGCAACGTTCAGGTCAGAATAACGAACCTGCGTAAGGGAAAACGAGTCGACATTCGCCACCACAGCAACGCCAGGAAGCGACCCTAGAACCTCTCCAACCACAGAGCCAATAGGAGAACCTGCCGGCAGCGAAATACTAGAGAAGAGAAGTATTATCAGAGAGAAGCAGAAGACAAGCCCTGTTAGATCCGCATTCGGCACGTAAGAAACACTAGAGGTTCTAGTCTTCATTAAGGATCTCCCTAACAGTAATCACATTAGTCCTGCCATATTCAAAAGGAACATCAAGAATCGAGCTCTTTATGACGGCGCCATAATGTGGGGAATAAAGCCCCTCCCGAACGCTAATATCGCTTTCGGCGCAAAAGACCACCGAAACACCCCGACACGTTAGGACCGCCTCTTTGCGTCCCACAACGGAAACATCGACCTCCGGAGCAAGAACGAATGATCTCGTCGCAGCAACGGCGGGCGCAGCGCCCTCAACGTCATCCTTGACCGCAACCCCCTCCGATCCAACCTCCACAACCCTCTTGTGAGTCACGCCAAGACGCGTGGCCCAGCAATCCGTCGCGCCCCTGAAAACAACCGTCCCATCAGCCTCCGCAACATCAAGGCTCGCGCCGCCGCACCTCGTATACCCAAACAACCCTCGGAATTCATTTTGCTCAAGATTCCCAAACCGCAACGTCGAGTGTTGTGCGGTACCGCGAAGGATATTGCGCACCTTGGGATCGCGCGTATAAACACCAGAACCGGGGTCCACAAAAAACGGCACGCCCTTGAAGCCAAGCGTGAAGGAAAGCTTATCGTTATGCGTATGTCCAGGCTCGGACTCATCGACAAAGCCATCAGAAGCGAAGAATCCCAACGACCAGTCTCCATACCTAGCAAGAGCCATACCCGCATCATAAAACGTTCTCGCCCCTCCGCGCCATGAGGGAAAACATGCAACACGGCCGGAAGCACCGTAAAACAGCTCTTCTTCGGCGAAGAACGCTTCATCAGGAGCATCCGGACCGATTTCCCTGTCAACCAGCCTACTCACGAGGCGTAAGTCATCATAGCGCTCGGGTGAAATACACACTACGCGTCCTGAATCGTTATCTCCTACCTGCAGGGAACGCCCATCTTTGTTTGTTACGGCATCAAGAAAACGACCGAGAATCGAAAGACGCTCAAAATACTCCGCTGGCAGCTTATAGGGCGTTTCAGCAAAGCACTTGCCCGCGAAGAAGAGCATCTCTCCCATCAGGCGTGTATAGCGGGTGCTGCGCTCGAAGCAACAACCGTCGTCGAGAACCTGTTTCCGCACGCATCTCATCAGCTCGTTGTGGGTGTATTCCCCCCACTTCCGTGCTTTGGGCAGGTTGGGGTAGGCCGCAACGACAGCAGCAAGTCCAAGCAGGTCGGCGATGTAGTGGTTGTTCTCTTGCAATCTAGCTGATGTCTCGAGGTTTGCCCAAATATGCTCACCATGGCAGAAAGCAAGCTCCGCAATCACCGTATGCATTGGGTCGTCCTCGCAAAGCCCGCACCGCAACAGCTCGTATGAGGAAAGTAGGTTGAACACGCGAATGCCGACTTCCATAGTGCACGTCCACTGGACACCCCTCCCCATAGGGTTCACAGAGGCAAAAGAGCCCACTTTGGCACGATAACAATCAAGGAACCTTGCATCGCCTGTTTGGCGAAATGCCGCCGCAAGGGGGAGAAGGTACTGCATCCTTCCGTATTCCCATGGCACCTTTATGTCGGCAACTCCAGATTCCGGTTTAATGGCATCGTAAGGCCCATCTGGAAAACGATATCCAGCAACGAAATCAGTACGCCATTCGTCTTCCACGGTAATATCTCTTGGCAGATCGAACCATTCCCCGAAAAGCACGAAGGAGCCACCGATTATCCTCTCGGCAGCTCTCCGGATCTCGATATCGAAGGACTTGAATCCAGCAGAGCCACTATCGACAAAAATGCGCCCGTTAAAACCCTCGGCAAGCTCGTTACCTAAACAAGATGCCTTCTGGCGGATGGCGCTGCTACTACTCTTATATATCTGCCTCTTAACCTTACGCGTGGTCCTGTTGGCGACCGCAACGGCAAGACGCCGGCATATACGCTGAACCATGTTAGCCTTTCTTGCCTCTCTTATCCGTAACTTCCGCTTCTAGAACCTTCAGCACCTTATCCATCTGCACTTTCCAGTCGAACTGCTTCTCGGCGAAGGCACGCATCTTGCTGCCAGTCTCCGGGTCTGTAGCCGTCCTATTTGCAAAAGCGACAACCTTGTCAATGGGTATCGGGTCGTCATTGCTGGGAAGCAGGAGAGTGAACTCCTCGTCCCCGTTAAAACCTTTCTCGGGGAACGAATAGATAAACGGTATGCCTCTGGCACAATACTCCCTGGATTTCATCGTTGAACCGAGGGAAATCCCGATTCTATGCAATCCAAGAGAACCGACAGCAACATCCGCGTCATCAAAGAAAGCGTCAAGCTTGCTTCCGGTCGCAGCACCCGCAAATACAATAAAATCTTCTAGCTTCAGCTCGGAAACAAGCTTCTCCAAGGAAGGATTCTCTGCACCCACACCAACGAGCGTAAGCAGCACGGGTCGGGCGCCCTTATACTCAGCAAGCCCGCGAATGAGCCTGTCAACACCATGATGAGGGGAGAACTTGGCGACAGCAAGAAGCCTCACGGCTTCGCAAGGCGCGCCAGCCTTCCTCAATGGAATAGCTCCAAGGTCAATTCCATTGTCGTAGGTGATGTTCGGCACTCCCCAGATAGTGTCGTCATCAAGGTAAGTGATGGCGTAGTCGAAGTAGCGCGGGGCATGTTTCGCCCTAAGGGATTCCAGCCACGCATATGCCCTATGTACGACATAGCTCAAATACTTGCGCGATTCGAGAAGCCTTTTATGGCGCGCATCCCTTTCCATCTCAAAGGGGAAGGTGGGAAACTCCACCGCAAGGACAACCCCATTGCTTCGAAGCTGTTTCGAGAACGAGCAGAAAACGTTATCAAGGTGGTCAAAACGAATAACCACTGCCTCAACACCGTTCGCAAGAGACCAATTGCTCAGAAAAGCATATTTGCTTCTGCGATCTCCCGCGGTCTTCCGAACATGGCTGGCAACGACTTCCCCGCTACTAGGTCGCTCTATCCTCGTTTCTAAGCCGTAGTCCTTACTTATATAGACGTCGTGTCCAGCCTCCTCGGAAGCCTTCGCCTGAGACATCACCTTAGCAGAGATGCCGAGAGATGAGTTTGAGTTAAAGTCAATTGCGGAAGTGAACAGAACGCTCAGTCGACGTCCTCCTTCGGTGCCCGATCTAGACATTTCGTAGGCACCCCCCTGAACAGACCCAAAGGGAGCATCCTTGATCATCACAGCATTCGCCCCAATCATCATATTGTCACCATTCACAATCGGACCGAGCACCTTCACACCCGCGCCGATGTGCTAATTATCGCCGACAGCAGACGCCTCGCAACGCCCTCTACGCCCGCCGTCGCGCAATCACGCAACTCTTGCCAATCTTCGCACGCTTATGCGCCACTACGCCTACGCCCTTGCAGCCGCAGGTTGAACCCTAGCCAATTTCACACTGAGCGAGGTTAACAAATTGCGAAAAGATAAATCTACGTCTCATATAGCCTCGAAAGGCTTGAGTTTATGCCAATACCGCTAATGCGCTCTTCTCTGCTTGTTCGCCGCATTCATAAAAGAGCTCATCTAAGGGCCCCCTTCCGCCCATTGTCCAAATCCGCGACCAGCTCCTCGAGGTAGTGGTCTACACAAAAATACTCCGCCGACGCGAGCGCCGCCTCCTTCATCGAAACAAGACGCTCGCGATCCCTGTCCAAAGCTTTTATTGCGTCGCACATCGCTTCAGCCGTACACTCATCAAGAACGATGCCGTCCTTACCAGACGCGACAAGCTCGGCATTGTAGCCAATATTGCTCGCAACGGTCGGCACCGCTGCCATCTTTGTCTCAACCAAAACGCCCGGAACGCCTTCTGCTGCCCATTTACTGGGAAAAAGATGCAAGTCATACCTAGAGAGCTCGGAAACCGCATCATTTGTCACTGAGTCGAAGACACCATGATAGAAAACGTTCGGAAGCGCCGAAACCCGCGCTTCGAAAGCATCCTTGAATGTCTCCTCAACACGCCCATAGAAGTAGAATTCAACGCCCGCAAGGCGCTCGGCGCAGTCCAGAATGACGTCAGCCCCCTTCGCTGGTCCAATTAGCGAGAAGCTGACACATTTAAGGACGCCGCCCGTTTTATGCGGCAAGACCGTAGCAGTCGGCCTGTTACGGCAGTTAGGGTAAATCGACACATTATCCAAGCCAAGATTCCTTGTTGCATTACACATGGTCTTGGTTTCAACGTAAATACGACCCAGCTTCGCACAGGCTTTCCTATATGCTAAATCGCTCGACAAATGGCTCGGAAGAAGGCCCCCCATTGCCATTAGATAGCACCGAGAGAGAACGCTCGGTCTAACGATTGAGAGCAAACAAAGTAGAGCCCTTTGTATCCTCGCGTTACCGAACCCGAGCATGAAAAGGCCGTCCTTCGACGTCATCAGAAGCCGAACGATCTTGACGGTTCCCACATCCCTGAAGCCGACCTTCTCGACGGGGACGCGATCAGCAAGCGCCTCAGCGAGCAAGGCGTTCTTAACCGTCACTCCGCCGTACGGAGGAGGGAATTGTCCCAGATAGTAGACCTTCAACTGCTAGCACCTACTCCAGGCATCTTCCATGATATTCCAACAGAGCTCATCAAAAGTGATGCCAACAGCCTTTGCTGCATCAGGAAGCAACGAGGTCCCGGTCATGCCGGGAATGGTGTTCGTTTCCAGATACCAGAGGCGATTGCGCTCGTCCAGAATACAATCGGTTCTGGACACACCATAGCAGCCGAGGGCGTCATGGGCTCCCAACGCCATCTCCTCGCACTGCCTAAGTTCTTCTTCAGTGAGATTTGCCGGACAAATGTGCTGCGCCATGCCCTGCTCGTATTTTGCCTCGTAATCATAGAATTCATTAGCCGGGATTATTTCAATGGGAGGAAGAACGCGAGGCTTCTCCCCGCCCAGCACCGCGACCGTCAGCTCCCTGCCTGAAATAAACTGCTCAACCAGAACCGAGGGAGCAAGCTCCAGCGCAGTGTCAATCGCACAAGCGAGATCGTCTCCATTGTCGACGATGGAGACGCCGAGGGCGGACCCTTCGGTTGAAGGCTTTACGACAAGCTTGCCTCCCAGTTTGGTCCTAATGTCTTCTATATTGCATTCCTCACCACGAAGCACCCTGATGTATCCAGGTGTTGGGATGCGGAAAGATTCGACCAACAGTTTTGCCACAAATTTGTCCATTGCAATCGCGCTGGAGAGAACGCCCGGCCCCGTATAGGGCAAGCCAACGCTTTCACAGAACCCCTGGATCGACCCGTTCTCCCCAGCCCCTCCGTGAAGGCAAATGAAGACGCCTTCGACAGAAGAGTCGAGGAGCGTATGAGCCCAGCCCTCAACGCCTGTGTCTATCTTTATGACCTCGTAACGCTTTTCCAGAGCCTCTTCCACGGCTGCGGCCGATAAGAGCGAGACCTCGCGCTCCCCGCTGGCGCCACCGCAAAGCAATGCGATTCGTCTAGCCATTTTCATCATCCTCCAACCGTCCAGTTATTTGATGTCCGACACAACGTAGCGAAGCTTTCCGCGCTTCGTGCGTTCGATTCCGTCGACGCGCTTGAAGGATACGGGGAGCATTCCCTTGGTCCTGTCGCGGAAGCGTTTCTCCGCCTCGGCGATGTCCTCAGTGTAGTTATCCGAAAGAGGAACAAAGCTAATTTCGACCGAGTAGTCCTCTAGCTGATGAATCTGAGCTTCCTTGATCGTCGCCGACTCAGTAAACAAAGCAGAGAGCGCGCCGACCTTGCCTCCGTCGGGAAGCGACAAAAGTTCGCCAGTCCGCCCATCGATCCGCTCGATTACCCTTCGGCCGTTCTTTAGCCTATCGGTGGTAATGGCAAGGTCACCGGTGTCATAACGCAAGAGTGGGAAGGCGAAATTGGTAAGGTTACTACCAACGATTCGCGAATAATCGCCGCATTCAATGAACTCAACGGCGGAGTAATCCTCGTCAACAATGTAATCATGGTCGGCGTCCTCTCCAATGCACGCTACCGCCTCAGTGAGGCCGTACAGAGCATGGGGCTGTACCCCGAACGCCTTCTCTATGATGGACCGCTGATAACCATATAAGTTCTCGGCACTCGCCGTCACGGCCTTGATAGGCTTATCGAAAGTCAGACCGTTTTGCGCAACGAATGACGCAAACGGCATGATGCACGAAGGATACCCGTGGATCCAGGTTAGTCCGTAATCATTAATTGCTTTGAAGTAAGCCATGTAGTTTTCATCGTTGCCGTGGAAAGCCGAGAACTTAATCTGGAAAAGCGGCTGACACTCCCGCCAAAAAGGCGGCTTTCTCTGGTTCGGCGGCACAATGGTCCTGCTGCCGAAGTCGGCATATCTCGTGCCGTATTCAATGCCAATACGGTTCCAGAAGCGCCAAAAAGCCGCCCAAAGATCGCGAACATTGTCGACCGATTGCGGAAAGATGAGACTCGACCCCGTCGATCCGCTCGTGTGTTCAGTGATATGAGGAATCTGCTCGAGACTCTTAGGTTTCAACAGCTCAACATTGTCCCGAACGGTCTGCTTGTCAAGAATTGGAAGAGCGGCGAGATCGTCAGCGGTCTTGATAGACGCAGGGTTGACTCCGCCCTCATCAAACATATTCGTATAGAAAGGAACCTCGTCATAGCAGAACTGCACCATCTTCCGAAGCTTACGGTCCCTAATATCAAGTAGCTCGTCACGCGAGCAAGCGATGCGCGAGTTGTAATCGGCTAGACGCGACTTAAAGTCCCCGCCGAATCTTAGCTCGGCAAGTCGCCCACCTTCACGGCGACAACCGATGTTTTGCACGAAAATCGGCATGGCATTATAGAGCTTCATCTTATCCATATTATATAACTGCCTTTTTGTAGCGGGGATACGTAAAATAAACCTCGTGGGAATTGGCGGGTTGGCTAATGATCCGACAGGAGTCGCGGTACACGCCAAATTCTGGCGCATATGCGACCTCGTCTATTTGTCCATCGGCTTCGGGAACGTCACGAGCAAAGACAAAGGCACTCTCAATGCACCCGTCGCCTACAAGGTGGTCGACAACACGTAGCCCATCCGCCTCAAGCACAATCTCTCGAACCACTTTGCACTTCCCGCCACATTGAAGAAGAGCACCGCGTACTATCGTTGCCGCCGAATCCTCAACAGCGCCCGTACTGTACCTGGCAACCCGGAATGGCGCCCAGCACTCGTGCTGTTCCTCACCATTCGCCATCACGGTACTGTGCGAATGCGTCTTCTTGAACTCAAGCCTTTTCGCATCCTGATAGGCAAAGGTGCCGCAGTTCACAATCCACGGCCCTCCATCCACAAAGCACTCGAAACTCAATGCGTCGCAATGAACGTGCCCCATGGCATAGGCCGGGCCCGGCTTGCCGGCATCGAAAATCACCTTGACGAAGCCCGCCTTGGTCTGCCGTTCGAGAATGCAGTAGCCTGAATTCTTTAGCACACCATGAAATTCCGGTACAACGCCGAAACGCTCGCGAGCGCAAAGCAACAGCGCGTCGCGACTCTTTGCCACGTTGTCGCCGCAATCGTTGAACAGTGGAGTCCTATCAATCCCGCGCTCCATGGAGTAAAGGCAGTCGCACATCTGCTGAAGTTTAAAAGCTTCAGCATGCTCACCAAAGCCCGAGTCGCGCAAGACAATTGCAGCGCGCATCAGATCCTCAAGCACAATCTTCTGATACATCGGGCTCAGCTCGAAGTGCATTCCGTCATCGAGCACCTGCTCGTTTACCTGCGCCTTTAGCATAGGCAAAGCAAGCTCGAGCGTCTTGCGGTCGCCAAAATAACACGCAAGGATAGCAAGGGCCTTCAAGTTCTCTAGATAGTGATTGGCCAGGAGGTCCTTCTCCAGGTGCTGAGAAAGATGTACGTACTGCTCGGCCAGCGATGCGTTAATTCGCTCGCAAAAGGCATCATCCGTCCTCAATGCGTCATCAAGCTCAGCTCTAAAAGCAAGCCAGCTAACGATGCGCATCGATATGACGTATGGATCCCAGGCGACGCCTCCGCGCTCCCGCGGGCAGGCATCTATCCAGCTGTCCACGATAGCTTTGGCTTTATCAAGGTATCGCTTATCACCCTCATCAAGGAAAGCCTTCGCAAGAGGAAGCAAGTATTCGTGGTAATGCAGGTTAAAACGCCAGAGCGGGGTCGAGAGCTCTGCGTGCCACGATTCGCGCCAATCCATGCGCTCCTCATGATTTAGGAGTTCCACCCTGTCATCAAGAAGAGCATCCACATCAAAACGCGCTAGAAAAACTGGATCGAAGTCAATCTCCGATAATGCGGGAACGCGGCGAATATCCGCCTTGTCCGCATCGGGGCAAGGCCTGTAACCAACATGCAAACGCGTGCTGCCCCCAAGCTTTCGCCAGATTCTATAGGCAATCTGACTAGGCTTGAGGTGCAGCGCGGTGTCTATATAAAGCCGCAGCTTTGACAATTCTTTAATCTCCCCTATTTACCGAGCACGCTCGCAATTCGCTCGCTCGCATGCCCATCCCCATACGGGTTCGAAGCCCGGCTCATTGCCGCATACTCCTCTTCGTCGGACAGCAGACGGGAAAACTCAAGATAGACAACGTCCTCCTCAGTGCCCACAAGCTTCAACGTGCCCGCGGCAACCCCCTCAGGTCGCTCGGTGGTGTCGCGCATCACCAACACCGGCTTGCCCAAGCTAGGAGCTTCCTCCTGTATGCCGCCCGAATCGGTAAGAATGAGATGACTCGCAGCCAGGAAGTTATGGAAGTCAAGTACCTCCAGAGGATTGATGATATGGAGACGATCGAAGCCGTCCAGCTCCTCGTGAGCCGCCTTGCGTACGAGTGGGTTCATGTGAATAGGATAGATCGCCTTGGTGTCGGGGTGCTCCTCCATCACGCGCCTGATCGCGCGGAACATGCAGTGCATGGGCTCGCCAAGGTTCTCGCGGCGGTGTGCCGTGATCAAAATCAGGCGACTGTCGCTGGCCCACTCCAACTCTGGGTGGGTATAATCCTCGCGCACCGTGGTGCGCAGGGCGTCGATGCCGGTGTTGCCGGTCACCCATATCTTCTCGGCACGCTTGCCCTCGTCGAGCAGATTCTGCCTACTCGCCTCCGTAGGTGCGAAGTAATACTCACTGACAATATCCACGGCCTGACGATTGAACTCCTCGGGCCAGGGACTGTATATGTCGTGGGTGCGAAGCCCCGCCTCCACATGCCCCACGGGAATCTGCAGATAGAAGCAGGCGAGCGCTGCAGCAAAGCTTGTGGTCGTGTCGCCGTGCACGAGCACCACGTCAGGCCCTTCCTCCTCGAGAACGGCCTTCAGCTTCAGCAGTACGTCGCACGTGACGTCGAATAGCGTCTGGCCCGGCTTCATGATTGCCAAGTCATGGTCGGGCGTTACGCCGAAGACGCGCAGAACTTGATCGAGCATCTCGCGGTGCTGACCTGTCACGGTCACAACCGTCTGAAACTCGTCGGGGCGGCTCTTGAGCTCGTTCACGAGCGGACACATCTTGATGGCCTCTGGGCGCGTCCCGAAGACAAGCATCACTTTCTTCAAACCTGCTTCTCCCTGCATCTCTTTAATGACTTACAGCTTATAGACGTTCTCGCCGTCACCGCACACGTTGCGCGGATCGATCAAGATACGACCGCCGAAGGCCTCGGGCTTGCCCTTGATCTGGGAATGACCCACCATTACGATAATCATCTCCAGGCCATCCAGGAACTCCTCCATGGAGTGCACCTGGCCCGGAACCTCGTCGCGCTCGACCCACGGGTCGTACACCTTCACGCCACCGCCACACAGGTGCTCTTCCATGGACTCGAGCATCTGCAGCGTGGGGCTCTCGCGCACGTCGTCAACGTCCTCCTTGTAGGTCAGACCGTAGATGCCCACCTTGGAGGCATCCTTGATCCCACGCTCGGCCATAACCTCGTGGGCACGATGCAGCACATACTCAGGCATGCCCGCGTTGGTCTGAAGCGCAAGGCGGATGAAGTTTGCCGTTTCGGGGTAGTCGCCCACCAGGAACCACGGGTCGACGGGAATGCAGTGGCCGCCAACGCCGGGGCCGGGCTGCAGGATGTTCACGCGCGGGTGCTTGTTGGAGATGCGGATGACCTCCGCCACGTCCATGCCGCCGATACGGCAGATCTTAGCGAGCTCGTTGGAGAATGCGATGTTAATTGCGCGGAAGGTGTTCTCGACGACTTTGGTCATCTCGGCGGTACGGATGTCGGTCACACTGATTTCGCCCTGACAGAAGGTTGCGTAAATCTTAGCAACCTCCTCGCCCACCTCGGGGTCGTCCGCACCAATCGTACGGTTGTTGTGCAGCAGCTCGTAAACCATGTTTCCGGGGATGATGCGCTCCGGGGCGTGCACGAGCTTAACATCCTCACGCTCGGCCTCGATGAGCAGCGGGCGCACAAAGCGATCCACCGTGTTGGGCGAAATAGTCGACTCGATTACGAGCACGGCGCCCTTCGGGGCGACCTCGAGCACCGTCTTGCAGGCGGCAATCACGTAGCAGGGGTCAATCTTCTTGTCCAGCTTATCGTAGGGCGTCGGTACGCTCACGATGTAGGTATCGCACACCTGATACTCGGTCGTGAATTTGATGCCAGATTTCAACGCGTCGACGAACAGCTCGTCAAGCCCCTCCTCCTTGAAGGTAGTGTGGCCGGCGTTCAGGGTTGCCACGAGTTCTTCGTTGTAGTCGGTTCCCACGACCTCCACGCCGTGCGTGGCCATCATGAGCGCGGTGGGCAGTCCGATATAACCGAGACCGATAACGTTAACCATTGATTTTAATCCTTTCATTTGTTTGTTTGGTCTTATATACGGCATCGGATAAAACAGCGATCATCTTATCCGCCATAAGCTTTCTTGAGTACTCCCGATTCATGAAATCAACCGCCGCTTCGCTCATTCTGGCGAGATTGCGCGCACGATCAGCCCTCGAGGCAAAAGCCTCGAGTTCGCTGATGTCTTCCTCCTCGCTTCCACACAAAGCAATACCAGCACCGCTCCTACGAACGAGCTCAGATGCATCACCTTCCGGGCCTACGAACAGAACAGGCACACCTCGGGCAAACGACTGGAATATCTTCGATGGAATGGTTCCCGAGAATTCAGCGCTCTTTTGGAGCGAGACAACGGTCATGTGAACCCCTGCGTAGCGCGGTTCAAGCTCGGCCATTGGAACACCATGCTCAAGTTTGAGAAAACCGTAGTCTCCAGTAGCAACCAACTGCTCTAGCTCGTCGCGAGCAGCACCCTCGCCTATAAGCTCATAGCTTGATGCAAGCCCAAGGTTAACGATTCGCTTCACGTACTCCACCGTCGCAGGCACGTCCTGAGATAATCCCATAGTCCCAAAGTAACCGAAACGCAAAGGGCCATCCCACATGTGTTTACATGCAACAACATCGGCTCCATTGGGAACAATAACGATACTGTCGCCCGGAACACCAGCCGCCTCAAGGTCTTTCTTAAACCCATCGGTAAGCGCAACGACGCAATCTGCAGCTTTGCAGAAAGATAACTCCAGTGATTTCATCGCAGCTACCTTTGCGCCCCTGCTGCCTGTCGCCAGCATCTGCTTGTAAGTAAGATCGCGAAACTCAACCACAAGGGGCAGGCGGCACTTCTTTGCATAGTGAACGCCGAGCCACGCAGCGAAGACGGTCCCGCATGTGACGAGCACTACATCATAATTACTACCAACAGGCGATTTCTTACCCAGGTTTTTCAGGCCATTAGCGATGAAACTGACACCGCTCTCTATTCGCTTCGCAAAGCTTGTGTTTGGCTGAATCTTTGACGCGGAACGAAAGACTCTAACACCATCAATCAATTCCTCAACTAGAGGTTTCACCTCATAGCCGTCGAACAAGCGACCAACGGGATAATTCGGCCATCCGGTGAACACAGTTACATCATGGCTCTCACGCACCCAGATACGCGAATGCTCGGTCGCCCTGAATGATGCAGCGATATTCTCAGGTTTATAAAACTGCGAAAAATACAGGATACGCATTTCAGTCTCATCTAATTCGATGCTAACATGGTTAGTTTCTTTGCGCCGACAACACGACGCCTACGGTTTGTGCGCTTCATCTGAAATCGCTCACGACAAAATGCTTCTTATGCCGAACAAATCGAGCCCACACACCCATTGCGAGTGATTACGCCGCAGCTTCAAAGAGCTCCTTTCGATCAAACGAACGCAAGCGGAAGGTTGCATTACTTGCCCCTCCTCATCGCCTTGAAGGTCTTCACGAACACACGGGCGTCCAACCCAAGCGACTGATGACGTACATAAAACAACTCGCGGGCTTGCCTCTGACCGCTCTGCCAAGTCGAGTTATTTCGATCAGTCACTGCCCACCAACCCGTGATGCCCGGCTTACAGGACAAGACTTCTTCGCGAGCGTCACCGTATTCGTATGTTTCTTGCAACGTCACGGGACGGGGCCCTATCACTGACAAATCCCCAGATAGTACGTTCAGGAACTGAGGCAGCTCATCGAGCGACGTGCGTCGCAGGATTCGCCCCACACGGGTGATACGCGGATCATCGTCAAGCTTCTGCTCGCGCCTCCAAGTCTCAAGCTGAGCTGAAGACATATACCTCTCAGGATGGTCATGGGCGTCAGAGACCATCGTCCGCAGCTTGAAGATGTAAATCTTCTTACCTCCCTGCCCAATACGCTCCTGCCTAAAAAATGGCTTACCCGGCGTATCGACACAGATCGCAGCACATGCAACAGCTACGGGAACAGCTAGCACCAAACACACCCCCGCGCTAAACGCAATGTCAAAAACTCTCTTTGCTACGAGATAGCCAACGCCACCTTTTTTGGGAGCAGCCACGCTTGAATCAGGCGCAGGAGCCTTATACGCCCCATTTGGTGTGCAACACTCCACGCAATTCGAATTCTTGGTAGACATGTAACATCCAATTGCGGAGTTGCATTCGCATGAGCTCCCTGCGCCCTCATCATTTCTGATATCGATAAGCCTATCCTCATCTAGTCCAGAAGCACACGCTACAGCACGACCCGGATTAGCCCCGGGAGAGGCGATAGCGTTCCTGAAAGCTAGGGCCAAAACCTTCCTGGCCACTATGCGCACACCGCCCCGAAAACGGGTTTTGCAAGAAATTGGGCTTCCATGCCACGGATGCGGTTACAATTGAATTTAGAGATGCGACGCATCCGCAGGCCGTTCGCAAAACAGCTCACGACCTGCGAAAACACCTTTCCTTTGTTCGTGCTAGATTTGGCGGGAAGCGCGAACGCACCCATGGATTTCTCAGAGAACTCCGGGCGCGTTTTTAATATGCGCAAAGGGATGTCGCCTTTTAAAACACTCCAAAAATTCAAAAACTCGTCAAGCGACGTCGTCCTTAAAAACTTTCCGACTTTCGTCACACGCTGTTCTGGGGGGAGTAAATCGCCTTTTTCATCATAGGAAATTCTCATGTTTCGAAATTTGACGATTTTGAACACTCGTCCATCTTTTCCAACACGATCCTGCACGAAGAAAAGAGGCCGGCCTAAATCAGCCAAGGTCACAAGTGCCAGAATCAAGTTAATTGGCAAAGTCACAACAAGGGCAGCAGATGAAAGAAGGATGTCTACCGCTCTTTTTCCATATCGCGAATAGAAGTTATTTGCAGGTATAACTTCGGCAAGGTTTTCATTTATCAACGGTAGGCGATCGTGTGCGAGCATATCAGCTACAGCCCACCGTTGGCTTTTTGTAAGTTTGGTCCTATCCATATTCCTTTTCGACTTACTAGAGACGACCCATACCCATAACGCCTTAACTAGCTATGTCCCATGGACTCAAAATCCGTTGAGCCTAAATCTGCTCGCAAGGTCCTCGCCACTTTTAATCGCACTCTCCAAGCAGCACCTCCACGTTCGAGCTCGCATTCCACATGACCTCGTCCATTTCATCTCTAGTCCCAAATTTGAAGAATGAGAGACCGGCCAAGTCGTTACAACGCTCGAACGGGCGAACTTCCTCGCCGTCCCCGACCTGCACCTCTTCCCTGACGAGACGCCTACGTGCAAGCTCGGAATAGCGCACGCCGGCGAACCTCCCCGCGCGCGCCGAATGGATGACAACAAGCCCCCAGTAGCCGCCGGAACGCCCATCGAGGTCCACGTCGACGTCGCCAGTATCGCCCACGGCGACCTTGAGCGTCGCGGCCACAACGTCCTTGCCGGACACCATCGACATGAAAATCGGCAGCATGTTCCCACCGTTCCGCGGGCCAGCGTCAAGGAAGAAGAGCCTGTCGTCGGCGTCGATTATCATCTCGATATTGAACGCGCCGGAAACATCCCCGCAGGCCGCGACCAGCCGCAACACCTCGGAACGAACAATGGCTTCGCGCTCTGCCGAAAGCTCAAGCGGGTAGCTGTAGCCCGCGGGCAGCAGCGGGTTCGAGCCTTCGTCGCGTATGCTGTTCATCAGCCCCCACATGGTCACCTGCCCATGAAGCGCAAAGACCTCCGCCTCGATCACCTGGGGGTGGTCCCTCTGCACGAACTCCTCGACGATAAGAATTCCGTTGCGCGAGAACCGCGCCGCCTCGCCCAAAGCCGCAGGCACGCCCGCCAGCGAATCGACGACGCTCACGCCCTTGCTCCCCGACGAGTCGGTGGGCTTGACGATGAGGGGACAGCGGAAGCCCGCGAGGACCTCTAACGAGAAGTCGTCAGCGCTAACGATCCTCAGGGACTGCGGCACGTTGAAGCCGTGGTCCTTCAGGAACCTGCGGAACAAGCTCTTCTCGCAAAACGAATCGGCGATCGCGCTCCCGACGCCGGGGAGCCCGAGCCTCTCGGCAACGAAGGCGGCGGTCGGCGCGGCCGGGTCCGAACCGTAGGCGACGACCCCGTCAACCCCCTCGTCACGAGCAATCTCGAGGACGGCCTTCTTGTCGGTCGTGCTCACCTGGTAGAAGACGTCGGCGACGTATTTGCCCGGGTTGTCTGATAGGTAGTCGCACAACACTGTACGGTAACCCAATTCCCTCGCCTTCTCGATGGCCACGACCTGCGCGGCGGAGCCGCCCAACAGCAGGATTGTCTTGCTCATCTGCCTTCCTTTCCAGTCGCGAGGACAGCGTCGCATATGCAGTCAACGTCGGCGAGCGCTAGGTCGGCGTACATGGGAAGGGTCAGGACCTGCGAGGAGGCCTTCTTCGCCACGGGCGTGCGATCGCTCGAGTACACACTGCGGTAGCACGTGAAGTCGCTCACCAGCGGGTAGAAGTACTTGCGAGCGCCGACGCCAACCTTGTCCAACGCATCGAACACGTCGTCGCGCGTGGCACCGAAGACCTCGGGTTCGAAGAGGACAGGCAGGTAGGCGTAATTGTGGCGCACGCTCCCCGCCGGCTTGAACACGGTGATACCCAACGCGCCCCCAAGACGCTCCCAGTAGCGCTCGGCCACGGCTTTGCGCTTGGCGATTTCGGCGTCCAGGTGGCGCAAGTTGCACACGCCCATGGCGGCGCAGAACTCGTTCATCTTGGCGTTACCGCCCACGTACTCCACGTCTTCCGGACCCGCGATGCCGAAGTTCTTCCACTGGTTCAGCAGCGGGTACAAGCCCTCGTCTTTAAAGCACACGCAGCCACCCTCGATAGTGTTAAACACCTTGGTGGCGTGGAAGCTGAACATGGCCGCGTCACCGAAGGCGGCGGCGGAGCGCCACTGCCCATCGGCGCACTCACGCTTCACCCCGAACGCGTGAGCCGCGTCGTAGATGACCTTGAGCCCGTGCCTGTCCGCTATCTGCTGGATGGCGTCCACGTCGCAGAGGCTTCCGTAGACGTGCACGGGCACGATGGCGCAGGTGCGCGGGGTGACCATGCGCTCTATGCTCTCGGGGTCCAGCGTCAGGTTGTCGGCCCTCACGTCGGCGAACACCGGCGTCAGCCCCTTACGCACGATGGCGTGGGTGGTCGAGGCGAAGGTGAACGGCGTTGTGATGACCTCGCCGCCGGCGGGCAGCGCCATCGCCTCCAAGATGCACTCCAGGGCGTTGTGGCCGTTGGTGAACAGGGCCAGGTTGCCCACGCCCAAGCGCTCCTTCAGGGCCGCCTCCAGCTTCTTGTGCTCCACGCCCATGTTGGTGAGCCAGTGACTCTCCCAAAGGGGCGCTATCTCCTCGACGTACTCGTCGAGCTCAGGCATCGACGACCTAGTCACAAGGATTCTATTCCCAACAGTCATCTCTCGTCACCTACTCGTTGTTTCTCTTCTCGAATACTTCCCATGCGCGCTTAGCTTCCTCGGAGGTAAGCCCCGGGTTTCGCTCAACCGTCGTCACGAGGCCCATGTCCTCCATGGCTTTCCGCTTTGCGGCCGAGTCCGCAAACGTCCCGATCTTCCTGGCGGGCACCCCCGCATAGACGGAGTTCGACTCGGTGCTCTTCGTCACCACGCTGCCGGCCGCGATGATGTTGTTCTCAGCGATCCGCACGTCGTACATCACGATCGCCCCGTTGCCGATGAACGAGTTGTCCATGACCTCGATGCAGCCGATCCTCTCGGAGACCCCCCGACGAGCGGGGAGCGGTTGTAACTCTTGTGGATGATGTCGTGGCAGACGAACTCGACGTTGCGCCCCACGGTCACCCCGTCGTGCAGCCTTATCAGCTCGGAGTACAGCGGCAAGGTCTTAGGCTGGAACGTGACCTCCTCGCCAAACAGCACGAACAGGCCGTACCTGTCCGCATAGGCCTTCTTCCCCCTATATCCCCGGGCGAGCGTCAGCCGCGCGGAGTGCCAGAGCCTTCGGAGCCTATTCCCCATGGGCCGGCACCGCCTTCCTCAATATCTCTTCGTGTATCTCGTCGACCGTTCGCAACGCGCCGGCGCGCACGCACTCGACGCGCTCCCAGCCGAGCCTGTCGGAACACCACTCGGCCGCCTCGCAGGCGCGCCTCATATAGGCGTCGTCGCGCTCGTGTATGTCCTTCTTGCTCTCGTCGCCCGCGTAGCGCGCGGACAGCAGCTTCTCACTCGTGGAGACGGGCATGCTCAGGAAGAACACCTTATCCGGCTCGGGCAGGCCGAGCTTGCCAAACTCGAAGTCGTAGAGCCACGAGACAAAGTCATCCCACTCGCCGCGCGGCAGCTTGCCGCATTGGTGTATAGCGTTGCTCGTGGCGTAGCGGTCAGCCACCAGGAAGTCGGACCCCTCGTAGGCATCCCTCCACTCCATCAGGTAGCTCGCGTAGCGGTCCACAGCGAACAACGTGCTCGCCGCGTAGGCGCCCACCTCGTCGGCGCGTCCGCCCAGCTCGCCATGCAGATACGCCTCACACAGTACGGCGCTCTTCCTTCCGTAGCGAGGGAAGTCGAAAGACGCCACTTTGTAGCCCGCGGCCGCGAGCGCGTCCTTCAGCAAAGCCGACTGCGTCTGCTTGCCGGAGCCGTCCAGGCCCTCTATGGCTATCAGCTTTCCCATGCCAACGCCCCTCTTACTGGCCCTGCGCCTTGTAGCGAGCCTCAGTTGCCGCCTTGGCCGGGCGCCACCAGGCCTCGTTTTCGCGGTACCACTCGATGGTCTGCCTGAGACCCTCTGCGAAGTCGTTGCGCGCCGGGCGCCAGCCGAGCTCGGTCTGCAGCTTGGTGGAATCGATGGCGTAGCGGCGGTCGTGGCCGGGGCGATCGCGCACCCAGTCGAAGTCGTCGGGGTCCTTGCCCATCATCTCCAGGATCATGCGCAGGACCGTGATGTTGTTCCTCTCGCCGTCGGCGCCGATCAGGTAGGTCTCGCCCATGCGGCCCTTCGTGAGGATGGTCCACACGGCGCTCGAGTGGTCCTCGGTGTGGATCCAGTCGCGCACGTTCTCGCCCTTGCCGTAGAGCTTGGGGCGCACGCCGTCGATGATGTTGGTAATCTGGCGCGGGATGAACTTCTCCACGTGCTGGTAGGGGCCGTAGTTGTTCGAGCGGTTCGAGATCGTGGTGCGAAGCCCGTAGGTGCGGGTCCAGGCGCGCACGAGCATGTCGGAGGCCGCCTTGGTGGAGCTGTACGGGGAGCTGGGCTTGTAGGGCGTGGACTCGGTGAAGCGCGCCGGGTCGTCGAGGGCCAGGTCGCCGTAGACCTCGTCGGTGGAGACGTGGTGGTAGCGGATCCCGTGCTTGCGCACGGCCTCGAGCAGCTGGAAGGTGCCCTCGACGTTTGTGCGCAGGAAGGGCTCGGGGTCGGCGATGGAGTTGTCGTTGTGGGACTCGGCGGCGTAGTGGACGATGGCGTCGTGACCGGGGACGATCCTGTCGAGCAGCTCGGCGTCGCAGATGTCGCCGACCACGAGCTCCACGCGGTCGGCGGGCAGGCCCGCAATGTTCTCGCGGTTGCCCGCGTAGGTCAGCTTGTCCAGCACGGTCACGCGCACGTCGGGGTGCTCCCGCACCACATGATGCACGAAGTTGCTGCCGATGAAGCCGCAACCGCCCGTGACGATGATGTTCTAAGGTCGGAAAGTGTCGCTAGTCATGGCTATAGCTCCTGTGGCGCGACGACACTATTGCGCACACGACCCTCGGCAACCATCTTCAGGTACTGGCCATAAGACGACTTGCCATACTTATGGGCCGCTGCTTTCAATGAATCCAGCGGAATCCAGCCGTTGTTATAGGCAATCTCCTCCAACGAAGCAATCTGGATGCCCTGGTTCTCTTCTACCACGCGCACGTACTCGGCGGCAGCATACAGACTCTGCACGGTGCCCGTATCGAACCACGCGCTGCCACGGTGCAGCAGCTGCACGTTAAGGCTGCCATCCTCCAAATACATCTGGTTAAGTGAGGTGATTTCTAGCTCGCCGCGCGCAGAGGGCTTTACCCGCTTAGCCCACTCCACAACACGGTTGTCATAAAAGTACAAGCCCGTCACGGCATAATTGCTTTTCGGGTGCTCCGGCTTCTCCTCAAGCGAAACCGCCCGGCCGGCCTCATCGAACTCAACCACACCAAAGCGCTCAGGATCGGGTACGTAATAGCCGAACACTGTGGCTCCGCTCTCAATAGCTGCTGCTGCCTTAAGGCGCTTAGTCAACCCGCCGCCATAGAAGATGTTGTCACCCAGGGTTAGTGCCACCGAATCGTCGCCAATAAAATCCTCACCAATGATGAATGCCTGCGCTAGGCCATCGGGGCTCGGCTGCTCAGCGTAGGACAGGTCTACGCCATATTGGCTCCCATCGCCCAAAAGCCCACGGAACTTCGGAAGATCCTCAGGACGCGAGATAACAAGAATCTCGCGGATGCCAGCGAGCATGAGAATGCTTAACGGGTAGTAAATCATCGGCTTGTCGTAAACGGGCAGGAGCTGCTTCGACGTAACCGTCGTGAGCGGGTACAGCCTCGTCCCGCTTCCCCCGGCTAGAATAATCCCCTTCATTAAAGATACCTTTCCTTACTGTCCAATTCACGGAGACGAGCAAAGCCGAAAGAATCGCGACTCATCTTTTGACCCTGTCTGCAAAACTAGCGGGCATCAACGGCTCACTGCAACCCATCGCAAATAGCGAATCGCGATCTCTATTCCATTCTTTAGCTTGTTCGAAATCTACTAACTTCACTTTTCCCTATCCAAAAGTTTGCCTTGGGTTTTGCTGACCATTTGCAGGCCTGCTTGGGCTCGCACGGTGCGGCCGCCCATCGGCATTTCCAGATACGCTAGGCGCTTGCGATGGTTCACCTTGCGCACCCAGTCTTCCCTGCCCTTAAGCGGGCCCTCCACGATCACCAACTTGCCGTCTTCCATGTAGCCTACGGACTCCCCGACGGTTCGCTGGTCTTTTTGGGTGACCTTTTGCACCCACGTTCGTTCGTCTTCGGTCAGGGGGATGAATGCGTTGTCGTTTCCCAGGATCTTGGTGAGGCTTCTCACGCGGCGCAGCTTGTCGGCCAGCTCATCTACCTGCGACGTCACGCAGATCAGGTAGCCGGGGAACAAGCGCTCCTTCGAAGGGATCCAGATGCCATCGGGTCGCCTTTTGCCGGTCAGGTACTGCGGGACGAAGCATTCGTCCAGCACATCGTTGGCCGCCTGCTTGATGTCGTCGCATGCCGTCTTCTCGCGGCCGGTCTCAACTTGCACGACGTACCACATGGGCCGCCCCTTTCCGCTTGGCTTCCTGAATTTTGGGATGGCTGCGCCAGCCCGCCATGATGCGGCAGGTGGCTGTTGGAAAACGCATTCATTCCCCTGGCGCCAACGAACACCGAACGCGATGTTGTTCAGGGCACCCTGGTATGGTGTAGGCCGCCGCGCCCAGGGCGTGCCGGCCTACGGAAAACGCGCTGATGGGGTTTCGCCGCAGTGTCGGTGGCACGACATCTTTTGCGATGCGGTGGCCCCGACACGATGCGGAAAACGGGCCATCGGCTTGTTTTCCATCTCGCAATAATACACGAGAATAATTGCTGCATTGTAAAAATGCTGTCATGCCCCCCTACATCTTCGTATGCGATGTCCCGAGAGCACATGTTTCTGCAATAAGCGCGGTTTTATGTGGGTCTTTGTGAAAGCTATTTCATATCGGGCGAAGGGATGCTCCCGAGCGCGACCCGCGGGCGGCGTTTCAGCTTACCCCCGCCGACGTTTTTGTGTTTCCCATGATGACACGAGCGCGCATTCCCCCGCAGCCTGCATGGGGCGGCCCCCGCACCTGCCTTGCCATTTCCGCAGCCTTTACTGGGGCCGCTCTCCCCGCGTTCCCCGGTTCATCTGCTAGAATCGCTTCTACATTGCTTCTGCGCTTATTATTTGGGGGAGACCGTCTTGAAACACTCGTACACGCTCCGCGCCGTTGGCCGACGCGCCGTCGCGCTTGCGCTGAGCGCGGTACTGGCCGTCACCTGCGTCTCGCTGGCGCCGCTTGGCCCGGCTTCCGCCCAGGAGGAGTCCCCCTGACACCGCTTCGCAATCCGACGCCACCGAGACCAAGACCGTGCGCGTGGGCTGGCTCCTCAACAACCAGGGCTTCCAAAACGGCATGCCCGGCGAGTACATGTCCGGCTGGGGCTACGAGTACCTGCAAACGCTGTCCTACTTCACGCCCGGCTGGAAATACGAGTACGTCCCCGGCACCTTCCCCGAGCTTATACAGAAGCTGAAGGACGGCGAGATCGACCTGATGCCCAACATCTCCTACACGCCCGAGCGCGCCGAGAAGCTGCTGTACTCGTCGAATCCTCAGGGCGTGGAGCACTATTACATCTTCGCGAAACCCACCAACGATGCGCTGGGGGCGGGCAACCCGGCCGCACTCAACGGCTTGACCATCGGCGTCAACCCCGACGTCATGCAAACCGAGGTGGGCAAGCAGTGGATCGAGAGCCAGGGCATCAGCTGCGACTACCGCTATTACAGCAACGGCAATGCGCTGTTCGACGCGCTTTCCTCAGGCGAGGTGGACGCCATCATCATGAACGACACCATCTCGTCGACCGACGCCATGCCCGTGTTCTCCGTGGGCGAGAGCAACTACTTCTTCGCCGTACCCAAATCGCGTCAGGACCTTATGGACGACATCAACACGTCCATGGCCATGCTCAGAAGCACCAACCCGCGCTACAACGATGAGGTCAAAACCCGCTATTCCGCGCGCAACAGCGGATCGTCGGCGCTGAACGGCCCCGAGAGCGCTTGGCTTGCCGACCACGGCAACACTATCACCTTCGGATACTTGGACAACCTGCTGCCGTTCTCCAACCAGGGGGAGGACGGGCAGATCGAGGGCTCGCTTTCCGCCCTGGTCGACAAGCTGAAAAAACAATACGGCATCACGGTGAACGCCGTGCCGTTCGAGTCAAACAAGGAGCTCACCGACGCGCTGCGCGACAGCAGCATCGACGTGGCCATGCCCATCAACATGGACTACTGGCTTGCCGAGCAGGCGGGGTTCATCCAGTCGTCGGCAGTAACCACCACCTCGCTTGTGGCCATCTACACGGGCGGCAACCTTGACGACGCGCTGAAGAACATCGCGTTCCACGACCGTTCGCTGCTGGACAGCAGCGACCTGCACGTACGCTACCCCGAAGCCACCATCACGCAATACCCCGACGCCCATGCATGCATCGACGCCATCAAGGCAGGCAAGGCAACATGCATGATCATGACCGTTACCGGGCTTGACACGCTGCGCGACGAGGTCGATCTGAGCAACCTGGTCACCGCCGAGATGCCCAAGAGCATCGGGCTTGCCTGCTGGCTGCGGCAAGGCGACGCCCAGCTGCTCAGCATCGTGAACAAGGGCATCGTCAGCGCCGCCGACGACATCGCGGCAAGCGCGTATTCGCATTATTCCTATTCCGACGGGCAATCAGAGTTCGCCCAATTCGTCGAGCACAACCGTGTTGCCATCCTCACGGGCATCGGCGCGTTGCTTGTGGGCGTCATCGCCATCCTGGCGTGGGCGCTGCACAGTGCGCGCGAGGCGCAACGCAGGGCGCAGGAGGCCAGCGCCGCCAAGACCGCGTTCCTCTCCCGCATGAGCCATGACATCCGCACGCCGCTCAACGGCATCCTAGGGCTTTTGGAGCTCAACGGGCAGCACCCCGACGACGCGGAGGAGAACAGCCAGAACCGCGAGAAAGCCAAGGTGGCGGCCAACCATCTGCTCACGCTGATCAACGACATCCTGGAGATGAGCAAGATCGAGGACCACGCCGTTGAGCTTGAGAACCTGCCGTTCAACCTGACGGACCTGTGCCGCGACATCTTCGTGCTGGGGCAGATCCGCGCGAAAAGCCGCAACGTCACGCTGACCACCAGCGGCCCGGATACCTTCGCCTACCCCAACGTATACGGAAGCCCCTTGCACGTGCGCCGCGTGTTCCTGAACCTGGTGGAGAACTGCATCAAATACAACAAGCCCGGCGGCTCCGTGCACTGCTCGGCCGAGCAGATGGACTTGGTCGGGGACAAGGTCGTCTACCGCTTCATCATCAGCGACACGGGCATCGGCATGTCGCCGGAGTTCCTCAAGCACCTGTTCGAGCCGTTCGCGCAGGCCAACGACGATGCGCGCAGCAACTACCAGGGCACGGGCATGGGCATGGCCATCGTGAAGGCCCTCCTAAAGAACATGGGCGGCACCATTTCCGTGAAAAGCGAGCTGGGCCGGGGCACCACGTTCACCGTGGACCTGCCTTTTGCGATCAACCGCACGCCGGAGAAGGCCGTGGAAGCGTCGGCCGATGCCGAGGAATGCGACATTTGCGGCATGAGCATCCTGCTGGTTGAGGACAACGAGCTGAACACCGAGATCGCTCAGACGCTGCTGGAACATGACGGTGCACTGGTCACCACCGCCGCCAACGGCAAGGAAGCGCTCGAGCTGTTCCAAGCCAAGCCCGCCGGCGCGTTCGACGCCATCCTCATGGACGTCATGATGCCCGAGATGAACGGCTACGAGGCCACGCGCGCCATCCGCCTGTGCGATAAACCCGACGCCGCCGAGGTGCCCATCATCGCCATGACCGCCAACGCCTTCATCGAGGACGTGGCGCGCGCCAAGGAATCCGGCATGAACGACCACCTGTCCAAGCCAATCGAGATCGAGAAGTTGAAGGCCACGCTAGCAAAGTATCGGGTGAGGTAGCGAGGAGGGCGCGCGTCGGGTTGCAGCCGGTCCGCGTCGGGCTTGCAACCGGCACGCAGCCGGCCCTACCCCCCCTTCGCCACCGTTTTGACCTGCGAAAACGCCGATATACCCTACTCCATGCGATTCTTTCCCCTTGGGGTTCTCCCTATCCTTTTCCCTGCTCGCACGTAGCAAGAGAAAAGGAACTCAAGGAGAGGAGAACATGTGAGCGAGAACGAGAATGCGCCTGCGCCGAAGCGCGCGCGGCGTGGGGCCATCGCGGGCGGCGTGGTCGCGGTCGTCGTGGTGGTTGCCGCGATCGGGGCGTTCGTCTGGCACGAGCAGCCCAGCTTCTGCAACGCCATCTGCCATACGCCGATGGACGGCTATCTGGAAACCTACGAGGCGACGCCCGGGCAACCCGCAACCGACAAGTGGGGCAACCCCGTAGCCGACGCGTCCGGGATGCTGTCCGCCGTGCACCGCACCAACAGCAGCAATGCCGACTGCCTGACCTGCCACCAGCCCGTCATCGGCGAGCAGATCAACGAGGGCATGGAGTGGATCGGCGGCAACTACACACTGGTGGCCACCGACGGCAACCCCGACGGCGTGCTGACCGAGCGCAACACCGACCAGCTGACCGAGGCGCGCGGCGTCCAGGGCGACCAGTTCTGCCTGAACAAGGACTGCCACGACATGACGCGCGAGGACCTGACCGCCATGACCGAGGTCAAGACCGACAACCCCGCCATCAGGATCCGCAACCCGCACTCCTGGCAGCACGGCCAGCAGGCCTGCACCGATTGCCATAAGGCGCACCGCGCCAGCGTGCTCACCTGCACGCAGTGCCACGCCGACATGCAGGTCCCCGAGGGCTGGGTTTCCGCCCAAGAAGCGAAGCTGCTTCCCAACCAGGCATAACGCGAAACAGGAGCAACCATATGAGCAATAAGACGTTAAGCCGCCGAAGCTTCCTCACCGGCTTCGGCGCAGCAAGCGCCCTGGCTGCCGCCGGCGCGCTGACGGGCTGCGGCGCCCCCGCCGTGACCACGAAGGAGGACCTGGAGCGCCAGAAGGCCGCCGGGAAGCCCGATTGGTGCGAGAAGCCGGTCGTCCCGCAGAAGGTCGCCGAAACCTTCGACGCCGACGTGGTCGTGGTCGGCGCCGGCAACGGCGGCATGGTGGCCGCCACCACTGCGGCGCAGGCGGGCGCGAAGGTCATCATCCTGGAGGCGTCCAACGACCTTGCATGCGCACGCGAGGCCATCGGCGCGCTGAACTCCAAGCTGGCCGGCGAGCACACCGAGGACGTGGCGAAGCTCATCAACTACGCCAGCCAGACGCAGTCCGGCGACATCAACCCGCCGCTGTACCGCACCTGGGCCGAGAAGTCCGGCGAGATGATCGAGTGGATGGCCGAGACCCTGGCGCCGCTGGGCATGCTGTTCCCGTTCGAATGGCACAAGCCCGACGACGAGCACGCCTACTACCCCGCCATGTGCTATAACCCCTGCCTGGGCGAATACAACCCCGAGGGTCCGAACTACACCGCCTACATGCATTTGCACATGCTGCAGCAGGTCTTCGAAGGCCTGGGCGGCGAGATCAAGTTCCTCACGCCCGCCGAGCAGCTGATCCAGGACGACGACGGCCGCGTGACCGGCGTATACGCCACGAAATCCGACGGCAGCTACATCAAGATCAACGTGACGAAGGGCGTCATCCTGTGCACCGGCGGCTACGGCGCCAACGATGAGATGCTCGAGGCGCTGCAGCCCGGCGTGACCGACTGGTGCGTCACCGGCAGCGCCACGTGCGAGAAGGGCCAAGGCATCAAGATGGCCCTGTGGGCCGGCGGCCAGCTCGAGGCCGGCGGCGGCTCGATGATCTGGAACCGCGGCGGCATGACCGATGACACCACGTTCGGCAAGCCCTACAACGGCGAGCTGTTCATCATGGGAAGCCAGCCCTACCTGCACGTGAATACGCGCGGCGAGCGCTTCATGAATGAGGACCAGTGCTACCCCATGAGCTACGCCATGGCGTGCAACCAGCCCGGCCATTACAGCTGGGAGGTGTTCGACGGGAAGTACTACGAGGACGCCGAGCGCTTCGATACCTGCGGCTGCTCGCGCATCGTGCCGGCGCCGTCGGGGACCGCGTTCAACGCCGACGTGTACAGCCTTGAGGCGGTCGGCAAGGACAACCTGGACAACTTCTGGATCGGCCCGGCGCTGCAAAACGGCGTGCTGAAGAAGGCCGACACGCTTGAGGGGCTGGCCGACGTCATGGGCTTCACCGGCGAGGACAAGAAGACGTTCCTGACAACGGTCGAGCGCTACAACCAGCTCTACGAGCAGGGCGAGGACGTGGACTTCGGCAAGCCGATGTACCGCATGTCGTCGGTTTCCCAGCCGCCGTTCTACGCGGCGCGCATCGCCGGCACCATGCTGGCCACCATGCACGGCATCATCACGAACGTGAACAGCCAGCCCGTGCGCGAGGACGGCAGCGTTGTCGAGGGCCTATACGTTTGCGGCAACGACCAGGGCGGATTCTACCCGCACAACTATCCGAGCAACTTCACGGGCATCAACGCCGGCCGCACGGCCACGTTCGCCCGCATCGCCGCCAAGCACGTCTGCGGCATGGAGTAGCGGGAGCCGCGGAGCGCTCGCGAGGCGCGCAGGGCCGGGACCCACGAGGCATAGCAGGATTAAGCGATGCCGGATTCGGGTTTGCCCCGCGAGCCTTGCGCGCGGCGAGCGCGGGAGCGAGTAACGCTTGCAGGGACGTCCTTCGGGACGCCCTTTTGGGTTTTTTTGGGGGGGCTGGAGCGCACCGCATCGTCGACGCGCCAGTCGCGCATGCAAGCGGGGTTTTGCCCCGTGCGTTTTGCGCGCGACATGCTTTCGGCATGCCGCGCGCTTTTCGTCTGCGATAGGTTTGCGGGGTGCGATTCGGGATTACAGCTCGTCGCTCATGACTAGGTCGATGAGCTCTTGGCGCGAGTGAACGTCGAGCTTCGCGTAGATATGCTTCGCGTGCGTGGCGGCCGTGTCGCGGCTGATGATGAGCGCGTCGCGGACGTACGGGATGGAGCGCCCGTGCGCCAAAAGCCCGAACACCTCGGTTTCGCGCGGCGTCAACTTATGTTCGCGAGCCAACAGCGCCACCCGCTGCCCGATGAAGTCCACAGGTTGGGGGCTTTGCGAGAGAGGATCGGCCGCGGAAGGGGAAGCACCAGCGGCAGCCGGCGCGCTCACGCCCGTTTCGCCAGCCGCGCCTTCGCCTTCCCCGCCCACACCCCTGACACTTTGGGGACGTAGCACTAAGTGTCCGGCCTTTGCTTCGCCAGCTGCGCCCGCGGCCTCCACCGTGCCAACGTCCACGGCTGCACCAGCGCCCGTTGCCGCGCCCGCACCGGCGCCCACTGCCGCATCCATGCCCGCCGCCGAAGCCGACGCCGCGCAAACCGCACCCGCATAAGACTGGGGCGTTTCCCAGGACAAAAACCTGGTTTCGTCGTTGAGCGCCAGCATGACCGCGGCGACCAACGCGACGATCAGCACCGCCGCTGCCCCGGAAGGCTCGATGGCGCTAGCGCCTATCGCGCCCTGCAGGGGAAACGACACCAGCAGGCCGAGCAAATCGCCCACATGCACGAACAGCCAGCCAACGGCATACGACTGCACCGGAGTAGCCGCGCCGCGGGCGGCGTAGGACGCGAAGTACATCTGCGTGATAACGCAAAACGCGAAACGAGACGCGATGCCCACGCCTGCCGCCGCAAAAGCCCCCGTTTTCGCGCCAAGCACGATGATCGCGGCGAATCCGGCGACCATAAGCGGGCACATCCACCGATACGCGAACGACAGGGACACGCGGCGCGGACCGGCGGTTGCAGACACGCTGACCACCGCCATGAACAGGGCGCTTACCACGAAGATGATCACGGCATGGGACGCCTCGGCCGAGGACGACGCCCAAAACGAGCCCTCGATGCTCACGAACATGCACGCCGCCAAGATGCCGAAGCCTCCGCGGCCCATGGAGCCGAACGCTTCGCGCAACGGAAGCGGGGCTGCCGGCAGGGACGCGTGGTCTGCCGAGGCAGAAGCGCTGGTTTCAGACCAAGCACGCCAAAGAAACACACCGCTGACCAGCGGAAATGCCGAAACGAGCGCAATCGACGCACCTTGCGGCGCAGCCATGGCGACAATCGACAGCAACGCCGCCACGAACGCGGACGCCGGCGCGCACGATTCGACGGCGTCTTGCGGCAAGCGCGCGTACAGCTGGCCCCACATCACCCACATGAGCGCGCTGCCGGCGCCCGTGAGCACCGCCGATACGGCGAACAAAAACGGTGTTGCGACAAAGCCGTACGCCGGAAGGAACAACATCGGCGTGGTGGCGGTCACCGCCAAAGGCGCGGCAACGACAAGCGCACGGCAGTTCGTCGGCGGTCCGAGCCGGCGCTCCGCCGCAACGATGACGGCCAGCGACACCACCGCGGAACCGACCGGCAGCACGCTCACCGCCAGGCGCCGGGCAACGCCGCCTCCCATCGCGTCGACCGCCACGGACAACCCGTCCATGGACCCAGAATAAAACGCGCAAAACACCCAAGCCAGCAGGAATCCCCATCCCAGGCAGCGGGCGTTCGCTTTCAACTCATCGATCATGATCCCCCCTTCGTTTCGCCTATCATACGGTAAAACACCAGGTGAAAGGAATCACCCGCTTTCGGGTATTGACGCAAGCAGAGCGCGAGGACCGGGGGCGTGCCAACCACGTCCCCTAAATGTCATGCGTCCAGCCAACGTATCCGACACGCAAACGTGCCCGCATTATTCCTTCATGGCTTCAACTAAGGAAATCAATGGGAGTTTGCCTCCGTAAAGCCTTACCTAACGGAAGCGAATCGTGTTTCGCTTCCGTTAGGTAAGGCTTTATGGAAGTGAAATAGATTTCGCTTCCGTTAGATGCGCATTAGTGGAAGTGAATTACATTTCACTTCCGTTGTCGATGCATCATTTGAAGCGAAACTGCGCCTCGGGCGCTCTCGCGCATCGACGAAACTTGTTGGATTTGCAAGTTTCGTCGATGGCATAGTCAAAACTTGCAGCAGATGTAAGTTTTGACTATCGTGTCCATAACGCAAGGAATCGACTGGGAGGTGGGCCGTATGATCGTTCGGCAAAAATACCTGGACAAGCTTATCGCGTTCCAAGACACCGACCTGGTGAAAGTGGTCACGGGCATTCGCCGTTGCGGGAAATCGACCCTGCTTGACATGATGCGAGAGCACCTTGCCGCGCAAGGCGTTCCCGAGAATCGCCTGCTCACGTTCAAAATGGAGTCGATGGAGCTTGCAAGCATCGCCGATTATCGCGAGCTTTACGATCTTGTGGTCGGTCGCATCGCAGGTCAGCCGCATACCTATCTGTTCTTCGATGAGCTGCAAAACGTCGAAGGATGGGAAAAGGCGATCAACGCGCTGCGTGTAGACGCCGATTGCGACATCTATGTCACCGGGTCGAACGCGTTTTTGCTATCCAGCGAGCTTGCGACGCTCATCTCCGGTCGTTACGTCGAAATCGCCATGCAGCCGCTCACGTTCGCCGAATACCTGGATTTTCGTGGCGCATCGTGGCAACCCGCCGGTAAAACCGGCTCCGACATAGCCCTGTTCGCGGACGGTTCCTTCGCCACCCTTTCCAGCTTGTTCGACCAGTACCGCATGTTCGGCGGCTTCCCCTACCTTGCGCTTCAAGAACCTAACGAGGCGAAACATCGCGAATACTTGCGCAGCATCTACCAGACGATCATCGTTCGCGATATCATGACGCGCGCCCAGCGAAAAGGCTTGCGGGCTGTGAGCAATCGTTCCGTGCTTGAGCGGATTTGCGCGTTTTTAGCCGACAATATCGGAAACGAAACCTCTTCGAACAAGATTGCGGGCACTTTGAAGGCGGACGGCGAGTCGACCAACAGGGCCACTACGGATTTTTATATTTCCACGCTTGTGGAAGCCTATCTGTTCAACCGCGTGCAGCGTTACGACATTAAAGGACGCGAGCTGCTGAAAACGGGCGGCAAGTACTACATTGCAGACGCAGGCATGCGCAGCTACCTGGACAGTTACCGAAACACCAACACCGGGCGTGTGCTCGAAAACCTGGTGTACAACCAGCTTGTCTTCGATGATTACGACGTGCTAGTGGGACATTTGCGGGGCGGAGAAGTCGATTTCGTTGCCACAAAGCCTCGCCAGAAAATGTACGTCCAGGTCACCGAAGACATGCGCGACGAGGAAACCATGCGGCGCGAGCTTGCGCCCCTCAAACGCATCGGGGACGAATACCGCAAAATCGTAGTGGTCGCGGAAGGAACCTATCCCGCGGACATCGATGGCATCGAGATCGTGAACGTCATCGATTTCCTGCTGCATAGGTAGAGCCGGGAAAGCCGCCCAGCGCCTTTCGGTCTGACGCTTGCCGCCCGGTCTGACATTTAGGGGTCGTAGCACTAACTGTCAGACCCTAAACGTCCGGCACACTGCGCGCCGTCGGTGCCTACTGCGCACATCGACGAAACTTGTCGGATTTGCAAGTTTCGTCGATGTCATAGTCAAAACTTGCAGCTGATGCAAGTTTTGACTATCGAGGGGTGCGGCAGAAGACACTAGCGAACCTGAATCAGGCGACCTTTGCAGCAGGTGTTGCCCGACCTGATCTCGACGGCTTTTGCGACGGGTGTTGCCCGGCCTAAACGTGACGGCTTTTGCGCCAGGCATCGCCTAGCGCAAAAGCCGTCGATTCATTTGTAATGCCCTTAGGCTTCCACTTTTGCGGTGGAACCGGATTGTGTTTTGGTCACAGTTATTCGCTTGGGGATGTTCGCCTTCAGGTCCTCCACGTGGCTGATAATGCCCACCAGCTTGTTACCGCCCGACAGATCAGACAGCAGGCTGATGGCGTTGCCCAGCGCGCCTTGGTCGAGCGAGCCGAAGCCCTCGTCCACGAACATGGTGTCGAACTCGATGCCGCCGGCGTGCGCCTGCACGATGTCGGAAAGACCCAGCGCCAAGCACAACGATGCCTGGAACGATTCGCCGCCCGAAAGCGACGACGCATCTCTAGCGCGCCCCGTGAAGCTGTCGATGACGTACAACCCCAGGCCCGCCTTCGAATTGCCCGTGGACTCCGACCAGCGCACCAGCTCGAATTGGCCCGCCGTCAGCACGCGCAGGCGCTGGTTTGCCGCCGCGATCACCTTATCGAAGTACATGCCCTGAACGTACGCCTCGAAGCGGACTTTTGCGCGCCCGGTCAGGTTGCCGTTCGCTGCATCGGCCATCAGCTTGATTCGGCCGTAGCGCTCCTCGATGTCGCCTGCGCGCTTCAACGTTTTGCGCAGATGCTCGAGGCACTCCCCGTTCGCGGAAACGCGCAGGTTCACGGCGCCAAGGCGTTCGTTGGCCAGTTTGCCCTGCTCCTCGTAGTCGCTACGCTCCTTGGCCGCTGCAGCGGCGTCGCCGGCGGGCAGCTCGGCAAGCTGCTTGTCCTTCGCCGCCAGCAGTTCGCGCTTGGTGGCTAGCTGCTGCGCATTCTGCTCGACCGCCTGCTGGGCCGCATCGCGCTTGCGCTTCAGGCTGTCCGCCTGCTGGCGCAGCCGCGCTGCCTCGGTTTGCGCTGTCTCGAGCGAGGGAAAGTCCAGGTCGGCGCGCAGATGCTTCGCCTCCTGCTCGGCAAGCTGCTGCACCTGCGTTTGATTTTGCAGCGCCTCCTCGGCCTTGCGCGCCTGCTCCGCCGCCTGCTTCACGGCTTCTTCCGCGGCTTGCTGGCCGCGCTGCGCGGCGGCGAATGCGGAGACAGCGCGCTCGGCGTTGTTCAGCTCGGTTTGCGCAACGCTCGCGTCATGTTGCGCGTTCTCCAACGCACACTGGGCTTCATCTACGGAAACGACCGCCAGGCGCTCCTTGAGGGCGCGTGCTTCGGCGTTGGCCGACGCGTGATCACGTTCTGCGGCCTGACGAGCGTCTTTGACCTGCGACAACGCGGTCACGGAACGCTCGTGCGCCGACTCGGCGTCGGCAAGCGCTTTCGCCGCGTGCGCCGCCTCGTCGCAGCGCAGCTGCGCATCGGCCTTCGCGCGTTTTGCGGCCGCAACGCCATCGCGCGCTTGCGCAAGGGCCTGCGTAATGCTTTGCTCGCCGCCATGCTCCTTGTCGAACTCGTCGAGCGCAAGCTGCGCGGCTTCGCGATGGGCCTTCGCACCCTCGGCTTCGCGTGCAGCCTGATCGGCAGCCTTCTTCGACGCAGCCTCAACAACCGTCGCCTTGTCTATTTGGTCATCGCTCGGGATGTTGCCCTCCGCCCGCGCCGGCGCCGGATGATGCACCGAACCGCACACCGGACAGGGCGAGCCGTCCCGCAAATCCGCCGCAAGCAGGCCCGCGCGACCCGCACGCTGGGCCTTTTGCAGCTGCTGCACCTGCGCCAGGTCCTTGTCGTGAACGATCTCTGCGGCTTTGAGCCGCTCGAGCGCTCGTTGGTACGGCTCCGCGGCAGCCTGAGTCGCCTGCTGCAATTCGCCGCGACGTCGCACTGCCTGGTAGGCATCCTGCTCTGCACGCATAGCGCGCTCGAGCGCGGCACCCGCTTCGCTGAGCGCAACATCCGCACCTGCGAAGGACTCGCTTGCCGTCTTCGCCTGCGCAACCGCATCCTGCGCTTTGCACTCGGCGGCAACCAACGATTCTTCCTGCTCCAGCAAGGTTTGCACCTGCTTTTGAGCCTTTTGCGCCGTTGCAACCTTGGCCGCAAGGTCTTTTGCGCCCGCAAGCGCCTCACCCGCTGCATTCATGCGCAGCTGCGCCGCATCGAAGGCGGCCTTCGCCTGTGCCTGGCGAACGTCCGAGCCCGCAAGCTTCTCCACGGCCTGCGCTGCCTGCGCCCGCTGCTCCTCCGCCTTGCCGGCGGCTACCTGTGCCGCCTTAGAGGCCCGCTCAGCACACAGCAACGCTTCTTTAGCAGCCAAGACCCCCTGGTCAGCACGCTGTAACGCCTGGTATTTCGAGAACGTCCCCTCGATCACCGCTGCGCGCTCGGTTGCCTCCAGGCGCTCGGCGTCGTGTGCGCATTCCTGTTGCAACGCCGCCTGCAGCCCTTCCGTCCGGCCTTCGTGCTGAACGACTTCCTCGGCAAGCGCCGCGCGTTCCTGCTCGTAGCGCGGTCGGTTCTCCACCTGCTTCACCAGCGCGTTAGCGTCTGCCCATTTACGGCGCAGCTCCTCAACCTGCTTGCTCAACTGCTCGGACTCCGCTTTGTCGCCATCCACAAGCCCCTCAAGCAGCTCGGCCAGCCACGCGCCCATAGGCGCCCCGCTGCTGCGACGCTCGTCAAGTTCCTCTTTGCGCGCATCCTGCGGCGCAAAACGGACGGTTTGCGCGCAACGCAAAACCTCGCTTTTCAGCTTTTCGTTCTCGCGCTCGAGTTTGCGACACTCCTCGCCCAGGCGATCTTGCAGCATCTCGTACTTTTGCGTGGCGAACAGTTTGCGGAAGATGCCCTCACGCGTTGCCGTGTCCGCTGTCAGCAGCTTGCGGAACTCTCCCTGCGCCAACATGACGATTTGCTTGAACTGGTTCGCATCGATGCCCAGCAGCTCTTCCACCTGCATGTTCACCTTGCGCACGCCGCCGATGCAGCGCCCGTCGGGCAGCTCGATCTCAGCGTTCGCCGGCTCTTTCGTAGTGCCTTCGCCGCGCTTCTTAGCCCTCTCGTAATCGGGATTGCGCTTTACGCGATAGGTTTGCCCGCGATAGGAGAACTCCAGCTCAACGAACGTTTTGCTTGCCGGATCGGCGAAATCGCTGCGCAAACTTGCGGAAGAACGGGCTCCGTTTCGGCTGTCGCCGCTTGCCTCACCGAACAGCGCGAAGCAAATGGCGTCGAAGATCATGGTTTTGCCCGCGCCCGTATCGCCGCACACCAGGTACACGCCCGAGCGCCCGAGCGCCCGAAAGTCAATTTCCGTCTCGCCGGAATACGGCCCGAAGGCGGACATGATCAGCTTCAGCGGCTTCATTGCGCACCCTCTTCCTGCCCATCGAGGCCTTTTGCGACCGAGTCCTCAACCTTCGCGATCAGCTTGCGCGCAAAATCACGCTGCTCATTGTCCAGGGGGTTGCCCACCTGGCTTTCGTAGAAGGCGCTGAACAAGTCCAGCGTATCCATGCTGTCGGGGTCCGCCGTAAGCTGGGTTTGCGGGCGGTCGATCAGCACTGTCACGTTGTCGTAGTCCAACATCATAGCGCTGGGGAACACCTCGTGGATCTTCGCCATGGCGTCCAGCTGCGGATGCTCATCGGAGAGCGTGATGTGCAGGTAGTCCTGCGAGGCGTCGTGCGCTGTCCCCATTGCCAGCACGTCTGCCAACGTGCCGCGCACCTCGCGCACGTCATGCAGCGGCACCAGCGGGATCAGCTCGAACGACACGCATTCGCCCACGTCGTCGCCCGGTTCCTTCTCCCCCAGCTCAATCAGCGCCGCACTCTTGTCATAGCGCGCTTCGCTAAACGAATACTTCAGCGGCGAGCCAGAGTAGCGCACGGTATCGCGCCCCACACGCTGCGGGCGATGTACATGCCCAAGCGCCACGTAGTCGAACGCGTCGTATACCGACACGTCCACGTTGTCCATGCCGCCCAGTTTGATCTCATCGTCGGCGCGATCGGGCGCCGTACCGTACGCGGTCACCAGCTGATGTGACAGCACAACGTTGCGTTTTCCCTGGTCAATAGCGCACGCACCCAACACCGCACGCAAAGCTGCCGAGTAGTCGTCGCCGATTTCCTCATCGGGGAAGAACCTACGCACGTCGCCGGGCTTCAGAAACGGCAGCAGCCAGAACTCCACCGGCCCGTGCTCATCCTCAAGTTCCACCCGCTCAACTTCGCCCGCGTAGACCGGAGGCAGGCACACGCCCTGCTTTTCCAGCAACCCCTGCGCGTAGGCGATGCGCTCGGCTGAATCATGGTTGCCGGGAATGGCCAGCACGCGCAAATCCGCCGCCACCGCATCGGTCAAAAACGCGTCGAACACGGTGACCGCCTCAGCGCTCGGCGATGCTTTATCGTACACATCGCCGGCAATCAGCAGCACGCTGACCTGACGCTTCTCCGCAATGTCCAGTATTTGCCGCAGGATATAGCGCTGATCGTCCAGCATCGACATGCCGTTAACGCGCTTCCCGATATGCAAATCGGAAACATGCAGCACCTTCATCTCGCCGCCTTCCCCCGAGCCAAAACGCCCGAATCTTCTCATCACGCCGACAACGCCGACTATACCGTTCGCTCAGCAATACAACACCCCAGGTCAATGCCTGATTCTACCATTCCCGGACCATCGCTTCCGACGCACGATCCTGCATCACACCTATGAAATGCACAGTTTTTAAGGGGTCGATTCCGACGAAATGCGCAATTTCTAGAGCCGCATTTCCGACGAAATGCGGAATTTCTAAAGCCGGGAATCCTACGAAATGCAGAATTTTCATCTCTCGGGGCACCGGCAACCCCCTTGATGAGCGCGGGCGGCATCCACCCTCCGCCCGTCAATCCTACCAGCAAACACGCATGCTGCACGGCAGCGACCCCCGATCGAATACACCCGACGCAACCTCGAAAGGCGCCCCCTAGCGTCAGACCTTCAACAGCGCAGCGGCGTTTTCCCTAACCGCCTGCCCGAGCGCAAGCAAACGCTGCTTCGGGAACGCAAAACCATCCGCCTGCCCGCTCACGCGCATCAGCGCGGCATCGTCGAACGCAAAACCGCGCAAACGCTCAAGCTGCTCTTGCTGCTGCGGGCCCAATGCTGCACGTGCTTGCTGATAAGCCGTTGGGCCAAACGCGCCGGGCGTAGCGGCGAAGCGCTCGCGCAGAAACTCTGCAGTAAGCACTTCCGTGTCATACTGCGGAAGCAGCGCCAAGTTGTTGTCGAAAATGGGCGCAAATCCCAGCACTCGGCCAGTGTGATTGTCGCGAAAAACGCCGTAGTTGCTCATATGGCGGTCAGGGTTCATGATTACCGCGTCGAACACCAACATGGATCGGAACCTTTGCCCCGCCTCTTCGCCAAGCTCATCGAAGAACGCTAATGCGCGCTCCAAGTTCATGCCATCTTTCGCATCGCGATCAAGCATGTGGGCGAACGGCACGAACGATATTTCCGCATCATTCATCAAAACGCACGTCGAGCATAGGCGCTCTTGCCAAACGTCCAAGTCATACGCAACATGCGGCAACCCCATGGCCGCGGCAACCTGGCTTGCCAAGTACTCCGACACAGGTTCAAACCCCAAACCATCGGCATGCGCCGCCTTGTAAAGCACGCGCTGACCATTAACGACACGCCACGTCTTCGGAAACGACCCAGACGGCGACAGCTCGCTGGGAATACCAGATCCCACCTGGCTTGAAGGAATGCGTCCCGTGTACGCAATGATGGAAAGTACCGTATCGAAGCTGTTGGAAAACAGGTTATACTCGGCGAAACAAGGCGCTTCATCTGCGGGAACAACGCAATAGGAATCGTTGAGCGACATGCCCTTCGTCACATCGATGATGCCCTTCGTGTCAGAAGCCTGCAACCCGAACGGTGCAAGGATGCGCTCGATGTACGCACGGTTCTTCGGGATGCGGCGCGAGTCCAAGAATCGTCGCAACTCGATATCGTTCGAGCAGCCCACCAGATTCAGCGGCAGCAATCGCTCCGCCCCCGGCTCCACGCGCAAGCCGACGGCGCACGACTCGCCAAAGCAGTTCGTCTCAAACGTGAACGAGGCGATCCGCTTGTCGAACAACCGTATCTCGTAACCCTGCGACGCCATGCCCCTCCAAACTGCTTTCCGCTTACCCACCAGGACGAACGCGCCCTTCTCGCCTAGCCCGCACGGCGCACCCAATGCCCAATGCATCCAGCGCACTCGGCATGCCCTTCGCGTTGGCCGCGCACCGCGCCCAACGCGTCGCGCGTCCGTCCTGCTTCGCCGGCTACTACTCTTCCAAATCGAACAGGCTCTTCATGTCCGTTTCCTTCATGGGCGAGCCGGAGGAGGGCAGACTTGCCGCGCGGAACTTCTCCACGCTGGCAGTGCCGCCTAGGAACTCCTCAGCCGTGCCCACCATGGTCACGATACGGCCGTTCTTCGCGGTGAACGCCAGAACGCCCTGCGTGCTGTTGGTAGTCTTGGTCTTCAGCAGCGAGGTATTGAAGTTGATCAGACGCTGATCGCTTGACACCAAGGCCAGGTCGCGGTCCTCTTTCAGCACAGTGGCGAACAGCAGCTTGCTGCCGCCGTAGATGGCGTTCTTCAAGCGCTTGCGATTGGTCTTCGTTTCGTAACCCGCCAATGCCACACGCGCCACGCGGCCGTTTTCGAACACGAACAGCACGTCGGCCTTATAGTCCTCGGGGTCGATCACCCAGGTCACGCTCTCGTCGGGGTCCATCCCCAGGTCAGTGGGCAGATACGAGCCCAGCTGCGCCGACTTGGTGTCCTCGAACTGCGCCACCTTGCACTTGTACGCCTGACGCTGATCGGTGAACACCAGCAGCTCGTGGGTGTTCGACGACGGGAACTTGATAAAGGGCTCATCGCCATCCTTGTACTTCAGCGTGGTGGCCTTGCGCAGCACGCGCTCGGTCATCTTTTTCAGGTAGCCGTCGCGCGAGAGCATCATGGTGACGGGGTATTCCTCCACCTCGGGCTCCAAGCTGACCTCCACGATGTCGCCCGGCTCAACCAAGCCGGTTTTGCGCGGCGTGACGTGCTTCTTATTCACCGCGGCAAGCTCGTCGCTGATGACCTGCTTGATCTTCTGCTCACTGGCCAGGACCTCCTTCAGCTCGGAAATGTCGCCTTCCAGCTTCGCGATGTCCTTCGTGCGGTTGAGGATGTACTCCTCGTTGATGTTGCGCAGCTTCAACTCGGCCACGAACTCCGCCTGCACCTCGTCGATGCCGAAGCCCTTCATCAGATTCGGCACGACCTCGGCTTCCAGCTTGGTGTTGCGGATGATGGCGATGGCCTTGTCGATATCGAGCAAAATGGCCTCAAGGCCGTGCAGCAGATGCAGCCGGTCGCTTTTCTTCCCCAGGTCGTAATTCATGCGGCGACGCGTGGAGTCCACACGCCACGCAACCCACTCCTGCAGGATCTGACGCACGCCCATGACGCGCGGGTACCCGTCCACCAGCACGTTGAAGTTGCAGGAGAACGAATCCTGCAACGTGGTGGAACGGAACAGCTTCGCCATCAGCAGCTCAGGGTCAACGCCGCGCTTCAGGTCGATGGCTATGCGCAGGCCGGAAAGGTCGGTCTCGTCGCGGATGTCGGCGATTTCGCGCACCTTTCCTTCTTTCGCCAGCTTGACGATGCGCTCGATGATGATGTCGGTTTTCGTGGTGTAGGGAATCTCGTACACCTCGATGATGCGCTCGTCGGGCAGGTAACGCCAACGCGAGCGAATCTGGAAGCTGCCCAAGCCCGTGTTGTAGATGCGATCCATCTCCTCGCGGCGGTAGATGATCTCGCCGCCGGTGGAGAAGTCGGGCGCAGGCATGTATTTCTGCAGGTCGCAGTCCGGGTCCTTAAGGAAATGCATGGTGGCTTCGCACACTTCGTTCAGGTTGAAGCCGCAGATGTCGGAGGCCATGGCAACGCCGATGCCCTTGTTCGCCGACACCAGGATGTTGGGGAACGTGGTGGGCAACAGGCGCGGCTCCTTCATGGCGCCGTCGTAGCTGTCCATGAAGTCGACCGGGTCCTTGTCGATGTCCTTGAAGATCTCGGCGCAAATGGGGGAAAGCTTGGCCTCGGTGTAACGCGAGGCGGCGTAGCTCAGGTCGCCGGAGTAGTACTTGCCGAAGTTGCCCTTGGATTCCACGAAGGGCGTGAGCAGGGCCTCGTTGCCCGTGGCAAGGCGCACCATGGTCTCGTAGATGGCAGAATCGCCATGGGGGTTCAGCTTCATGGTCTGGCCGACGATGTTGGCGCTCTTCTGGCGCGCGCCGTTGAGCAGGCCCATCTTATACATGGTATACAGAAGCTTGCGGTGCGACGGCTTGAACCCGTCGATCTCCGGGAACGCGCGGGACACGTTGGTGCTCATGGCGTAGGGCATGTAGTTCACTTCGAGGGTTTGCGTGATGGGCTGCTCCAACACCTCGGAGTGTAGGCCGATCACGTTGGGGTTGTCCACATGCTTCTTCTTCGGTTGTGCTTTGGTCTTTCTTGCCACGGTCTCCCCTTGATGCGAATGGGCGGGCGCCGTCTTGCGCGCGCCCGCCGGTTTAGATCTTCAACAGCCTTGCGAAAGGCGCCTTATTGCAGGTCAAGCTGGTCGAGGTATTCCCTGCCATGCTCGGCGATGTGACGTTTGCGGCCCTCGTCGTCGTTACCCAACAGCAGGTTGAACATGGTTTCCATACGCTCGACGTCCTCGGGCTCCACCTTGATCAGGCGGCGCGTCTCGGGGTTCATGGTGGTGAGCCACATCATGTCAGGGTCGTTCTCACCAAGACCCTTGGAGCGGTTGATGGAGCACTTCTGGTCGCCGATCTCCTTGAGGATGCCGTTCTTCTCGAGCTCGGTGTAGGCAAAGTAGGTCTTCTCTTTGCAGTTGATCTCGTAGAGCGGCGACTCGGCGATATAGACGTAGCCCTCGTCGATAAGCGTGGGCACCAGGCGATAGAGCATGGTAAGCACGAGCGTGCGGATGTGATAACCGTCGACGTCGGCGTCCGTACAGATGATGACTTTGTTCCAGTTGAGGTTGTCTAGGTCGAAGGCACCAAGGTTCTTGATGCGCTTGTCTTTGATCTCCACGCCGCAGCCCAGCACGCGCATGAGGTCCATGATGATGTCGGACTTGAAGATGCGTGGGTAGTCCTCCTTGAGGCAGTTCAAGATCTTGCCTCGCACCGGCATGACGCCCTGGAACTCGGCGTCACGAGACGTGCGGATGGCGCCCGCCGCTGAGTCGCCCTCCACGATGTAGACCTCGCGGCGGCTCTTGTCCTTGGAGCGGCAGTCGATGAACTTCTGCACGCGGTTGGCCATGTCGGTCTTCTGCTGCAGGTTGGTCTTGATGCTCTGGCGCGTCTTCTCGGCGTTCTCGCGGGAGCGCTTGTTGATGAGCACCTGGTCCACGATCTTGCCGGCGGCGTCCTTGTTCTCGATCAGGTAGGTGGAGAGGCGCTCCTTGAAGAAGGCCGTCATCGCCTGCTGGATGAAGCGGTTGTTGATGGCCTTCTTGGTCTGGTTCTCATAGGAGGTCTGGGTGGAGAAGCAGTTGGTCACGAGCACGAGGCAATCCTGGACGTCCTGCCACTTGATGGAGCTCTCGTTCTTGTTGTACTTGCCCTGGCTCTTGATATAGGCATCGATGGCGCTGGTCAGGGCGCTGCGGGCGGCCTTCTCGGGCGAGCCGCCGTTCTCGAGCCACGACGAGTTGTGGTAGTACTCCTGCATCTGGAACGTGCGCGAGAAGCACAGGCACGCGGTGATCTTCACGTTGTAATCGGGCAGGTCGTCGCGGTCGCGGCCGCGGCGGTCGGCCTGGATGAAGAAGGGTTCGGTCAGGTAGTCGTGGCCAACCTTCTCCATCACGTAGTCCTCGATGCCCTTGGGGTAGCAGAACTCCTCTTCGGAGAAGACGCCTTCCTCCCCCTCGATGCGCAGGCGGAACGTGACGTTGGCGTTGACCACCGCCTGGCGGCGCATGGTTTCGCGATACCAGTCGTCGGGGATATCGATTGCGGTGAAGACCTCCAGGTCAGGACGCCATTTGATGGTGGTGCCGGTGCGCGCCTCGTCGGTGGGCTCGACCTGCAGCGCCTTCTTCTTGGCACCGACCACCTTGCCCTTCTTGAAGTGCAGCTGGTACTTATTGCCGTCACGCCAAACGGTGACGTCCATGTACTCGGAGGCGTACTGCGTGGCGCACGAGCCCAGGCCGTTGGTGCCCAGCGAGAAGTCGTAGTCACCGCCCTGGTTGTTGTCGTATTTGCCGCCTGCGTACAGCTCGCAGAACACCAGCTCCCAGTTGAAGCGCTTCTCGGTGGGGTTCCAGTCCAGCGGGCAGCCGCGACCGTTGTCCTCCACCTGGATGGAGCCGTCGGCGAAGGCAGTGAGGGTGATCAGGTTGCCGTAGCCCTGGCGCGCCTCGTCGACCGAGTTCGACAGGATCTCGAACGCGGCATGAGCGCAGCCGTCAAGGCCGTCGGAGCCGAATATGACCGCCGGGCGAAGGCGTACGCGCTCCTCGTCCTTCAACTGGCGGATGCTGTCGTTGCCGTAATTGACCGTGCTTTTTGCCATACCGTTCTTTCGCTTCTCGTATTCCCCTTGTGGTGTGCCTACCGCAAGTTACCACAAGGGTTGCCCGCCCCACAGCAACATCACGGCAAAAACATCGTACACCTGTTCGCTGATTGAAGCAAGCAGCAGTAAGGCAAGCGAAAATAGCGCCCGGTATCACGCTCGCATTATGCTAGCGCATTTCGCGAATGGCTTGTTGAAGCTCCCGTTTGCTGTGCACGCCTATCTTCGCATAAGCGTTTTTCGCGTAGCCGCGCACGGTGTTCTCGGAAAGCACCAGCAGCTCCGCGATCGCGACTTTGCTTTTGCCCTCCGCAAGCATAAGAGCCACCTCGGCCTCACGGCGCGTCAGCCCGAATCCTATGACCAACCGTGCAACGTCTCCATCATCGGCCGAATGCAAGACCGTCTCGGGCTCCAGCCCCAACCCGATATCGCCTTCCGCCCGCGTTTCGCAACGCCCGGCAATCGGCGACGGCTCGACGGCATCGCTTTCGCCACCCGCAACCGCAGCGGCAACGCCTACGCGACCAGCGGCCATGCCCGTCGCAGCATAACCTGAAGACCTCGCATCGCCCTCGCCAGCCGCCTCGTATTCTCCAGCTTCCCCACCAGGAAAGCCCGCCAGCAGCGCTCGAGTGCGCGGAACGTTTTCACCAAGCAGCACCGCGATGGAAATGGACAGCACGCACACCATCAACGCGGCCAACAGCGTCATCGCAGAGCTTTGCGGCGCGAAAACCAAAATGCCCCAGCGCCCGACTTCGCGCGCGAGCAGAAACACCGCCCAGCACACGCCGAGCACCGCGTACGGGTTCCACGGGGAATGGCGCGCGACGTCATAGCAGATGACCCATAAAATGCCGAGCGTCATGGTGTTGGCGATGGACACGAGCGCCGCACCGCCGGCAAGCCCCCACCATTCCAGCGTGGCCATCAACACCACGCCCGCCGACGCCGCGACCACCTCAAAGCGCCACAGCGTCGCCGACGAAACAGCACGGCCGCGGCGCAGCGCAGCCCACGCCCACACCCCGCACAGCACGACCACGCCACCTTGGTGCAACAACTGCATTCCCAGCGGCAATGCGATTGATTCACCGAACGGAAAACCTCGCGACACGCCCATGACCAGCATGAACAATGCCAATCCGGCCAATAAACGCACGAAATCGACGCGCGATTCCGCTCCATACGCCTTCGAGGCGATCGCAAACTCGGGGCACTCGCGCGACGACGAGACGCCGCCCGGAGCCTGCGGCCATCCGCGCTCGTCGGCCACGCGCATCGACCGCCCGAAGCACACGTATGAAACCGTGGGCAGAAACACGCCGACCAGATAGCATGTCGAGCGCGGCAAAGCGCCCATGACGAAACCGCCCAACGACCCCAATGCCAGTGAGCCCAACGCGCACAACAAGGCCGTTCGCGGACGCAAGCGCAGGTAGAACGCCATCCACATGCCGCCACCCCACACGATGCCCAGCCCCGCGCACGTGCACGCCGCGTACAACATCGCGTCGGAATCAAGCGTACTGTTCAGAAAGAACAGCACGCTGCCCAGCGTCATGGCCGTAACGGAGAACCATTCGAGCGCCTTCGCGGACCGACGCCCCATCAAACCGCGCAAGGCGAACGCTACCAGCAAAACGGTAAACGCGATGCGCACGAAGTTAATGACGACGCTGACCAGCCCGGCATCGGACAGCACGTAATTGCCGTACAGGTTGCACTGAATCCAGATGCGCACCACGGCAAGGCCGAAAAACGCAAGCGTGCAGCCTCCGAGCGCCTGACGCATCGCCGCGCACGCAGCCGCCCTTTCGACCGCGCGCGATCCGTCAGCATCGGCCCTGCGAACTTCGCGTATGTTCTCAAAATCGCTTCCCACTGAGCCCTCTCCCGGACTTCTTCCTTATTTCCGGCAGTATACCTTTTTCGCACATCGCCGAACGCAACAAAGGCGCCCCAGTTCGATATCGAACCACGGCGCCTTATCGCCTCGCTATTTCGCAAGCTCATCGTGGGCGTGCTTCGCTCGGAGCGCATCGCAACCATACGGCCACGACGAACGCTCACGGGCAAACCCGCTGCATCCGCGTTTGCCCGGCATCGCCTGTTGCCGCCGACGACTCGCCCATGCTCGACACGTCCGCCTTACGCGCTCAGCGCCTCGCTCGCCGCGTTCGCGCCCGCGAAGCGGCCGGACGTGTAGGCGAAGTTCAAACCGCAGCCACCCGCCGGATAGTCATCGTAGATGAAGGTACCGCAGCACACCTCGCCGGCGGAGTACAGACCGGGGATGACCTCGCCCTGTTCGTTCTTCACCTGGAAGTCGGTGTTGATATCGAAGCCGCCGAACGAACCGTGGGTGCACACGCCCATCTTGAGCAGGTAATACGGCGCCTGCGTCAGCGCCACCAGATTCGCCGCGCCCTTCTTGAACTGCGTGTCGGCGCCCGATGCGACCATCTCGTTGTACGCCGCCAGCGTCTCGGCGCACGCCGCGCCGTCCACGCCCAGCTGCGCCGCTGCGGCCTCGACGGTGTCGCCCTTGGCGAACATACCCTGCTCAAGGCCCATAGCAACCTTCTTCTTGAGCTTATCGGTCAAGCCGTCGACCATTGCCTGGTCGTACACGGCGAAGAACTGCTGGTCATCGAAGTGCGCCACCTGATAATAGATGTCGTGCGTCTGGCCGCCTTCATTCACGAAACGCTTGCCCTTCGAGTCGACCCACAGCGCCTTAGCGCTGATCAACTTGGATTGGCCAGGCTCGACCGGGCACGCCAGAATGCCGTTCGTGCCGCCGTGGCCTGTGTAAGCCGCGCCGATGTCCAACCCCATCTGCAGCCCGGAGCCGTCAAGGCCGATACCCACTTCCGTGTAAACACCCACGTAATCGGGGCAATACTTCGCAATCATCTCGGGATTGCGGCAGAAACCACCCGACGCGATGATGACGGCCTTGGCGTTGTAGATGACCTCCTTGCCCGCCTTTTCGGCGCGCACGCCCACAACGCGGCCCGTCGACTCGTCCACGATGAGCGCGGTTGCATCGGTATCGAAATGGAAGTCCACGCCCTGCTCCTTGGCCAGCTGCGTTACGGCCTTCAGCGCATCATCGGCGTTGTTCTTGCACATGTGCCCGCGCTTGACCTTGTCCTTGCCGTTGCCCTTGATCTCGTCCTTGAACGGGACCTTCAGATCCTCGCGCAGCCAGTCGATCGTCTCGCCGGAGTGATCGGCCATGAAGCGGTTCATAGCCAAGTCGACCTTGTCGGCATTGCGCGTGAGCAGATAGTTGTAGTAGTCATCCGGCGTGTCGTCGATGCCGAGCTCCTTTTGCTGCACCGTACCCGAGCCGTAGAACGTTCCGAGCGCAAGCGAGCTGGAACCGCCCTGCCAGCCAAGCTTCTCGATGCACACCGTCTTCGCGCCGTTTTTAGCGGCGAAGGCGGCCGATGTGGTTCCCGAACCGCCGGAACCGACGACCACCACATCGTAGACGTACTGCGTCGCGCCCTTCGAGCAGCCGGTCAGGTTGCCAAGCGCGATGGTTGCCAGCCCCAGGCCCGCAAGGCCGACGAACTGGCGGCGGCTCAGGCCGCGACGTGCGTCAAGCGTCATATCGTTCGTAGTCATTCCGCTCCCCCTAGCTCTGCTTCGCGCTCATGTAGTCGCTGTACGACATCCAGCCATCGGGCACCTCGGCCTCGGCATGGCACTGCGTGCAGTACATCACGGACTCGGAATGCGCCTTATGGCATTCGCCGCAGTCGATATCGCCATGCTGCTGCACATGCGGGTTGAACGCCATATCGCTGGTGGATTCGGTGAGCTCGTCGCGCGTCATGTTGTGGCACGACTCGTTCAGGCAGAAACTCTCGTTGTATTGGAACGTATTCTCGGCAACGGGGTCGGTGAAGTCGCCGGACACCCACGCGGTGGCCTCGGCGACCTGGTCGTCGAGCTTCGCCTCATGGCAATCCAGGCACACTTTGCCCTGCTTCGCGTGAACCGCCGACAGCATCGACGAGTTGCCGGATTCATACGTTTCCACGTAGCGGTCCATCGGCTTGTGACAGATCGCGTTGCAGAAGCTCGGCTGCTGATGCCATACCCAAAAGCCCGCACCCGCAAGCGCGATCACGACGATCGCGACAACCGTGACGATGAGTCCCTTGCGCCCTTTTTGGGCGTTTCCGGAGACATCCGTTTTGCTCATGGCCCTTCCTCTCCCTCGTGAAACCATGCAAGATCCTCGCGCATCCTTGCGGAGGACATGACGAAGGATAGGCTGGGGACAAGGCGACCGGCAGACACGAAGCAGGGTGGTTTACCAGGCAATTTCGAAAACGGGTGGGCAAACGGGTGGGGAAAACGCCCAGGATTACGCTACGCTAGCGCGACTTCTCGGGTTGCGATGCGGGCGGTCAGCGCGGGGGTATGGGAAACCAGCAGCATGCCGGCGTTTTCGTGGGCGGCGTAGTCGAGCAGCACGTGCCAGATGTGCGCTTGGGTGACCGCGTCGAGCATGGTGGACACCTCGTCGCAGATCAGGTAGCGCGGGCGCGTGGCCAGCGCGCGGGCGATGCAGAAGCGCTGCAGCTCGCCGCCGGACAGCTCGTGGGGATAGCGCTGCAGCCATTCGTCGCGGATGCCCAGGTCGTCAAGCAGCTGCTGCGGCACCTCGCCCGCTTCCGCCAACGTCTTGCGCATGCGCAGGCGCGGGTCGACCGCCTGCTCGGGATGCTGCTGGATCAGCTGCACCGGGCACACGCCGCGACGCGGAAGCGGCTGCCCATCCACCAATACCTGACCGGTTTGCGGGCGCTCAAACCCGGCGAGCACGCGGCACAGCGTGGTTTTGCCGAACCCCGAGGGCGCCTGCAACGCCACACGCTCACCAGGTTCCACCTGCAGGCTGAATCCGCTGTACAGGGGCTTTGCGCCGGGATACCCGAACGTGATGTCTCTGGCCTCTAGCACGCGCCACCTTCCTTCCCATCGAAACCGCCCGCACCCGCGCTCGCTGACGTCGGCGTCTCCTCGCCATCGCGCACTTGCATCGGCGCCGGCGACGACGCCTTCTCGTGCTCGCGCACCTGCTCCGACGCCGATTCCTGTTCGCCTTCGCACGCCTGCTCCTGCCCCTTCCCGCCCGCACCTTCGCCCACGGCGAAATCGTGCTCGGGGAGGGCATGCCACAGCTGGCGGGTGAACGGATGGCGCAGCAAGCTGGGATCGGCGAAGCTCGCCGTCGCCGTCTCCTCCACCACGGTTCCGCCCTTGAACACCGCCACGCGATCGGCCACGCGCAGCGCCAGCTCGATATCGTGCGTGATCAGCAGCACGCCGTTGCCCTCGTTGGCGAAGGCACGGAAGTCGTCGAGCGCGCGAACCGCCAGGTCAAGGTCAAGACCGGGCGTAGGCTCGTCGGCCACGATCACGCGCGGCGAATCCATGAGCGCGCAGCACAGCAGCACGCGGCGCGCCATGCCGCCCGACAGCTCGTGCGGGTACAGACGCGCAACCTCGGGACCAAGCCCATAGCGCTCGAACAGCTGCGCGCGACGCGTTTTGCGCTCGGCCTTCGACAGGTCGTTCGCAAAACCCTCGACCTGCTTGCCCACGCGCATCATGGGGTCCAAGTGGCTCACGCTTTGCGGCACAAGCGACAGCCCGTGCCCGCGCAGCGCGCGCAAACCCGCCGCGTCCACGCGCTCGCCGTCGAACCAGATGCGCCCCGTCACCGTGGCGTTGGGCTCGAACAGACCCAAAACCGCATCGGCCAGAAGCGTCTTGCCCGAGCCCGACGCGCCCACCACGGCCACGATCTCGCCGGTGTGCACGGCGATGCTCAGCTCGTGGAGCACCTGCACATCGTGCTGTTTCGCCTTGAAGTACGGCGCGTTCTCGTCGTACATGCGGAAGCTCACGCTCAGGTCCTCAACCTGCAGCAGGTGATGCCCGCCGCCGTGGCTCGACGTGGCCGCATGCGTATGATGATGGTGCAGCTGCGCACCCTCGTGCGCGGTGCGCTCATGCGCCAGCTGGGCTGCCCTGCCCGCCGACGACGCCTCCATGGGCGCACCGCCGTTCGTCTTCGTCATCATCTTCCCTACCTACTTTTGCGCGGTATGCGGGTCGACCAGCTTGCGCAGGTTCTGCCCGGCCACGTCGAACAACAGCACCGTCGCCATGAGCGCCAGGCCGGGGAACACCGCCAACCACCAGGCGCCCGTGGACAGATAGCTCATCGATTCGCTCAAGATCACGCCGATGGCCGGCTGCTCGGGCGGCAGACCGAAGCCCAAAAACGTAATGGACGCCTCATGCAGGATGGCGTGCGGAAACAGCAGGATCAAACCCACCACGAACTGCGGCAGCACATACGGCACCATATGGCGAAGCGCGATGCGCGCGGGGCTCTGCCCCAGCTTGCGCGCAACCTCGACGAACTTCGATTGGCGGCATTGCAGCACCTCGGCGCGCACCACGCGGGCAAGGCTGGCCCAGTGCGTCACGGCAACGCCGATGGTCACGCCCCAAAAGCCCTTCCCCAACGCGAACGAGATGAGCACCAAAAGCACGATGTGCGGAACGCCCATCATCAGGTCGATCGTCCAGCTAACCACGGCGTCCACGCGCTTGCCGCCGAGCGCGGCGGCACAGCCGAGGATCAACGCGATCACCGACGACACGGTGGCCGCCAGCAAGCCCACCAGCACGCTGGTCGAAAGGCCGGCCAGCGTGCGCGCCAGCATGTCGCGGCCCATCCAGTCGGTGCCGAAGGGGTGCTCAAGCGAGGGCGCCAGATTCTTCGCGGTGAAATCGGTGACCGTTGCCTGGCCATACAGCGCGATGCCCGCCGCAACCACGGCCAGCAGCGCAAAAGCCGCCAAAACGCACGCCGCCAGCGTGGCCGTGCGGTTGCCCGCCCTGCGCTGCGCAGGGGCATGGAGCACGTTTTCCATTACGCCCTCCCTTCGCTCACGCGCATACGCGGGTCCAAAACGCCGTACAAGATGTTCGCCAGCAGGTTGCCGCCGAACACCAACGCAGCGCTGACCAGGGCGATACCTGCCAGAAGCGCCACGTCGCCGCCCAGGCCGGCGGTGACGGCCGCCTGCCCCAGGCCCGGATACGAGAACACCTGCTCGACCAGCACCGACCCGCCGAAGATCTCGGAGATGAACGCACACTGCAGCGTGACCGCCGGCAGCGCCACGTTGCGCAGGCAATGGTGCAAAACCACGCTCAGATCGGATTCGCCGCGGGCGCGCGCGAAGCGCACGTAATCGCTTTCCAGCACGTCCACCACCTTCTCACGCGTATGCAGCGCGATGTTGGCCACGCCCGTCACCGAAAGCGTGAGCGCGGGGAGCACCAGGTGGTGCGCCGCGTCGGCAAGCGTCACATCTGCCGCCGACACGCCGATGGGCACGGAGAACCCGATGGGAAACCACCCCAGCTGCACGGCGAAGATCATCAGGATGAGCAAACCCAGCCAAAACGTTGGCGTGGACGCCAGCAGGAAGCAGTAGCCGCGCACCACGCGATCAACCGCACCGCCGCGGCGTGCGCCGGCAACGACTCCCAGCGCGAAACCCAGCACGCCGCTGATCAGCCACGCGATGCCCATGAGCGCCAGCGAGTTTGCCGCGCGGTGCGCGATCACCTCCGACACGGGCGCGTTGAACCTGAGCGACGTTCCCATGTCGCCGTGCAAAAGCGCGCCCGCCCAGTTGGCGAACCGCTCCCAAAACGGCACGTCGCCGCCCCAATAGCTGGCCAGCTGCGCGCGCTTGGCCTCCGACATGTTCACATAGGCGGCCTGCCCCACGTTGGCCTGAACAGGGTCGATGGGCGAAACGCTCACCAGCGCGAACACCACCAGCCCCACCGCCAACATGAGCAGCGCGAACCGCACGATATGTCGGGCAAGATACTTCGTCATACCTACTTATGTCCCAAATCTCGAAATCCACCCAGGAAGCCCTTCGACTTCCAAGCTCAAAAACCCCTTCGGCTGTCGAAGAGGCCCCGCGACCTGAGGCCGGCCCACCTTCGAACAGCCGCCGAAGCCGCCCGGAAGCCCTTCGGACCCCGAGCCCAAAAGCCCCTTCGGCCGAAAAGGCCTGCGCGCAGCCCGCCTTCGAGCAGACAAACGCACCGCCCGAAGCCAAGCCGCTAGAACCGCAAAAGCGGGGCAAGCCCTACGGCAAGCCCCGCCACTACCGGCGAACAGGGGACGGAGGCGCGTTCGCAAGCCCCGCCCCCGCGGCGGTCAGCCGGTTGCTACCAGCTCCACTTATCGACGTTGTTCACGATCGACCAGCCGTGACCATGCGGATGCGGCTTCTGCTCGGCAACCTTCAGGCCCTCGGCCACGAAGTACAGGTGATCGACGTTGGCGAACCACACCCACGTGGCATCGCCCTGCGGCGCCGGACCGTTTTCGCCGTCCCACATAGCAAGCTTCCATTCATCGTACGAATCGGCGACCACGGGGTTGGCCAGTGCGGCGTTCAGGTGCGCGTCGACCGCGGCGTTCTCGTAGCAGGAGTAGTTGCCGTTGCCCGTGGAGTAGTTCAGGTTGTACACCTCGATCGGGCTGTTGGAACCCCAACCCCACACGACCGGGTCGCTGAACTGATGCTGGTAGATGTCGTCCCAGCTTGCGCCCTTCGGCGTCACCTTGATGCCCAGCTCGTTCATCTGGTTGGCGAACTCCATGGCAATGGCCTGGCGCACCGAATCGGAGGAGGCATAGTACAGGTCGAACGCAGCCGTCACGCCGTCCTTGGCGCGCACGCCATCGGCGCCGGCTACCCAGCCCGCCTCGTCGAGCAGGGCCTTTGCGCGAGCAAGATCCTCTTCGCACTTCATGGCCTCGGACGACCAGGGCATATTGTCGCCCACGCTGTAGGCGATCTGGCCGTAGCCGTTCAGCACGTTGTCGATGAGCGCCTGACGCTTCACACCGTAATTGATGGCGCGGCGCAGCGCCAGGTCCTGCGTCACCGCGTTGCCGGCGGGATACTCCTCGCCCGTCTGCTTCTTGGTGGCGCCCGGCGCGATGGTGGGCAGGGAGATGCCGCGAGAATCGACGGAAGCGCAGTTCAGCAGGTCGTAACCCTTTGGCTGCTGGTCGGCGAACGTGGCCGTCGTGAACGCGACGTCTACCTGGCCGGAACGGGCGGCCGCCAGGCTGGCGTCCTCCTCCATGAACACCACCACGACGCGCTCGATCTTCGGCGCCTCGCCATAGTAGTCGGGGTTGGCCTTCAGGATGACCTGCTGGCCACGATCCCATTGCTCGAGCATGTAACGGCCGCTGCCCACCGGGTTGCTGCCGTAATCGGCATCATGGCCGCCATCAGGCACGATGCCGATAACCGCCAGCGTGTACAGCAGCGCGTTGAACGGCTTGTTCAGATGAACCTCGCAGGTCTCGTCGTCGACGGCGACGGCCTTGTCGACCATGGTCAGGTCGCACTCGCTGGCCTCGTTGTTGGCAACGCCGTTGATGGTATATGCCACGTCATGAGCGGTAACCAGCTTGCCGTTGGTGAACTTGGCATCGGTGCGGATGGTGAACGTCCAGATCAGGCCGTCGTCGCTGCACGAATAGGCCGTTGCCAGGTCGTTCTCGAAGCCCATGTCGGCCTTCGTGGTCAGAAGCGTGGACTGGATGAGCGGCTCGTGCACATGCTCGCCGCAACCCCAGGAGACGAACGGGTCGAAGCCGGCGTCGGGCTCGCTGCTCACCGGCATGGAAACGGTAACCTGAGAGGCGTGCTCCCCGCTAGCGGCGGAGCCGGAACCCGCATTGGAGCCGCCAGCGCAGGCGCTCAACACGCCGCCGAAGCCCACTGCAGCGGCGCTTACGCCCGCCACCTGCAAAAACGTACGCCTGGAGAAGCTCTTCATCAAGCAATCCTTTCATCGACCAGGCGAAGGCGCGCGACGTCTGCGATTTCATTGCGCGCCTGCCTGGTGTTACGAGGTGAAAATCCGTAACACACTATAGCAGGCGCGCTCGCCGATTCGATGTTACGAATGCCAAATTCGTAACTCCTTCACGCGAGCGGCTCCGGGACGCCGACATCCGGTAGATTTGCGCGGCCGCCCCACCCGGCGGGACGTCCCACGGGGGGCCACCACAGGCAAAGCACGCGCCCCGGTCGCTTCGTCAGCTGGCGAATATCGCGAATGCGCGCCGGGGTGTTCGCAGCCAACGCTTGCGAAGCGGCCCAAACGGAGCCGCCGCGCGCTATTCCCCGTCCGCCGTCGGCGCTTCGCCAGTCTCGATGATGTGCAGCAGCGCAGCCTCGTCCAGCACGGGGACGCCCAGCGCCACGGCCTTGTCGTACTTGCTGCCCGCCGCCTCGCCGGCAACCACGAAGCTGGTCTTCTTCGACACGCTGCCCGACACCTTCGCGCCGCGAGCCTTCAGAGCCGCACCGGCCTCGTCGCGCTTCATGCCGCTTTGCGTCAGGCTGCCGGTCAGCACGAACGTCAGCCCCTCGAGCGTTTGCGGCAGCGCGTCGGCGGCTTGCGCCTCCACGTCGTCGGCCAGGCGCACGCCGTGCTTCGCCAATCGCTCGATAACCTGTACGTTGTCGGGCGTGCGCAGGAACAGGTACGTGGAGTGCGCGATCTTCGGGCCCACGCCGTCCACCGCCGCCAGCTGCTCCTCGGTAGCCGCCATCAGCGCGTCCATGTTCGGGAACGCGCGCGCCAGCGTTTCGGCCATGGTTTTGCCCACGTGACGCATGCCCAGGCCGAACAGCGGGCGGGCGAACAGACGCGTGCGCGACTCGTCGATAGCCGCCACCAGCTTCTTCGCGATGGTCTGCCCCAGGCAGATCGGCTCGCCCTCCTTGTTCGTGCGGCCCGTTTGCAGCTGCGCCAGCTCCACCTCGTCGAGCGTGTAGTAATCCGCCACGTCGCTGACGCGGCCGGATTCCACCAGACGGCGCACGATCTCCTCGCCCATGCCGTCGATATCCATGGCCCCGCGGCTAGCCCAATGCAGCAACCGCTCAAGCGCCTGAGCAGGACAATCAATGGAAATGCAGCGATAATCGGCCTCGCCGTCCTCGCGGACCACGGGGCTACCGCAGCTCGGGCACTCCTTGGGCATGCTCCAAGGCCACGCATCGTCCGGACGCAGGCTGAGCACGGGGCCCAGCACCTCGGGGATCACGTCGCCGGCCTTGCGCACGATGACCGTGTCGCCCACGCGCACATCCTTGCGCAGCACCTCGTCCTCGTTGTGCAGCGTGGCGCGGGCAACGGTCGATCCCGCCACCAGCACCGGGTCCATCTCAGCCACCGGCGTCAGCTTGCCCGTGCGCCCCACCTGCACGGTGATGTCGCGCAAAAGCGTGGTCTTCTCCTCGGGCGGGAACTTGAACGCGATAGCCCAGCGCGGCGCGCGGGCCGTGTAGCCCATGGCCTCCTGCTGCGCGAACGAGTTCACCTTCACCACCACGCCGTCGATGTCGTAAGGCAGCGCGTCGCGGCGCTCCAGGCTTTTGCGGCAGAACTCGTGCACCTCTTCCGCGCTGGTGACCAGCGCGATGTCGGGATTAACGTGGAATCCCGCTTCGCCCAGCCACTTGAGCAGGTCCCACTGCGTTTCCGCCACCAGTTTGCGCTCGTCGCCCACGGCGTACACGAACGTGGACAGGTCGCGGTGCGCCGTGATCTGCGGGTCCTTCTGGCGAAGGCTGCCGGCGGCGGCATTGCGCGGGTTGGCGAACGGCTGCTTGCCGTTGGACTCGGCGGCGGCGTTGAGCACCTCGAAGCTGGTCTTGGGCATGTAGCATTCGCCGCGCAGCTCGATGGAGGCATCGGCGTCGCGGATGCCGGACAGGGCGCCGTCGCGAAGGCGCAGCGGCACGTCCTTCACCGTGCGCACGTTCACCGTGATGTCCTCGCCCGTGGTGCCGTCGCCGCGGGTGGCCGCGCGGATAAGGCGGCCGCCTTCGTAGGTGAACGCCACCGACGAGCCGTCGATCTTCAGCTCGCACACCAGTTCGGGGATGGTGCCGAAGAACTCCTTGACGCGCGCCAGCCATTCGTCAAGCTCCTCGGCGCCCATGGCGTCGTCGAGCGAATACATGCGGCGCTCGTGCTGGATGGGCGCAAACTGCTCGCCCACGTAGCCGCCCACGCGCTGCGTGGGGCTGGACGGGTCGATGAGCTCGGGATGCGCCGCCTCGAGCGCGCGCAGCTCGTGCATCAGCGAGTCGAACGCGGCGTCGCTGATAGCGGGCGCGTCCTTGGCGTAGTACAGATAGCTGTTGTGCTCGATTTCGCGGCGCAGCGCCTCGATGCGCGCCGCCGGATCGCCGGTCACCTCCGCCAGCGCCTCCCCGCTTAGCAGGGACTGCTGCTCGACGACCTGGTCGTTCGCCTGGCTGGTTGCGGAGTTGCCCACCTGGCCGCCCGCCTGCTCGCTCGCCAGGTCGCCCGCCTCGTCGATCGGTCGCCCGTTCGTCCGATCGTTCATCTGACCGTCCACCTGCTCATTCGCCATCTCAAGCCCTTTCGCTCGCCGCTTCGTTCGACACAACACCGCGCAACCGCACAATGCCCGCCGACAAGAAAGCCTCGGGCACATGCCCGAGGCCCATTTTTCCGTTGCGATTTTATCACGCGCGCACAGCGCCGGCCGAAACCCGACGCAGCGTACACGCCTTTGCCCAACCATCAGTCAAAGCGTTACCGAACGAACGCGTCCTCGCCCGACGCGCCGGCCGATCCGCTTACCTACTTACCTATCGGCAAGCCCGCCAAACAGCTATCGGGCGATACGCCCAAATCCGGTAAACCCGCAGCGCTACATCGTGATATAGCGTCCCGCGTTCCAGCCGTACACCATCAGGCTTGCAGCGCGCACCAGCAGGATGATGGCCAAAAACACGCTGAGCATCTGAGGCGTCACGAAGAACGCGATGCCGCACAGCACGTTCAGCACGCCGCTGAACAGGGCCCATCCCCACATCGGCACACCCCAGCCGTGCGCCTTCACCGAAGCGATGACCTCGAACACGCCGAACGCCACAAAGCACACGCCCACCAGCCACGGCACCACCGCCGAGAACGCAAGCGGATGCAGCAAGAAGATCAGGCCCAGCAGCACGTCGATGATGGCGTAGGCAAGCTCCCAGCCGCTACGCGGCAAGATGTTGCGCAGCCTGATGTAGCTGATGATGTCGAACACGCCCGCCACCAGGAAGAACGCGCCCACCACGGCCGCAATGGTCACGATGGTCAGCCCCGGTGCCAACATGCAGAAGAACCCGGCCACCGCCAAGGCGACGCCTGCGAAGATCAATCCCCAATCGTGCTTGCTCGCGCTCATGATGCGCCCCTTTCCCCGATAACCTTTCACGCAAGACGGGCTCTCCCGTCGTTATCGCACTAGGCGGGCTCTCCCGCCTCTTTCGCAATAAATGGACACCCCGCCCCTATCGCGTTGGGCGGGCTCCCCCGTCCCCACGCTATTTTCTTATTGTACCCAAGGTCGCGCAGACGCGGCAATCGGCGAACGAACCGTAACGGGACCGTAGCCCATAACCGCCGCAAAAGGCCGCTTAACACGCAAAGCGCCCCGTTCCAGTTGGAGCGGGGCGCTTTCGCTGAGTTCTCATATTCGCCGACCTACGGCTTTTCGCCGCAAAGCAGACGGTTTGCGTTCCCTAGAAGTTGAACATTGCCGTGGACAGGTAACGCTCGCCGGTGTCGGGGAGCACCGCCACGATCAGCTTGCCCTTGTTCTCGGGACGCTGCGCCAGCTTCGTTGCGGCGGCAACCGCGGCACCGGAGGAGATGCCCACCAGCAGGCCGTCCTTGCCTGCCAGCTCACGACCGGCCTGGAACGCCTCTTCATCGGTGATGGGCATTACCTCGTCATAGACCGACTGGTCCAGTGTGTCGGGCACGAATCCTGCGCCGATGCCCTGAATCTTATGCGCGCCGCCATGGCCCTCGCTCAGCACCGGGGATCCGGCGGGCTCCACAGCAACCACCTTGATGTCGGGGTTCTGCGACTTCAGGTACTTGCCCGTGCCGGAAAGCGTGCCGCCGGTGCCCACGCCGGCGACAAGGATGTCCACCTTGCCGTCGGTATCCGCCCAGATCTCGGGGCCGGTGGTGCGCTCATGGACGGCGGGGTTCGCCGGGTTGGTGAACTGGCTGGGGATGAACGAGTTCGGGATCTCCTCGGCCAGCTCGGACGCGCGGGCGATGGCGCCCTTCATGCCCTTGCTGCCGTCGGTGAGCACCAGCTCGGCGCCATAGGCCTTCATCAGGTTGCGACGTTCGACCGACATGGTTTCCGGCATGGTGATGATGATGCGGTTGCCGCGAGCGGCCGCCAGCGAGCACAGGCCGATGCCGGTGTTGCCGGAGGTCGGCTCGATGATGACGGTGTCGGCATCCAGCTTGCCCTCGGCCTCGGCCTGGTCGAGCATCGCCTTCGCGATACGGTCTTTCACCGATCCGGCAGGATTGAACAGCTCCACCTTACCCACAATGGTGGCCTCAAGGTTATGGTTCTTCTCGTAGTTGGACAGCTCCACCAACGGGGTGCCGCCGATTAACTCGGACACGCTCTTGTGGATGGTCATGATGTTCCTCTCTCGCTTGTCCGCCGTTGATTGCCACGTGCGGAACGCCGTTTTCATGCCTGTTATCCTACTATGTCTCTAGGCAATGTCAATATCTATTTCAAAACAATATACCGTATTCCCGGCGGCTTGGTGGGTTATAAATCGTTTCACCAGATAAATAGCGAAAAAGGCGTAAGCTCGAACGCTCACGCCCTTCCGTTAGATCGAATAACTGTCCGCCGCCACCGCTGAATGCTCGTCGATGATGCTTTGCAGTGTAATGCCGCCCAGGTACTCGTTGATCACCTTATACAGCCCACGCCATACGCCCAGCTCCATACAGGGAACCGGCATATTGCAGTCGAAGGTGTCATCTTCCAAGCACGACGCCGGCGCAAGCGAGCCCTCGGTGACCCGAAGCACGTCCAACACGGTGATCACGCTAGCCGGCTTCGCCAGCTGATAACCGCCGGCAGCACCGCGCACCGAACGCACCAGCTTCGCCGTGACCACGTTCGACACGATCTGCTCCAGGTACTTCTTCGAGATGCCCAGCGATTCGGACACTTCCTTCAGCGACACGGGGCCACCGCCGTCGTGTTCCGCCAGATACAGCATCAAACGAACCGCGTACAGGCCCTTCGTTGAGATTTTCATGCGCGCTGCCGCCTTTCTTCCACAGAGGCAAGGCGTCAGCGGCTCAAACGCCGACGCCGTTGATTGCAACCCTTATAGTATACCCTCTCCACCTAGGGAATATGCTGTGATTCAGCTAGCGTCGGGGCGCTTTCCCACGGGCTCCATCGCCTTTGCCGCCGCGCACGCCGTTCGGGGAGCCGCCGCGCTTGCCCGCGTTCGCACCGCCTCCCGCGCCTTGGCGGCGCATGCCGGCACCAGCCGTAGCGCGACCGCTTCCGCCGGAGCCTCCCGCGCCTTGGCCACGCTTGCCGGCACCAGCCGCGCCATGGCCGCCGGAAGCGCCCCTGCCGCCCGAACCCTGACCGCCTTCGCGGCCCTTCGGCCCGCGCATCGCGTTCTTCGCGCCCGCCACGCCCTTCTTCGCGCCAGCGCCGTGCCCGCCTTCGCTCTTATAGGGCCTGATCAGGCACTTCGGCCCGAACCCGATCAAGTCGGCGCGACCCGCCTTGCGCAGCGCCTCCATCACCAGGTCGTGGTTCTTCGGGTCGCGATACTGGATGAGCGCGCGCTGCAGCGCCTTCTCATGCGGGCTTTTCGGCACGAACACGCGCTCCATGGTGCGCGGGTCCACGCCCGTGAAGTACATGGCCGTGGACATGGTGGACGGCGTGGGGTAGAAATCCTGCACCTGCTCGGGGTTGAATCCCATGTCGCGCACGTATTCCGCCAGCTCGATGGCCTCATCGAGCGTGCTGCCGGGGTGCGAGGACATCAGATACGGCACCACGAACTGCTTCAGCCCGCAGGCGTCGTTGGCCTGCTGGAACAGCTTCACGAACTTCTCGTACACCTGATGTTGCGGCTTGCCCATCACGCCGAGCACGGCGTTGGAAACATGCTCGGGCGCCACGCGCAGCTGCCCGCTCACATGGTGCTCGCACAGCTCGCGCACGAACGCCTCGCCCTTGGCACGGTCGGCTAACACGTAGTCGAAGCGGATACCCGAGCGCACGAACACCTTCTTCACCCCCGGCAGTTCGCGCAGCTCGCGCAATAACTGCAGGTAATCCGCATGGTCGGCGTTCAACTTGCGGCACGGCTGCGGCGTCAGGCAATGCTTGTTGCGGCAGGCGCCGCGGTGCAGCTGCGCATCGCACGCAGGCTGGCGGTAGTCCGCCGTGGGGCCGCCCACGTCGTGGATGTAGCCCTTGAACTCCGGGTCGGCGATCATCTGCTTCGCCTCTTCCACGATGGACTCATGGCTTCGCACCTGCACGATGCGCCCCTGATGGAACGTCAGCGCGCAAAACGCGCACTCGCCGAAGCAGCCGCGATTGCTGGTCAGGCTGAACTTCACCTCGCGGATGGCCGGGATGCCGCCGGCTTCTTCGTACATGGGGTGATACGCGCGCGCATACGGCAAGCGGTACACCGCGTCCATCTCCGAGGTGGTCAGCGGTTTGCTCGGCGGGTTCTGCACCACGAACTCATGATCGGAATAGGGCTCAACCAGGCGTTTTCCCGTGAAGGGGTCGCTGTTGCCGTACTGCACGTTGAAGCTGCGGGCATACTCGAGGTTATCCTTTTGCATGCTGTCGAACGAGGGCAGCAGCTCGTAATCGTACACATGCTCAAGCGTTTTCGCGCGATACACCGTGCCGTCGATGAACGTGATGTCGGACACATCGAGCCCAGCCGCCAGCGCATCGGCGATCTCCACGATGGAATGCTCGCCCATACCGTAGCTGACCAGGTCGGCGCCGGAGTCAAGCAGGATCGAACGCTTCAGCTTGTCCGACCAGTAATCATAATGAGCCAAACGGCGAAGCGATGCCTCGATGCCGCCCAGCACGATGGGAACGTCCTTGTACGTACGGCGAATCAAGTTTCCGTAGACCACCGCCGCGCGATCGGGACGAAGCCCCATCTCGCCGCCGGGCGAGAACGCATCGGTGCTGCGATGCTTCTTGGCAACCGTGTAGTGGTTCACCATCGAGTCCATGTTACCGGCGGAAACCAAGAAACCCAGCCGGGGCCTTCCCAGCACCGTGACGCTTTCCGGGTCGCGCCAATCGGGTTGGCAGATCACACCCACCTTATAGTGATTGGCCTCAAGCAGGCGCGTGATGATGGCCATGCCGAACGAGGGATGGTCGACATATGCATCGCCGCACACGAACACGAAGTCGCAACAGTCCCAACCGCGCTCCTCCATATCGGCACGGCTAACCGGCAAGAACGCACTGCGCGGAGGCAAAGAGGCTTGGGGCTTGAATCGCTTTGCCTCAGACGTTGCTGCGGAAACACTGCGCGAACCCTGCGCTTTGCCCTGTCCACGCGATGCGCGCGCTTTACCCGAGCCATGCGAGCTTTGCGGCTTGCCTGAACCTCGGGAGCATTGCGGTGCGTTCGACTTGAACGCACCCTGCGGCCTGCCCGAGCCGTGCGTCTTCTTCGAGCCACGACGGCCCGCGTCAGCGTTAACGCCCTCGCACGGGCGCCCGTCCTCGCGCAACGCACGCTGGGAGCCCTGCTTCCCCAACTCGTTTCGCTTACCCTGTTTCCCTGGGCTGCGACGAGCTGCGCTCACGCTATCCTGCGCGCCTCCGCGGCGCGACGGCTTGCCGCTTCGGCCGCCGGCTTGCCCATCGGATACGCCACGCGATCCCTGGCTTCTATTCCCTTGTTTCACGGAACCGCCTATCTTGGCGCCCCGCAGGACGCCATCTCGAACGGCATGAGGTCATCCTGACCGCGCCATGCCGGAACGTCGAATTGCCTTGTCCAGTATCCCACGGCACGCGCCTGCATCACCACCGCGAACGCCGATGCCGCCGAAACCACCACAGCCAAGGCAAGGAAGACGACGACTAAGCACATACCTGCAGTAACGACGAACATCATGTCAGGGGCGGCACCGTTGGAGAACAGCCCATACGCCCCCACGCTGATAACGCCCCCGAGCAAAAGCGATCCGACAATCCCGGTAACCACCGCCGGAACGATGGCGAGCACAATGGAAAGCCCCAGCACGCGCAGCAGGCCCTTCATATCATGGCGCATCATAGCCCACAGGCGAGGAACCTGGAAACCAGGCCCCAACCTGCCATAAATGCTCGCACGCATGGAGGCCACCAGGAAGAACATGACGGATGCCAAGGAAACCGCAAGGCTGAACAGGGAATACACCGGGCTAACTATCGCAGCGCTGCCAACACCGCCCCAAACGGCATGCGAAACGTTGCTCAAACCGCGCCCCGCAAGCGCATCCCAGCAGCCTTCAAGCGCGCCCGGGATAATCACGCAACAGACGACGCAAATGGCAAGCACGATCAGCCCGCGGCGATACAGCAAGCCGTCCTCGTTTCCGAAGATTCGCGCAGGCATGGGCATATGCACGCCCCATGCGATGTCGCGAGCCCAGCCGAACGCATAGCCCAACAGCACCACCGGGCCGAACACCGGGATGAACGCGATAAGGCCTAACAGGAACATCTTCCCCAGCCAGCCCTGTGAGCTCTTCACATCGTTCCATGCGGCGCTGAAATACCCTGTCTGCATGGCGCTTCCTTCCCATCGTGTCTCTTTGTGCGGTATACCATAATCGTCTTCCCGGAACGTTACACGCCCTACGCGGGCAACACCGCATCCGTAACCATTCTGTTGCGTTCCGAAGCAGGAACGCAAGCCCAAACAAAAAAGGACCCGCTGCAAGCAGCGGGTCCTGTAAAAGCAGTCGGAAGACTGAATTTACTTCAGGGTCACAGCAGCGCCGGCCTCTTCCAGCGTCTTCTTGATCTCCTCAGCCTTGTCCTTGGCCACACCCTCCTGGATGGTGGAAGGAGCACCCTCGACGGTCTCCTTAGCTTCCTTCAGGCCCTGGCCGGTGATCTCACGGACAGCCTTGATGACAGCGATCTTGTTGTCGCCGAAGCCCTCGAGCACGACGTCGAACTCGGACTTCTCCTCAGCGGCAGCAGCGCCAGCAGCCGGAGCAGCGGCAACGGCAACCGGAGCAGCAGCGGACACGCCAAAGGTCTCCTCGATGTCCTTGACCAGCTCAGAAGCCTCGAGCAGGGACATTTCCTTCAGAGCCTCGATGATCTCTTCGCGAGAAACAGCCATGTTAGTTTCCTTTCAAAGGGGCTGGATCATCCTAATGTTCCAGCCGAAATTTCAAATGCATTACGCGGCACGTCTTATGCCGCAAGAAGCTTGCTTACGCAACCTTCTGATCGGCAACGGCCTTTGCGACCTGAGCCAGGCCACGCGGCACACCGTTGATAGCGGTTGCCAGACCCTGAGCCACACCGTTGATGGCAGCGGCGATGTGAGCGTACAGCTCCTCGCGAGAGGGCAGGGAAGCGATGGCCTCCACCTCTGCGGCGCTGACTGCAGCACCCTCCATCAAGCCACCCTTGATCTGCAGGTTCTCGTTGGACTTGGCGAATTCCTTGACGGCCTTCGCGGCAGCAGCCACATCGGAACCGGCGAACACGAATGCGCTCGGGCCATGCAGCATGTCGTCCAGCGTAGGCAGCTCGGCCTCGGACAGAGCGATGCGCATAACGGTGTTCTTGTACACCTTCATGCATGCACCGGACTCGCGGACTGCGTTGCGCAGAGCCTCGACCTCCTTGACGGTCAGACCGCAGGCATCGACGACCCACACAGCACCCGCACCCTCCAGATCTTCCTTGATCGCGGACAGCATGGATTGGTTCTTTGCGTTCGGCATTGTTACACCTCCTTCTTCTCAAACTCGGGTTCCGCCCCATGCGGGTGGAGTCGCGCTTGAGAAAAAGAACGACCCCTGCCGTCCTAAGACACAGGGGTCGTTGAAGTGCGATACTTAACAACCACCTCGGCGGGCCGCAATTGCTTGCGATTGAACCTTTCGGTGCCTGCTGTCTCGGGCAGCGGAACTATTGTTGTTGCTCCGTCTTCTGCTGGTCGGCCGTTTCCGCGGTTTGTTCAACCGTCTTTGCGGCCTGCTCAGAAGATGACTTATCTATAGTATCAGATTTATTCTGCGTGTCAACAAGTTCTTGGACGGAATTTGTGGTATCGCCGGCAATGTACTTGAAGGTGATGGTATCGCCTTCCCTATAGCCCACGATGCCGAGCTGCGCAGGCAAGGCGAAGTCGTAGATGCCCTCAACGCCTTCCAGCGTCACATAGAAGTGGGAGTTGCCGTCCAGGACCGCCTGCGTCATACTGCGGATCGCGCCCGTCTGCTCCTGCGTGTTGGCCTCCGCGGCATCGCCGGAAAGCGTTCCGCTGGTTGCCAGCATCGCCTGGTAGGACTTCTGCGTCTCCGCGACCGTGTCGCCCGTTGCCACGTTCTGGTAATGCTGGATGTCCACCATCGCGAACTTCTTCACGGTGCCTGCATTATCCTTCAGTGCCATGAAGTACGTCGGCTGCTCGGACACGTTGATCAGGATGGGGAACGTGGCGGAGTAACGCAGGTTCTGCACCGCGCCCTCGGCCGACTGCATGGCCGATTCCTCGGTTGCGCCCGCCACCGGGTAGTAATGGGATTCCGCCGTGCGCTGGTTCACCAGCACGAAGCCCACGATGGAGTTGTCCGCCGTGGCCGACGTCACGCCCGTGTACACCCACACGTCATCGTCCTTGGCGATGTAGTTGTAGCCCACGTTGCCATCGGTGCCCGGCGTGGTCTGCACCACGTTCTTCTGGCCCAGCCAGCTGTTCAGCCAGCCGTCCTGGTACTTGCCCGACCAGTTGTACTGCTGGATAAGCAGCTCGGCCGGATAGGCGCGGTCGACCCATTGGGGCACATCATCGATGGCCAGGTCCGTGCATTCGCCCGTGGTGGCGTTCACCATGACCACGCGCTCGATGGTGGTGCCGCCGAACAGGCCGATGGTACGCGTCTGCACCGGGCAGATCCACCAGGGCTGGCCGTCCTCGTCGATCTCGAACGACTTCTCATCGAACATGTAGAAGGGATACTTCAGCTGCACGTAACGGTCGATGTTGCGGGCCAAAGGCTCGGAACGCGAATAGAAGATGGCGCGATCTCCCAGCTTCACGATCTGCGCATCCTGCGTGGTCATATCCACCAGCGCGTACGCCGGGATGCCCTCGGCGCGGTTCGTCAGCCACTTGAACAGGTCGGCATAGCCCAGCGGGCTCACGCGCACGGGCGTGCCCTGGTAGTTGATCTGGCTATATGTGCCCGCGATCTCGAACTGGCTGACGTACTCGGGGATGTTGCCCATGGCGCGATTGCCCAGCAGCGCCGCGGAATCACGGTCGATGATGGGGATCTCGGAGTAGTCGACCTGCTGGATGTCCTGTGCGAAGTCGGCGTCCTGCGTTTCCAGCACGCTGGCATACTTGGCCGCGTTGCCGGGGAACACCGACAGCGACGCCAAAGCGCCCACCACGCCGACCAGCGCGATAGCCACGGGAATCCAGGACGCCACCTTGAACGCCTTCGCCTTCGTGCGATTGGGGTCCACTTTGCTGTTGCCCGTTTCGTACGTGCGCGACTTCACGTTCCATAGCAGGAACAACGGCAACAGGATGAACACGACCACGAACATCCACGTGTCCACGCTGTGGATGTTGATCGGCGGATGGAACCACCAGTAGGCCGCCGCCACGATGAGCAGCACCAGCACCGCGGTGATGATGAGCGCCTTTTTGCCCATCTGGCCCATTTTATCGCCGAACGAGAACTCGGGGATGCCCCCGCCGTTGCCGCCCTTGTTGCCACGACCGCCGCTGAACGCGGTGAACGGGTTTTCGGAACCTTGGCCGCCGGCGCCGTTGCCCGACGAGCTGCTGGCGCCCCCTTCGCCGGAGGCGCCAGCGGGCCCTCCGAAGCCTGCGCCCATGTCGAAGCCCGATTGCTTCAGGGCATCGATGAGCGACTCAAAACCGGATGTCTGTTTCACGGCATCCCTTTCTCCATTGATGGACGAACAATGTTCCACATTGTAGCGGAACGCGTCCAGCTTCCCTTGAAACCGAACGCGTTCCGTTACCTTTTATATTCGTTGCGATGACGGCCGGTCAACGCCGCGCCCTTTCGGGAAGCGCGGCGCTCCCCTTGGCGAAGCGCCGCATTCGGCCGCCGCCCCTATTTCGCCAGCTGGCGAAGGACGTACTGCAGAATGCCGCCATGCTCGAAGTACTTGCCCTCGGTAGGCGTGTCCACGCGAACCGTCGCCTTGAAGGCAACCTCGGTCCCGTCGGCCTTCTTCGCCGTCACGTCCACCACGCGCGGCTCGGGCAGGCCCTTCGAGAAGTCCACAGCGCCGACCGTGTACTGCTCGGAGCCGTCCAGACCCAGGCCTTCGGCGCTTTCGCCCTCTTCGAACTGCAGCGGCATCACGCCCATGCCGATGAGGTTCGAGCGATGGATACGCTCGAAGCTTTCCGCGAACGCCGCGCGGATGCCCAACAGCATGGGGCCCTTCGCCGCCCAGTCGCGCGAGCTGCCGCTTCCGTACATCTTGCCGGCCACCACGACCAGCGGCACATCTGCCTGCTCGTAGTCCATTGCCGCATCGAACAGCGGGACGACCTCGTCCTTGATGAAGTCGCGCGTCCAGCCGCCCTTCTTGCCTTCCGCAAGCTTGTTGGACAGCTTCACGTTGGCGAACGTTCCGCGCATCATGACCTCATGGTTGCCGCGACGGGCACCGTAGGTGTTGAAGTCCGCCGGAACGACGCCGCGTTCTTCCAGGTACTTCGCCGCCGGGGAGTCCAGCGCGATGCTGCCCGCAGGCGAGATGTGGTCGGTGGTGATGAAGTCGCCCAGGAACGCCAGCGCACGCGCGTCCTTGATGGGCTCGGCCGGCGCAGGCTGCGCGCCCATGCCATCGAAGTACGGCGCACGGCGCACGTACGTGGAGGCTTCGTCCCACGCAAACGTGTCGGACGGCTCGCTGCCAAGCTGCTGCCAGGCGGCGTCGCCGTCGTACAGGCCGCGCGAACCCTCCTCGAACAGCTCCTTCGTGGCGAAACGCTCCAGCAGGTCGGCGACCTCGGCGTCGGTTGGCCAGATGTCGGCCAGCTTCACCGGCGTGCCGTCGGCGCGCTCGCCCAGCACGGCGTTGGGCAGATCCACGTCCATGGTGCCAGCCAGCGAGTAAGCGATCACCGTTGCCGGCGCGCCCAGGTAGTTCTGCGACACGTCGGGCGAGATGCGGCCCTCGAAGTTGCGGTTGCCCGAAAGCACGCTGGCAAGCTCCAGGTCGTCGGCGATGTCGTGCAGGGCCGGCAGAATGGGGCCGGAATTGCCGATGCAGCTCATGCAACCGAAACCGCACGTGTAAAAGCCCAGGTCGCGCAAGCCATCCATCAAGCCGGCACGCTCAAGCAGCAGCTCGGTGGCATGGCTGCCCGGAGCCAGGATGCACTTCACCCACGGCTTGGGCTTCAGTCCCGCTTCGGCAGCCTTCTTCGCCACCAAGCCAGCGGTTAGCATCATGGACGGATCGGTGGCAGTGGTGCAGCTGGTCACCGCGGCGATGGCAAGCGCGCCGTGACCCAGCTCGCATGCCTGGCCGTTCACGTCGACCGTTTCCTTCTTGCCCAGGTCAAGGCCGCGATCGGCGCAAATCTCATGGAAGCGCTCCTGCGCCTGCTCAAGGAAGATGCGATCATGCGGGCGCGACGGGCCGGCGATGCTGCGCTTCACGCTGCTCAGGTCCAACTCGACCACGTCGGCGTACACGCGCTCGGGCGCCTGCGGGTCGTTCCAGAAGCCCTGCGCCTTCGCATACTGCTCCACCAGCGCCACCTGCTGCTCGCTGCGGCCGGTCAGGCGCAGGTACGCCAGCGTCTGGTCGTCAACGGGGAACAGCGTGCAGGTGCTGCCGTATTCCGGCGTCATATTGGAGATGCACGTGCGCTGAGTGGCGTTCAGGCTGTCAAGACCGGGGCCGAAGCACTCGACGAAGCAGCCGACCACGCCCTTCTCGCGCAGCATCTTCGCGAATGTCAGCGCCACGTCCATAGCCGCGACGCCCTCTGGCAACTCACCCGTCAAACGCACGCCCACGACCTTGGGAACCAGCGTGGTGATCGGCTGGCCCAACGCCGCAGCTTCGGCCTCGATGCCACCGACGCCCCAACCCAGCACGCCGATGCCGTTGGCGGTAGGCGTGTGGCTGTCCGTGCCCACCAGGGTGTCGAAGTACACCGTGGGATTCTCGCCCTCCGGCGTTTCCACACCTGCGGCCGTGGAGGTCATGGCGACCTGCGCGAACTGCTCGATGTTCAGCTGATGGCAGATGCCCGCTCCAGGAGGGACGATGCGCACGTTCTGGAACGACTCCTGCGCCCACTTCAGGAAGTTATAGCGCTCGCCGTTGCGCTGGAACTCCAGCTCCATGTTCTTCCCCATGGCGCAAGAGCAGCCCGCCACATCGGCGATGACCGAGTGGTCGATGACAAGGTCACATGGAATCTGCGGGTTGATCTTCGCCGGGTCGCCGCCCAGGTTCGCGCAGGCCTCGCGCATCACGGCGAAGTCCACGAACACCGGCACGCCCGTGAAGTCCTGGAACAACACGCGTGCGGGGCTGAACTCGACCTCGCTGCCCACCTCGCCCGCACAGCCGGCCTCGACCACGCGCTTAGCCAAGTCGGCAGCCGCCTCCGGGCTCTCAGCGTTGCGCAGCACATTTTCCAGCAGCACCTTCAGCGCATACGGAAGCTTCTCGGAACCCTCGACCTGCTCAACGGGATAGTAGGTATAAGCCGCATCGCCCACGGACAGGGTAGCGGCGAACTTCTCGTTCTTCATATCGTCCCCTCTTGGTGCGTGTCGCACCCTGATATCGATCTTGCTGAACACGATTCAGCCGGCGATCTCGCTCACCGGCGAAAGCCCTATCGGGAATCGGTTTCCGCCAGCACGTCGGCGAAACCCGTTTGGCTATCAGGCCTTAACCTTCAGTCGCACTCGCCGACGGAAACCCTATTGGAAATCGGCGCCCACCGGCAACTGCACACGCCGGTTGAAACCTACCCGAAAATCGCCGGCAACCGATAGTCATACACGTCGGCAGGAGCAAACCCGACAATCAACGTTAGCCGGCTGCCGTGCACGCAGGATGAAACCTACCTGCAACCGACTTCAATCGGCAGCAGCAGCACCCAGCTCAAACCCGGTGTGGGAATAAGCACGGGCCGGCACCCCGCTTCGCGCAGCGCACCGGCCAACGCCTACCGCACGATTACGCCTGAGCCTTGATGGCGGCGATGAGCGCCTCGGTGAACTCGGTGCAGCTTGCCGCAGGGGCGCTGCTGCCAGTGGCCTTGCGGATATCGCCCGTCAGCACGGAACCGTCGGCGTACACGGCGCGGACGCCGCGGCGGATACGCTCGGCGATCTCCAACTCCCCAAGATGATCGAGCATCATGGCCGCGGACATGATCTCCGCGGTGGGGTTTGCCTTGTTCTGACCCGCAATGTCGGGAGCGGAGCCGTGCACGGCCTCGAACACGGCGTATTCCTTGCCGATGTTCGCACCCGGGGCGATGCCCAGGCCGCCGACCAGGCCAGCAGCCAGGTCGCTGGCGATGTCGCCATACAGGTTGGGGAACACCACCACGTCGAACTGCGCCGGGTCGATGACCATATTCATGCAGAAAGCGTCGATGATGCGGTCATCGAACTCCACGCGGCCCTCGTATTCCTTAGCCACCTCGCGCGCCGTGCGCAGGAACAGGCCGTCGGAATACTTCATGATGTTGGCTTTATGAGCTGCGGTGACCTTTTTGCGACCATGCTTCAGCGCATACTCGAAGGCGTAGCGCACAATGTTTTGGGTTGCCGTGATGGAAATGGGCTTGATGGAGATGCCGGAATCGGGACGGATAACGCCCGCTCCCTCGTCCTCGCAGAACTTGATGAGCTTCGAAGCTGCCTCAGAACCCTCTTCGAATTCCACGCCTGCATACAGGTCCTCAGAGTTTTCACGGACGATGACCAGGTCGACGTCATCGTAACGGCCACCGGCGCCGGGCATGGACAGCACCGGACGCAGGCACACATACAGGTCGAGCGTTTTGCGAAGCGCAACGTTGACGCTGCGGAAACCGGTTCCAACGGGAGTGGTGCACGGGCCTTTGATGGCAACCTTGTTGCGCTTCACCGCCTCGATGGTCTCATCAGGCAGCGGAGTGCCCGTTTTCTCGGCGCATGCCGCACCGGCCTCGGCGACTTCCCAAACGATGTCCGCACCTGCAGCTTCCACGACCTGCTGCATTGCAGCAGACGTTTCCAAGCCGATGCCGTCACCCGGAATCAAGGTTACAGTATGCTGTGCCATTGCCACTCCTTCTGTCCTGCGCCGCGGCGCATACGGGTTGAAAGAAACAGGCTGCACCGCAACGCGGCACAGCCCGAGGTTCCAAGCTTATTGTCCTTGAACGTTGTCAATGATGGTTTGCGCCTTGCGCTTCAAGGCACCCCTGCCATTATGCGCATCAAACGACATACGTTCAACAAGCGCTTCCTTAACGTGCTCCGAAAGCTTGCCAGTGGCGAACTCCGCAACAGCATTCAGCATATCGTTGAACTCGACATCGCCGTGATAGCACTGGATGGCTTCATCAATAAGCGGCCAGACGTTCTCGCTGCGCTTTTCGGTAGTGGCACCATATGCGCAGAAGAAGCGCATGGCAGCCAGGCGAACAAATCCGTTCTCCTCATCAAACAGCGCGTTCTCGGCACCGGCAAGCGCCTTGTCAGTGCAGCGCGACTCAACGGGAACGAGCGCGGTCAGCGCATCCAGGCTTTCCCAGCGAGTTTGGGCCTCGGGACGATTCAAAGCATCGACCAAATCGGATGCGTGGGGAACGAGCAACTCGGGGCTAACCTTCGCGATAAATGCCAGCGATCCCGCGGCATTCTGCCGATTGCGACGCGAAGAGTCCCCTAATTGCGCGACCAATCGCTTGAACTTGTCCTCATTCGTAAGCGCCTCACGCGCCACGAACTCGATGACATCCATGCTTCCAGCCATGTGGTAATCCTCCATACCGCCTAGTATTTTCCAAGGTCATTATACCTTTTTGCAATTACCAGCCCCGCATTCAGCGCAGAATTAACACGGCGGTAAACTGGGTTTTACGGGGTTTTGCGGCAAAGCCCTCGAGCCAAACAAGACCCGTGAATTCGAAGAGAAACTTGAGCGCATGCCGCCAGAATGGACTTGCACGTTAAAACCAGATCAAGGAGGAAAGCAGGACGCCTCGCTTTGCGGCTCTCAAGCAAAGCAAGGCGTCCTGCTTCGCCCTCAAGCAAGCAACAAATCGCAATCTTCGAAACAAGCGAAACTCAATACAGCAACTTCAATCAACGCTAAAAGGCAGCGGGCATTCCGAGCGAGTTTTCATCCCAATCAACCATCCCATGTACTCACGTTTGCAAGAAAGCTGACCGACACCCGAATCGCAGCGCGGATCGCGTTTGCATTCAAAAGAATGCGACCTTCACCGGAATCCATCGAACTTGTTTGCGAGTTCATTGTTCCAGCAACACATAGCGAGCGTCGCATTGGGTGCTTTCAGACATCTCTCACCAAAAACGCTCGGACCCTATGAAACAAATCAACGGCCAGGACCGAAGCCCTAACCGTTGATTCAAATTATCATGGGCGCTTTTCCAAAATCATCGTGAAAGCCGCCAACGATTAATCAGAGGTAAATGTTCGAAGCAACGATGCTACCCAAAAGCAGCCATCGCCCCAAATAGCGCTACGCGCGCAGGTCAACGCCCAGCTCGGCATTCACCAGGTCGAACGCCGCATCGATGGCCTTGTCCATGTCGTAGTACTTGTACCCGCCCAGGCGGCCGGCGAACACCACGTCGCCCTCTTGCTTGGCGAGCTCCTCATACTGCGCGTACAGCGCGGAGTTGCGCTCGTCGTTGATCGGGTAGTACGGCTCGTCGCCGGGCTTCCAGTCGGCCGGGTACTCGCGCGTGATCACGCTGACCGGCGAGGACTGCGACTCGAAGTGCTTGTGCTCGATGATGCGCGTCCACGGCACCTCGCGCTCGGTGTAGTTGACCACCGCGTTGCCCTGCCAGTTCTCGCACTCGACGGTCTCGGACTCGAAGCGCAGGCTGCGGTACTCGAGCGTGCCCAGCTTGAAGTCGAAGTATTCGTCGATGGGGCCGCAGTAGATGGTGCGATCGGCGATGCCGGGTTTCTGCTCGCGGAACTCGCGGTATTCGGTGGACAGCAGAATCTCCACGTCGCCGAACATGCGCTCGACCATGGCGGTGTAGCCACCCATGGGGATGCCCTGCCAGCGATCGTTGAAGTAGTTATTGTCGTAGGTCAGGCGCACGGGAAGGCGCTTGATGATGCTCGGCGGCAGCTCCGTGCAGCTGCGGCCCCACTGCTTCTCGGTGTAGCCCTTGATGAGCTTCTCGAACACGTCGCGGCCGATGAGCGACAACGCCTGCTCCTCGAGGTTCTTCGGCTCGCCCTCGCCGATGAGGTCTGCGGCCTCGGCCTTCTGGCGCTCGATGATCTCGACGGCCTCGGCCGGGGTGCGGATGCCCCACATCTTCGAGAACGTGTTCATGTTGAAAGGCAGGTTGTACAGCTCGTCCTTGTAGACGGCCACGGGGCTGTTCACGTAGTTGTTGAACTCCGCGAAGCGGTTGACGTAGTCCCAGACCGGGCGCAGGGAGGTGTGGAAGATGTGCGCGCCGTAGCGGTGTACGTTGATACCTTGCACGTCCTCGGTGTAGATGTTGCCAGCGATATGGTCGCGGCGGTCGATGACAAGGCAGGTCTTGCCGAGCTTGGCGGCCTCATGGCAGAACACCGCCGAGGAGATGCCGGCGCCGACAACCAGATAATCATAATGGGACAGCTTCATGCGTTTCCCCTTTGAGTCAAAGTTACTAAATTATGTGACTTCATGGTACCAAATTCAAGATAAGCCCCGGTCAGGCCAACGACGATTTCACGGAGCGCATACAGCGAGAATCGCAGCATCTTGCGGCATCCGAACGCAAAGAGGCCCGCAGGGGCGATCCCCCCCTGCGGGCCTTCTCGGCGCGTGCGGCGCATGCGGCGCGCGCGTGCATGTAGAAAAGCGCCCTCCGCGAGCGCGACGCCCTGCCCTCCCGCAGCCT
>ERZ1035027.31-NODE-31-length-100359-cov-45.669714_pt1 | contig 100359 bp, 88 predicted proteins | sample MGYA00520604_ERZ1035027 | MGnify/ENA primary metagenome ERZ1035027 (study PRJEB33766, sample SAMN09781743) | gut metagenome | biome: gut microbiome | host: Homo sapiens | place: Madagascar | study: EMG produced TPA metagenomics assembly of the PRJNA485056 data...
TTAAAAATTTAAAATATTTAAAGAAATCTTTTCTATTTTTGCTTGGTTTAACAATTTTTCAACTCTCAATTAACCTAATATTTAATTACTTGAACATAGATAATGTTAGTGGATTATTTGATTTGTCAATAAAGAATTATTTTGTAAATATATCGTTTCTGATATTGAATTATTTATTGATTATCGTATTCAAAAAAGGAGAAAAGATACAGAACGATAATGAGGAGATAATTTAATGATATGGAAGAAATAAAAATAAATTTAGATGAAGTGATTAAGTCTAGGAAGCTTACATCAAAAGAACTAGCTAAAAGAATTGATATAACTGAAGCAAACTTATCAATTTTGAAGACCGGAAAAGCCAAAGGGATACGATTTTCGACATTATTGAATATTTGTAGAGAACTTGATTGCCAACCCGGTGAAATTATTGAATATAAAAGGAGTAAAGATAATGAAGAATAAAAAAATATTAATGATTCTAGTTGGTTTTTTAGCATCAATAATACTTGTATCATGTGGTCTAGGAATTAGTGATACAGTACAAGATGTTACATCAGAAATTCATCAAGAAACTCCCAAAGAAGATACTGAAGATTTAGGAATAAAACAGGTATTAGAACAAAAAAACGGTGAAAATGTGGATATATCTACTAAAGATTTTACTGGCTATATTTACATAATGAGCACAAAAGAAAATATTGAATCGATTAGAAAATCAGAATTTAATATCAATAATGATTCTTTTCAAGATGTTAAAAAAGGGTCTGAGCATGATTTCAATATTAGTTATAATAGTAAGACATTTTTTTCGGTAAAACAGATAAAAGTTGAATCAGTTAGTTCAGTGAAGATTTCTTCAAATTATTCAGAAAATAATTTATTGGTTTTAAGAGAAGAAAAATGATAAGAAATAACTTTGACCTATATCAATCTTACAGTTAGTAATCAAAAAGGGCCTCAACTATTCCGAATAAATTATTCAGAATAGTTGAGAAACCCATAAAATTCAGGCTCTATAATTTCTGTAGTGGGTAAAACCACTGTAGAGATTATAGAGCTTTTTGAGTGTATACTCAAAAAGCTCTTGGAAGGTAAATTTCCGAGAGTTTTAATTTTTATTAGCCAAATAGACTCCAAGGACTACCAAGATTCCCGCTAAAATTTGTAACTGTGAAAAGGGCTCCCCAAGGAAGACTACGGCAGCTAGAATTGAGATAATTGTCGAAATACCGATGAAAGAAGCGGTTCGGTTAACTCCGATATTTGCGATAGCAAAATTTGAAAGGATATACCCTATAACACTACAGCCCAATCCTTGGTACAGGATGGTTATGGCGAACTTTGGATTACTCCAAGGGAGTGTTAAGAGCTCTTTCAAGTTACCTACTAGAAAGCAATGGCTTAGTGCAAAGACTCCAAATGTAAGGCAACCACTGGCTAACATAAAATAGGTAATTTCAAAGCTAGTGAATTGACTGGCTTTTTCAACGTCAACGCAATAAAGAGCATAGGAGACAACGGCTAAACCTAAAATGAAGTACCCGACAAGTGAGAAGTTGGTGGAGCCACCCGCAGCGAATACGGCAATGATGATACCGATGAGGGTTGTAGTGACACCTACCACTTGCCAACGACTTGGCCATTCTTTCAAAATAAGACTAGACATGATAAGTGCGACGACCGGAATGCAAGCGAGGAATGCTCCACTTTCAGAGGCAGTAGTCATACGAATTCCAATCGTTTCGCAGATAAAATAGATAATAGGATTAAGGATGGCGATACGTGTCAGAGGTCTGAGCTTTCTGCCGTTTATGACTACCCTATGTCTTCTTGCGAGAAGATAAAGGTTGACAAAGAAGAAGGCTGTGACAAAACGCCAAGAGATTAAAGCAAGGTCACTGACTTGTGCTGTAATCGATTTGGTAAAGATAAAACTGAGTCCAAAAAGGATCTCGCAGGCAGCTGCAGCCAAACATCCCAAGATAATTTTATGTCTCATTGTCTCACCCCCTGATTATGGATTTCCACACCTATTATAGCACTTTTAGATAGCGCTTTCGTTAATTTGAATCTAAAAAGATTAGCAGAATAGCTAGCCTATCTTATATTGGTTACCAATTGAGACCGTTCCGTTTGAGTCAACTTTGACATTTGTAATGTCTTGGCTTAAACAGCATTTTCACCATTTGTTTTGGCTGAATTACCATTTTCGCTGTTCAATTCAGACGAACTGTCTTTGTTGACTTTAACTGAGGTACTTGAGTCGTTAGAAGAAGAGTATTTTCTCACCTTACTTGATGATGAAGAAGATGAGTCAGTTTTGTCTTTGGAGTTACCACATGCTGCTAGGGTTAACAAGGCGAGAACTGAGACAGATGCTAAAGTTAATTTAGAAAATACTTTCATAATAATCTTCCTTTTTTATTAGTAAATTTAATTTAATGAAAACTCATCGAATTGAAAGCGATTCTATTTTTACCGAACTGTAAACTCTTGGTAAGATAGGTGTTGTATAAGACTAATCTGTTGAAAATTAAGAGGATGCCTTAAGGGTTATGATAGATATTTTAAAGCGTTCAGTTCGGTTGTTAGGCTTCTCTTTGTTATAATAAAAGAAACCAAATGTAGGTGCATTATGTATCAAACGACGATTAAAGTTGACAAACGCTATCATTCGCTTTCAGAGGGTTACGGAGTGTCTGTGGAACTCTTTGGATATACGGAAGATGGGAAGACACCTATGAGTTAGGTGAATATTGCTTTCGCCTCTTGCGTGACCATGTGTCTACTGAGTTATTTTTCCAATTATCAGGAAATAGAGGAGCTTGCAATTCAGGTTGACTCTAGCTATGAAGAAGCGGATATAGATGTTGATATCAGCTTAGTGAAATAAGCTTGTTATCCGTCGAGAAATTCGTGTTATACTAGTAGCTATAGACAACCTGTTTCACTTGTGGTGGAATGGGTATTGATAGGAGGGCTTGCTATGCAAGACAAACTACATGAAATCCGTGTGTTTGAGAATTTTCAAGAAGAACTATTTGAAACTGGGCATGTGATTGTCACAACTGAGGTCGTCGAGAAGTCCTTGAATTATTTTGGTAATGCTCATGGTGGTTATTTATTTACACTCTGTGATCAGGTGGCAGGACTTGTGGCACTTTCAACAGGGGACTACGCTGTGACTCTTCAGTCCAATATCAATTATTTAAAGGCAGGCCATTTGTCTGACCAACTCAAGATTGAAGGTCTTTGTGTGCATAATGGTAAAATGACCAAGGTGGTAGAAGTCCTCATTACTAATCAGGAGGAAAAAATTCTTACTAGAGCGACCTTTACCATGTATGTGACGGGCTCGGTTTCGGAGTAGAGAAGGGGTCTTATGTCAGATTTTCAAACTGTGGATGAGTTTGCAGTCTTTGTAAATGACTACCTGACACCAGACCAATTGAGTGTTCAGGAATATTCTTGTGCCTCTGATCAGCAGGAACGTTCTCTTCTTGTGACTCTTGACGATTATGATATGATGTGTTCTTAGCATGCCGTCTGAAATTTTTCTGGCTTACACAAGGTCTTTTTCAGTCTGTAATGGATTTGGGTAATAGTTTTTCTATAGATGTTGAAAGCCTGACTATGAAGGTACGACTTAGGGGACCAAGAACTCCTGTTTCAAGTGACTGGACTGGAGATGGTGGTTATTGATTTAACTGGCTCTCTTTATCGTTTAGTTGATGTCTCATTCAATGAGGAAGTCAAGCATTTCATCTACCTTTGTGAAGATTGGGTATTGGTTCCTATTGGCTCTGGAAATATTGAAAAAGAAGCATTTGTAGAAAAAATTTCCTATATACTGGCTGATGAGGTTCCAGTTGAGTTGACAAAGCTTAAAAAAGTGATACAAAAGCTATATTTGGTAACCGTTCGTCATGATGTGAAGGTTGTTTGAAAAGTTTTTTTGAGTTTTTCAGGGATGGCTTTTAATGGTGAGGAACTAGGTAAGCCAACAGATTTTCTCTGGCTACTTTTTTTTGGCAGAGTAAGATGATTTGGTTGTCCCAACCTATGGTATTCGTATCATTGATGGGAGTCGAAAGACTTATGTAACAGCCTTGGTTGGTGAGGACAATAGTCTGGAAATGATTGCTCTTGCGCTAGCTACTTGTGCGTTTTTTAAACTTAGAGGGCCTGCGACGGTGGCTGTTTGGGAGTGTTTTCATTATGCTAAGAAACATTTTGTGATGATTGATCAGCCTACTGTAGAGGTTTATCCACCAGGGAATCGTCAGGCTGAAGATTATGAAATGGAAATTTGGATTCCAATAAAGGAGGAAGTGGAGATGCGTTTGGACAAGTTTTTGGTGGACTGTGGTGTCGGGAGTCGTAGTCAAGTCAAGAACTTTCTGAAAAAGAAGCAAGTGACTGTAAATGGGCAGGTGGAAACATCACCTAAGACTCAGATTGATGAGAATAAAGACCGAATTGCTTACTTGGATCAGGAGTTGACACATGAGACCTTTGTTTACTATCTCTTAAATAAGCCTCAGGGTGTTATCTCGGCAACGGAGGATGCTCGTCATAAGACTGTGCTCGATTTACTGGATGACACAGCAAGACATAAGCAGGTTTTTCCAGTTGGTCGCTTGGATATTGATACTCATGGTCTCCTTCTATTGACCAATAATGGAGACTTAGCCCACGCTATGCTATCACCCAAGAAGCATGTGGACAAGATTTATCAGGCGAAGGTGGCTGGTATCATGGATCAGGAGGATATCCTGGCTTTTGAAAAAGGGATTGAACTCAAAGACCACACCTGCCAACCAGCTAAACTAGAGATAATATCTGTAGATAGTGTTGCTGGGACTAGCTTGGTTCAGATTACCATTGCTGAAGGGAAATTTCATCAGGTTAAGCGGATGGTAGCTGCATGTGGCAAGGAAGTGACAGAGTTACAACGTCTTAGTATGGGGCCATTAAGCTTGCCAGATGATTTAGACCTAGGTGCTTGGCGACGTCTTACGGAGGAGGAGTTGGAAGCTCTAGACGTTTTTGGAATTCCTTTGTCTTAAGCTAGTTAAGAGTTGCTAAATGAGTATTTTTTTGTTACTATTATTGTGAAATAATAGAAGAAAAAACGAGGTATATTCAAGTGGCATTTGGAGATAACGGACCACGTAAGAAATCATTTTTTGAACGCCTAACAGTATTGGTCGTTTTGATTATGCTATTAGTAACAGTTGGGGCATTGATTTTCCAAGCAGTCTCAGCTGTCCTTTAAGACGCTATCAAGCGTTTTTTTGTGTATGTCGGAAATTCTTTGGTTTGAGATTGAATTAGAACACGGCATACAAATAAGAAAGAGAGAAATATAGATGAGTATGTTTTTAGATACAGCCAAGATTAGTGTCTCAGCTGGTCGTGGTGGAGACGGAATGGTTGCCTTCCGTCGTGAGAAATATGTACCCAATGGCGGTCCTTGGGGCGGTGACGGTGGTAAGGGTGGCTCAGTCATTTTCAAAGTTGACGAAGGCTTGCGTACCCTTATGGATTTCCGTTATAACCGTAAATTCAAGGCTAAGAATGGCGAAAAAGGGATGACGAAGGGAATGCATGGTCGAGGAGCTGAGGACCTTATCGTTAGCATTCCGCCTGGTACGACAGTGCGTGACGCTGAAACAGGTAAGGTGATTACTGACATGGTCGAGGATGGCCAAGAGTTTGTCATTGCTCACGGTGGACGTGGTGGACGTGGGAATATCCGTTTTGCGACACCTCGTAACCCTGCTCCTGAAATCGCTGAAAATGGTGAACCAGGTGAAGAGCGTGAACTTCAATTGGAATTGAAGATTTTGGCGGATGTTGGTTTGGTTGGTTTCCCATCTGTTGGTAAATCAACGATTCTCAGCGTAGTAACAGCAGCAAAACCAAAGATTGGTGCCTATCACTTTACGACAATTGTTCCTAACTTGGGGATGGTTCGTACGAAGTCAGGTGAGAGCTTTGCCATGGCCGACCTTCCAGGATTGATTGAAGGTGCTAGCCAGGGGGTTGGTTTGGGAACACAGTTCCTCCGCCACATCGAGCGTACACGTGTTATCCTTCATGTTATTGATATGTCAGCAAGTGAAGGGCGTGATCCTTACGAGGATTATCTTCAAATTAACAAAGAGTTGGAAACTTACAACTTGCGCTTGATGGAACGTCCACAAATTATTGTTGCAAATAAGATGGATATGCCTGAGGCTGAGGAAAACTTAAAAGAGTTTAAGGAAAAATTGGCTGCTAATTATGATGAGTTTGATGAGTTGCCACAAATTTTCCCAATTTCAAGTTTGGCTCACCAAGGTTTGGAAAATCTTTTGGAAGCTACTGCAGAGTTGCTTGATGAGACAGATGAATTCTTGCTCTATAGCGAAGACGATATGGAACAAGAAGAAGTTTACTACGGCTTTAACGAGGATGAACGTCCATTTGAAATTAGCCGTGATGACGATGCTTCATGGGTACTTTCTGGTGAGAAACTTGAAAAACTCTTTGTCATGACTAACATGGAACGTGACGAATCGATCATGAAATTTGCGCGTCAATTGCGTGGTATGGGAGTTGATGAAGCGCTTCGTGAACGTGGTGCTAAAGATGGCGACATCGTTCGTATCGGTAATTTTGAGTTTGAGTTTGTAGATTGACGTTGAAAGACTCTCTAAGTGTTGAAGCACTTGATAGTCTACGGCAGCCGCTATGGCGGCCTGCCAAGCAACCTCACTAACTATGTGAAGTCGGCGAATTTAAAAAATATTGAAATAAGAGGTTTACAATGGGAGATAAACCAATATCCTTCAGGGATAAAGATGGAAACTTTGTTTCTGCGGCCGATGTTTGGAATCCAAAGAAACTTGAAGAACTCTTTACGCGCTTAAATCCTAACCGAAAACTCCGTCTTGAGCGTGAACGCTTGGCAAGGGAAGAAGCGGCAAAACACCCTGAACTAAATGAAGAAACAGAGCAAGTCTAGCACTTGCTCTGTTTTTCTTATCCAAAATGGTAATCAAAAACAGCTACTCTAGCAAGAGTAACTGTTTTGATAATTAGGCGTTTAGAACCTTGTCCAAGAATTCTTTCAAACGTGGGTGTTGTGGGTTATCGAAGATTTGATCTGGTGTCCCATCTTCGAGGAATTCACCGTCTGCAGTAAAGATGACGCGGTTGGCAACTTGACGGGCAAATCCCATTTCGTGAGTAACGATAATCATGGTCATCCCTTGTTCTGCCAATTCTTTCATAACGTTAAGAACGTCTCCGACCATCTCAGGGTCAAGGGCAGAAGTGGGTTCGTCAAAGAGCATGATGTCAGGATTCATTGCTAAACCACGCGCAATTGCCACACGTTGTTTTTGTCCACCTGATAGGCTATCTGGTGTAGCATCAGCTTTGTCAGAAAGTCCGACACGGTCTAGAAGATCCATAGCTAATTTATCAGCTTCTTCTTTAGTCATGCGTCCAAGTTCAACTGGTGCGAATGTCACATTTTCAAGGACGGTCATGTGTGGGAAGAGGTTGAAATGTTGGAAAACCATCCCGATATTTTCACGGGCTTTGTCAAGGTTTGTCTTAGGATCTGATAATTCATATCCATCAACGACTACTTTACCAGAAGTTACTGTTTCAAGTAGGTTAAGCGTACGAAGGAAGGTTGATTTACCTGAACCTGAAGGGCCGATGATACATACAACGTCACCTTCGTAGAATTTGGCGTCAATGCCTTTAAGGACTTCATTGTCGCCGTATGATTTGTGCAGGTCCTGCACATCGATTTTCAATTCAGCCATTATTTAAGTCTCTTTTCTAGTCGTTTAGCCAATTTCGTCAAGCATGTGATGATGACCAAGTAAAGGATGGCCAAAATCGCATACATACGGAATGATTGGTAGTTACGAGCAATGATGATTTTACCAGTTTGGAAGAGTTCAACCAAACCGATAGCTGATACGATAGTCGTATCTTTCAATGAGATAACAAATTGGTTGATGAAGTTTGGCAACATCAAGCGAACAGCCTGTGGCAAGATAACCTTACGCATTGTTGTATTGTAAGGGACACCCAAGCTTCGGCTTGCTTCCATTTGACCAATTGGTACAGCTTCGATACCACCACGCACAATTTCGGCAATGTAAGCACCGCCGTTAAGTGAGAGGGCGATAGTCGCTGCCACAAAGTCATTGATTGGTGACTGGTGACCAGTGATATTTTCAATCAAGTTCGGAATACCCCAGTAGATGAAGGCTGCAACAATCATCAATGGGATACCACGAACCACGTCAACAAAGACTTGCGAAATCACGCGGAGTGTCTTGTTTGGTGCAACTGCCATCATACCGAAGATAACACCGATAATCATGGCAATAGCAAATGAAAGAAGGGTCAATCCAAGGGTAATTCCAAGACCTTGGAGAAGTTGTTTGTAGTTGTTTTTAATCAAGCCTACGATGGTTGTTTCATCGGTAGCTTTTTTTGAGCTTCCTTCTTTTGATTTGTTGTTATCGAGGTATTTATTGATAATCTTATCGTAAGTACCATCTTTAACGATAGCAGCCAAACCATTGTTGAACATCTCAATCAACTCAGGATTAGCACCTTTTTTAACAGCAAAGCCGACATCACCAGTAGCAATACCTTCAATTGGTGTTGTAAAGTTACGCCCTTGTTGGATAGCGTATAGAAGAACGGCTTCATCATCCATAAGAGCATCGATTGAACCAGAGTTCAAGCTGTCATACATAGTAGAAGCTTCATCGTAAGCACGGACAGTAAAGCCATATTCACCAGCATGGTCTTCCAACCATGAGTAAGATGACGTACCGTTTTTAGCTCCTACAGTCTTACCTTTGAGATCCTTATAAGATTTAATCTTACTTCCTTTAGCTACAGCCAAACGAATGTTTGATGTGTAGTAAGAATCTGAGAAGTCAAAGATTTGTTTACGAGCATCAGTGATGGTCATACCAGCCAATACAGCATCAGCTTGGCTAGATTGTACAGCATTAAGTGATGCATCGAAACCAGGGTTTGTCAATTTGACATTGAAACCTTGGTTTTTAGCAATGGCATTGATGATATCGACATCGATACCTACATATTTACCTGAACCATTTTGGTATTCAAATGGAGCAAAAGATGAGTCCATTGAGATAGTGTAGGTTTCCTTAGCAGGAGTAGCTTTTGCGTTAGCATCACCAGTCAATTTAAGATCTGCTGAAGGTTTTGATGAAGAAGATTTTTCTGAATCACCCAACCATTTGTTCATGATTTTGTCGTAGGTGCCGTCTTTCTTCATTTCCTTAAGAGCTTCGTTAAAGTCTTTGATAAGCTTCTCGTGTTTTCCGCCTTTTTTAACAGCAAAAGCGAAGCTACCGATAGATTCAGGCTTGATGTTGATAGCGTAGTCTTTTCCTTGACCAATAGCGTATTTAACAACTGGTGTGTCGTCCATAGCTGCGTCAACAGAACCTGAATCCAAGCTGTTGTTCATCAAGTCGCTAGTGTCAAAAGTTTTAACTGTGAAACCATATTTGCTAGCGTTTTTATCGAGCCAAGTTTGAGCAGCGGTACCATTTTTAACACCGACTGTTTTACCTTTCAATTGTTTGTAGTCGCTGACTTTGTCGCTGCTACGTGTGTAGATAACAATTGAAGTGTCGTAATAAGTGTCTGAGAAAGTGAAGACCTTCTTACGTGCGTCGGTAACAGTAGTACCGGCCATTAGGGCGTCTGCTTGGCCTGATTGAACAGCGTTAACGGCTGCATCGAAACCAGGAAAGGTTTGGTTAACATCCCAATTTTTACGTTTGGCAACTTCGTTGATGATATCAACGTCGATACCTTTATAGGTCTGATCAGAATCTTTGAATTCAAATGGGGCATAGGCTGTGTCTGAAACGACTGAAATTGTTTCAGCAGATACCTTAGCTCCGAAAACAAAGAAAACTGACATGGCACTCAAGAAGAGTGTCAGAAGTTTTTTCTTCATTATAAAAAGTCTCCTTTATAAAATACCCTCCTATTTTATCAAAAAAAGGTCTTGTTATCAAACTTCTAGGAGTTTGATGTTAGGAAATGTGACAAAGTTCGTTAGCTATGAGAGCTATCTGAGAAGAAGTTGACAAGCTTGTGTCAATTAGTTACACTGTAATCGAATACATGTAAGATTTGTTACAGGAGCTAAAAAATGAAGAAACGAGTGCTTGAGAAATATACCAGCAGATATGATAAAGTTCCAAGTTGGCTGATGATTATGTTGTCTTGTTTTATTGCCTTTGGTTATGTCCTCATAGGTGGAGTTCTATCAGGGATTGTTGTGGGAATTCCAATGGCTATTGTTCTTTCATTCTTGATGTTTAATGGCAACATTCAGTTCCAGGATATAAATACGATTTCCTATAAGATGTTTTCAAACATGTATTTTCAGTTGGGAACATTTGCCTTTACTGCCTTAGCTATCTTTTTCTGGGTTAAAGTTGTTGAAAAACGTCCCATTCGTACACTTGGATTTTTCAAGGGTTATATTTGGTTGAACTTGCTTAAGGGCTGGGGATTTGGGACTCTACTCTTGTTAGTGAGTTTCCTTGGGACTTATTTGCTTGGAGGGTTAGAATTTGTAAAAGTAGACTCTTCTCAGAGAACCGTCTTATATATACTTTCCCTAATACCTTTCTGGTTTATCCAAGGCGGAACCGAGGAACTGGTGACACGTGGTTGGTTACTTCAGACGGTGACTAATAAATTGAACCTTTCCTGGGGAATTGCTATCTCAAGTTCTTTCTTTTCAATATTACACCTAGGAAATCAAGGTGTTACAGCCTTGTCTCTTATCAGTATTGTTCTAGTAGGGATTCTCATGGCTCTTTACATGCTCAAGACAGATAATATCTGGGGTGTCGCTGCCCTTCACGGTGCTTGGAACTTTGCGCAAGGGAATCTAGTTGGCGTGGCAGTTAGTGGACAGAATGCAGGCGGCAGCTTATTGAACTTTCAGGCTAGGTCAGGCGTGCCTGATTGGTTGTCAGGAGGAGCTTTTGGTCTAGAAGGAAGTCTCGTTACCTGTCTCGTTCTCCTAGTAGGGATTATCATCCTTCGTCTACAATTGAAAAAAGAAAATTTTCAAGGCTGAGTTCAAAGACTCGGTCTTTTTACTTCTGTGTTAAAATAGAAGAAAGTTTGGAAAAGGGGAAATAATGATAGTAAAACACGACCGAGAAATTACTAAGATGCAAATAGTTGCAGGCCTCATTTTTTTCTGTTATTCCACTATGGCTTATTTGTCCTTTTCTATTCAAAGGTTCTTAGTCAGAAAATTTGGTAGAAAAGTGTGTTGCCCTGATTTTCTTATTATTGCCACTAGTTGCTATTCTTTTTCTAGTTGGCGGTATCGTGTGTCTTAAAGGCCAGGGTAAACTTATAGAGATTAATGATAAGACCTTCACCTATTATTCAGGAATATTTGGACGTAAAACTCTTGAAATTCCACTTTCTGAGATTGCTTTTGTCATGAAAGATAGGTCGACACCAATGGAGGATATTGAACATTCTTCGACAATTAGGTGTTTTTTTAAACGAGTTCAGCATTACTTTGACTACGATGCTAGTGTTGATGATCGTACGAGGTATCGTGTTTTGGTTACCCTGTTAAAGGACGGTAATCTTGCTGTCAAATATGTTAAAAAACTTGGTTCTCAATCTCGGAAAAAGAGAAAATACGTTTCTGACACCTGTATGATACAACTTACTATTTCTTGTGGTGAATTTTTCCCCGACCAAGAGATGAATGATTACATAAATGAAAGGAAAAAGAATGATAGATAGAAAAGAAAATAACCAATTCCATTTGGTTTCTAAATATGAACCTTCTGGGGACCAACCTCAGGCCATCGAAGCTTTGGTGGACAATATTGAAGGTGGTGAGAAGGCTCAAATCCTAAAGGGGGCGACTGGGACAGGTAAGACCTATACCATGAGTCAGGTCATCCAACGCGTGAATAAACCGACCTTGGTTATCGCCCACAATAAAACTTTGGCAGGTCAGCTTTACGGAGAGTTCAAGGAGTTCTTCCCAGACAATGCTGTAGAATACTTCGTTTCCTACTATGATTTCTATCAGCCAGAGGCCTATGTACCGTCATCAGATACCTATATCGAAAAAGATAGCTCTGTAAACGATGAAATTGATAAGCTCCGTCACTCAGCGACATCGGCCCTCCTTGAGCGTAATGATGTTATCGTTGTGGCTTCCGTTTCTTGTATTTACGGTTTGGGTTCGCCGAAAGAATATGCCGATTCAGCGGTTAGTCTTCGTCCAGGCCAAGAGATTTCTCGAGACAAGTTGCTCAATGACCTAGTTGATATTCAATTTGAGCGAAACGATATTGATTTCCAACGTGGAAAATTCCGTGTACGTGGCGATGTGGTTGAAATTTTTCCTGCTAGCCGTGATGAGCACGCCTTTCGTGTGGAATTTTTCGGTGATGAGATTGATCGCATCTGTGAGATTGAAAGCTTGACAGGACGCAATCTCGGCGAGGTTGAGCACCTTGTTCTTTTCCCGGCGACTCACTTTATGACCAATGAAGAGCATATGGAAGAAGCCATCAAGAATATTATGGAAGAGATGGAAGCTCAGGTTAAGCAATTTGAAGCTGAGGGTAAGCTCATCGAGGCTCAACGTATCCGCCAAAGGACAGAATACGATGTTGAAATGCTTCGTGAGATGGGTTACACCAATGGTGTTGAAAACTACTCACGCCACATGGATGGTCGTAAAGAAGGCGAGCCACCTTTCACCTTGCTTGATTTCTTCCCAGAAGATTTCCTTATCATGATTGATGAAAGCCACATGACCATGGGTCAGATTAAGGGAATGTATAACGGCGACCAGGCCCGTAAGAAGATGTTGGTTGATTACGGTTTCCGTTTGCCATCAGCGCTTGATAACCGTCCACTTCGACGTGAAGAATTTGAGAGTCATGTTCATCAGATTGTCTATGTGTCTGCCACTCCAGGTGACTATGAGATGGAGCAGACTGAGACTGTTGTTGAGCAAATCATCCGTCCTACAGGGCTCCTTGATCCAGAAGTCGAAGTGCGTCCAACTATGGGACAAATGGATGACCTCCTTGGTGAAATCAATGCCCGAACTGAAAAAGGCGAGCGTGTCTTTGTAACGACTTTGACTAAGAAGATGGCTGAAGACTTGACTGACTATCTCAAGGAAATGGGTGTCAAGGTCAAATACATGCACTCTGACATTAAGACTTTGGAGCGTACTGAGATTATCCGTGACCTACGTTTGGGTGTCTTTGATGTTCTTATTGGGATTAACCTTCTTCGTGAGGGGATTGATGTTCCTGAGGTTAGTCTAGTTGCAATTTTGGATGCTGATAAGGAAGGTTTTCTTCGTAATGAACGTGGGCTTATCCAAACGATTGGACGTGCTGCCCGAAATAGCGAAGGGCATGTTATCATGTACGCGGATAAGATTACGGAGTCTATGCAAAAAGCCATGGATGAAACAGCTCGTCGTCGTGAAATCCAGATGGCCTATAATAAGGAACATGGCATTGTTCCACAAACGATTAAGAAAGAAATTCGTGACCTTATTTCGATTACCAAGGCTAATGAAGCAGAAGTGGCAGAGGATACTGTGGACTACAGTGCCATGAACAAGAAAGAACGCCAAGAAGCCATCAAGAAACTTCAAAAACAAATGCACGAAGCAGCAGAACTACTTGACTTTGAATTGGCAGCTCAAATCCGTGATATGGTGCTAGAACTGAAGAGTATGGATTAGAAACACTGGACGTTAGGTTGATGCTTTAGCAAAATGAACTTGCAAAAAAGGAGGCAACATTGAATTCAAGTTGGTTTAAGACAATCTGTCTTTTTATGCCAGGTTTGGTTATTTCTTTTCTGATTTATGTTTATTTCCCCACCTTATTTCGAAGTGGTATACTGTTTCCGTTTGAGTCTAACTTTCTTATCTGGTTCGTCTCACTTCTTGCCCATAAGGATCAGATTGCCTAGAAGCATCAGAGAAAAATTGCAGCTTTTATTGGTTTAAATTTTAATCTTATTGTATTTCTGTTGCATGCTATGGTAGGTATATGTGATATGAATGAAGATAATCCGAAAATTATTTTTGATCCCTTGTGGATGATAAAAAGATAACTTGTTTGGATACCAATATCTGGTTATATATTGTTTATGGTTTTATTTGATTACTTACTAGAAAGGAACTATATGTCACGTTCACAAGCTACTATTCTGACCAACATGTGTCTCATCGAAGATGGTCATGGAAATATTGTCATGCAAATTCGCGATCCCAAGCGTTATTCTTGGTCGGGTGCTGCCCTACCTGGTGGTCATATTGAAGCACACGAGGGGCTAGTGGAGTCAGTTATTCGTGAGGTTAAGGAAGAAACTGGATTGACCATTAAAAATCCTAAGTTGGTTGGTATGAAGCATTGGTACACGACAGATGACGAGCGTTATCTCGTTTTCCTCTATAGAACTTCAGACTTTGAAGGTGACATTCACTCGACAGAGGAGGGAGAAGTGCGTTGGGTTGCCAGGGAGGATGTTCCTAAGATGGAGCTGGCCTATGACATGCTCAACCTCTTGCGCGTGTTTGAAGAGGATCAACTCTCTGAACTTTTCTATCGTGAGCGTCTTGAAAATGACTTTATCCGAGAATTTTGGTAATAATATGAACTATTTATTCAAATGAATGAATAGTTTTTTTATTGTTAAGATCGGGTAGAAGAGCTTTAAATAAGTAATCTTTAGATTCTACAATGATGATGAAGTTAATAAAAATGAAAAATATAATCAATAAAAGTTCATTTTTTCATTGACAAATGCATAATAATGCATTATTATGCTTACATAAGTTAATAAATATAGAAAAGAGATTGATTATGAAAACATGGAAAAAACTTTTGTTGGGATTTGCAGGGATCTTTGCTTTGACGACTTTAGCAGCTTGTTCTTCATCGACTAATACATTGGATAAAGTAAAAGATAAGGGGACTTTGACTGTCGCTCTTAATCCCTATTTTGCTCCTTTTGAATTTAAAACCATCCAAGATGGTAAGGATACTATTGCTGGAGCAGACATCGAAATTGCCAAGGCTATTGGCGATGAACTAGGTGTGAAAGTCAAATTCTCTGAGATGTCTTTTGATAATGTCTTAGCCAGCGTTCAATCTGGTAAAGCTGATATTGCCATTTCTGGTATCTCAGCCACTAAAGAGCGTCAGAAAATTTTCGACTTCTCAGATACTTACTATGAGTCTGAAACGGTTCTTGTTGTCAAAAAAGATGCGACAGGAACTTACAAACAAACCGGTGATTTTGCTAAAAAATCTGTAGCCGTTCAAAAAGGTTCTATTCAAGAAAGCATTGCCAAATCCAACTTGTCAGATGCTAATGTGGTATCCTTGGCACAACCTGGTGAAGCTATCAATGAATTGAAATCTGGTCAAGTTGAAGGAGTGGTTCTTGAAAAAGCCATTGCACAAGGTTATATAGAGCAAAACAATAACCTATCTGTGTCAGACATTGCCCTCAAGTCAGATTCAAAAGACGCCTATGCCGTTGCAATGCCTAAAGGAAGCGATAAGCTAAAAGCAAAGGTTAATAAGGTTATCGCTAAACTCAAAAAAGAAGGTAAGATTGACAGCTATGTTCAAGATGCCTATGCTCTGTCACTTAAGAGTTCTACTAAATAAGGAGTTATTATATGAAGAAATTTTGGTTTATCCTTACAGCTCTAGTCGCCACGTGCTTTCTAGTTGCTTGTAGCGGAAGTCAGGGAGTGAGTCCCAAAACAATTAAGGAAAAGAAGAAAATTGTCGTGGCAACAGAATCTGAATTTGCACCATTTGAGTTCAAATCGTTGGTTAACGGCAAAGATACGCTAGTTGGAGCAGACATCGAGTTGGCCAAAGCTATCGGGAAAAAACTTGGTGTGGAAGTTGAATTTTCCGTGATGTCTTTTGATAATGTTCTTGCTAACGTGCAAAGTGGTAAAGCCGATATCGCCATTGCAGGGATTTCGGTGACAGACGAGCGTAAAAAGGTTTATGATTTTTCAGACAGCTACTATACGTCCGAAAATGTAGTGATTGTCAAAAAAGACAAGGTGAATGACTACACAAGCACTGATAGTCTCGCAAAACAAACGGTCGGTACGCAAAAAGGGTCTGTTCAAGAAACAGTTGCTAAGAAACAAATCTCTAAGGCAAGTGTGGTATCACTGGCTTCAAATGGCGAGATGATTAATGAACTCAAGTCAGGACAGCTTCAAGCAGTTGTACTTGAGAAGGCCATTGCAGAAGGTTATATCGCTCAAAATGATGATTTAACCCTTGCCAACTTTAACCTCAAGTCAGATGGTTCAGATGCTTATGCCGTCGCAACACGTAAGGGTTCGGATGACTTGCTTAAAGAAATCAATGCTGTCATCAAAGAGACTAAAGACTCTGGAAAATTTGACCAATGGTTAAAAGAAGCATCAACCTACAAACAAAGTAAGTAAATTTAAGACTTCCGAGCACCTGAAACGAGTCAATTTCAGGTGCTTTCATCAACGGCGAAAAGTCTCATTGGTGTTTGCTTTACTCACTTAAGGGGAGTCTCCGAAAATTCTTCAATCTAAAATGGGGTATTGCCCCATTTTAGATTGAATTCTCTGCTAAAAACAGTTATTATCAAAGTAGGTAAGTCTGTCAAAATAGACAAATGACATCGTATAGAGTGCTTAAGAAAAGCAAGGAGAAACTATGAAGCTACCACGTTTTGGTGTTGAAGAATGGCTGAATGTCCATGAAAAATCTGCCATATATGATATTGCAGGAGTTTCAATTAAGGCCCTCACAATTGAAGAATTATTTGACCTGTCAGGCCTTGATAAGGACGCCTTTTTTGCCCAACTATTAAAGAAAAAGATGGATTACGGCTGGATTGAGGGGTCGCCAGAGTTCAAGACTCAAGTGGCTAGCTTATACAAGAACGTGCCAGTTGATAATATCCTCCAAACCAATGGGGCAACGGGAGCGACGATGCTAGCCCTTTACGCTCTTATTGAGCCTGAAGACCATGTCATCTCCATGTATCCAACCTATCAGCAGCTCTATGACATTCCTAAGTCACTAGGAGCAGACGTGGATCTCTGGGAGGTTGAGGAGGACAATAACTGGTTGCCTGATTTGGACCAACTCCGTCGTCTCATTCGTCCTAATACCAAGATGATCTGTATTAACAATGCCAACAATCCTACTGGTGCCCTTATGGACGCTGCTTACCTTGAAGAGCTAGTGGCTATCGCTAAAGAAGTAGACGCCTATATCTTCTCAGATGAGGTTTATCGCAGTTTTGACCAGCCTGCGCCTTCTATTGTGGATTTGTATGAAAAGGGCATTGCTGTCAATAGTCTTTCAAAGACCTATTCGATTCCTGGTATTCGTGTGGGTTGGGTTGCTTCTAACACAGAGGTAGCGGGCATTCTGCGTGACTACCGCGACTACACGATGATTTGTGCTGGAGTCTTTGATGATATGGTGGCTGCCCTTGTCTTGGAAAATAAAGAAGCTATCCTAGAACGTAATCGTCAGATTGTAGAGGAAAATCTAGCTATTATGGATGCCTGGATTGCCAAAGAACCTAAAGCCTCATGGATTAGACCTGCTAGTGTTTCCACATCTTTCGTCAAATTAGATGTGAATCGTCCTATCGAAGATTTTGCTTTAGAGCTTCTTCAGGACTATGGTGTTCTTGTGGTTCCGGGTAACCGTTTTGACAAGGAGTCCCATGTCCGCATCGGTTATTGCTGTGACAAGGAAGTCCTTCAAAAAGGCTTAGGAAAATTGTCGCAATTTCTTAATAAATGTTGACAATACTACTAATTTTAAGTAAAATAAACGAGCAAAAATTATATTTATACAGGAGTTTCTTATGAAAAAACTATTCCTTGGAGCCATGGCTCTCCTTGCTGCTGTTACCTTGGTAGCATGTGGGTCAAAAAAAGACGCTTACGAATCTATTAAAGAAAATAAAAAACTTGTCGTGGCTGTCAGTCCAGACTATGCACCATTTGAGTTCAAAACTTTGGTCGATGGTAAAGACCAAGTTGTCGGTTCAGACATCAAGTTGGCACAAGCTATTGCTGATGAACTTGGGGTTAAACTTGAAGTAACAACTATGAGCTTTGATAATGTCCTTTCTAGCCTTCAAGCTGGTAAGGCTGACATTGCTATCTCTGGTATCTCAGTCACTGATGAACGTAAGAAAACCTTCGATTTCTCAGATCCTTACTACGAAACACAAAATGCGATCATCGTTCGTAAAGATCAAGAATCTACCTACTCAAGCCTAGATGCTTTCAAAGGTAAAAAAGTAGCTGTTCAAAAAGGTACTATCGAAGAAGGCCTTGCTAAGAAACAGTTGAAAGACTCAACGGTCGTATCACTTACAGCAATGGGTGAAGCTATTAACGAAGTTAAGTCTGGCCAAGTTGATGCTGTTGACCTTGAAAAACCAGTAGCAGAAGGTTACGTGGCACAAAATCCAGATTTGGCATTGGCAAGTGTTGCCCTCAAAGTTAACGATGGTGATGCTAAAGCAGTCGCTATGGCTAAAGGTAATGACAAATTGAAAGAAGCAGTAAACAAGGTTATCAAGAAATTGAAAGACAATGGTACTTACGACGAGTACATCAAGGATGCTTCTAAATACACAGCAGTTGAATAAAAAAATGACTAGAGGATGATTCCTCTAGTTTTTTGTATAGCAAATCATCTGATGAATCTTTATGAAACATAGAAAATAGGGATGATGTCAAAAATTCTCAAACTTAAAAGATATTTCTTGACAGAAAAAGATCAGTCTTGTATACTTGAATAGAACGTGTAAAATGTTACATTATCTTGAGGAGGTGAATTCAATGTCAAAAACAGTAGTACGTAAAAACGAATCACTTGACGACGCTCTTCGTCGTTTTAAACGTTCTGTGACTAAAGCTGGTACTCTTCAAGAGGCTCGTAAACGTGAACATTACGAAAAACCTTCTGTAAAACGTAAACGTAAATCAGAGGCAGCTCGCAAACGTAAAAAATTCTAATTAAGAATGAAATTAACAGAAAAAAACTTGAGCCTTCTCAAGTTTTTTTCTTTTCATCGAATAAATAAGTCAGTTAGTAGTTATGAGATACAAAAAAATAAGACGTCTGAGAGTTCGGACGTCTTAAGTTTCATATGCTTTTAGGTGAACAAATAAAGATTATTTGTTTGCAAGAAGATCGCGGATTTCAGCAAGCAATTCTTCTTGTGATGGAGCTGCTGCTTCTTCAGTAGCTTCTTCTTCTTTTTTACCAAGAGCTGTAGCGTGGTTAGCAGCTTTAACAACGAAGAAGAGAGTAGTACCAACGATGATAAAGTTGATAACTGCGCTCAAGAAGCTACCGTATGCGATACCGTTCCATGACAATTTAGAGAGGTTTTCAACGTTAGCAGCCTTAACAACTGGGTTAAGGATAAGTGGTGTGATGATATCACTTACAAGTGAAGTGATAATAGCGTTGAAAGCAGCCCCCATAACAACGGCTACAGCAAGGTCAAGGACGTTACCCTTGAACAAAAAGTCTTTAAGTTCTTTAATCATTTTGACAATGAATCCTTTCATTTATTCACTTTTAATAGTCTATCTGATTTTGTAAATCTTGACAAGAGTTTTGCTCATGAAAAATCAATTTTATTTTACTTTCATTTTTCGTCATGTTATAATTAGAGGTAATGCAATTATGGTAAGATGGGGGGCGATTAGATGGTAATTGATAAAGCTTTAATAGAAGATATTAAGAGCAGTACCAATATCGTCGACGTGATTGGTGAAGTTGTCAGTCTTAATCGTGCTGGCCGCAATTACCTGGGTCTCTGCCCCTTCCATAAGGAGAAAACCCCATCATTTAATGTTATTGAGGACAGACAGTTTTACCATTGTTTTGGTTGCGGAAAGTCTGGAGATGTCTTTAAATTTTTAGAGGAATACCGTCAGGTTTCTTTCCAAGAAAGTGTTAAGGTTCTGGCAGATCGCTTAGGTATTGCAGTTACGCTAGACGCACCCAGACAATCTCAGCAGCAGAATTCTCCTAATCAAGCCTTCTATGATCTTCATGAGGATGCGCTTAAGTTTTATCACGCTGTTCTGATGACGACCAAGATAGGAGAAGCAGCGCGTGCTTACCTCTATGAGCGTGGTATGACTGACGATTTACTTAAGACCTTCCAGATTGGTCTAGCCCCTGACGAACCAGATTATCTCTATCAGTCTGTATCAAAAAAATATGACGAAGAGGTACTGACAGAATCAGGTCTTTTTAATCTTTCTGAAAGTAATCGCCTTTTCGATACTTTTAAAAATCGAATTATGTTTCCGCTTAAGAATGAGTTTGGAAAGACCATCGGTTTTTCAGGGCGTGTTTGGACTAAGGAAGATATTGAAAAAGGACAGGCCAAGTACAAGAATACTAGGGCTACCCGTATTTTCAATAAGTCCTATGAACTCTACCACCTCGATCAGGCTAAGTCAGTCATTCAGAAGACTCATGAGGTCTATCTGATGGAGGGGTTCATGGATGTCATTGCTGCCTATAGGGCTGGGCATGTTAATGCTGTGGCTTCCATGGGGACGGCGTTGACCCCTGAGCATGTCAATCGTCTTCGTAAGTTAACCAAGAAAATTGTTCTGACCTATGATGGTGATAAGGCTGGGCAAAATGCGATTGCCAAGTCTCTTGAGCTTTTATCGGATTTTCAAGTGGATATTGTTAAAATTCCAGATAATATGGACCCTGATGAATATCTACAGAAAACATCCGAAGAGGCTTTGGGGAAACTTTTGGTCGAGTCCCGTATTTCAGATGTGGAATTTTGGATAGGACAGCTAAAACCTGCTAATGTAGACAATCTTCAAGCAGAGATTGCCTATGTTGAGCAGATTGCTAAGATTATTGCCAAGTCACCTTCTGTGACGGCACAAAATTCCTACATTTCTAAGGTGGCTGACCTTTTACCAGACTTCGATTTTTTCCAAGTCGAGCAAGCGGTCAATAACGAACGGTTGACCATGAGAAATCAGCAGACGGCTCAATTATCGGCTGCTAGTAATAGTGCTTATGAGTCTTCAGCGTCAGGATTCAGAGGGACGGTCAAACTACCTTCTACACCTAAGATTACAGGTCTTCGTCGGGCGGAAAATCAACTCTTCCATCGTATGCTTAATCATCCTATGATTTTGAATGACTATCGCATGAGAGAGGAGTTTTTCTTCCAAACACCTGAGTTAGAGGAGCTTTATCATATTCTGAAGCAGGATGGACAGATTGATACCGTAGCTCTGTCTCTACTTTCTCAAGAGGTGCAAACAGCCTATTATCAGGTTTTAGAGGAGATTTTACCACCTGAAACTAGTCTTGAAGAAGTTCAGGCTATCGAAGAGCGTAGAAATCATTTTTTGAGGGAACAGGACTTTCGTAAGCAAAGTAAACAAATAAGAGAATCAAGTAACCACGGTGATGTGGATGCAGCGGTGGAAGCCCTGCAAATGCTCATCGCCCAAAAACGAGATATGGAGTAACACATGACAAAGAAAAAACAAAATACAGCATTTAACGTTCAAGTCGCTGATTTCATTCGTAACCACAAAAAGGCTGGTACAGCAATTGATGATGAAGTCACAGAAAAACTAGTTATCCCATTTGTTCTTGACGCTGATGGGATTGATGACCTTTTGGAACGTTTGACAGATGGCGGTATTTCTATCACTGATAAGGACGGAAATCCTTCATCTAAATATGTTGTTGAAGCCCCAAAACCAGAAGAGTTGACAGACGAGGAGCTTCTTGGTTCAAACTCAGCTAAGGTCAATGACCCTGTTCGTATGTATCTCAAAGAGATTGGGGTAGTTCCTCTCTTGAGTAATGAAGAGGAAAAAGAATTGGCTATCGCTGTTGAAAATGGTGACTTGGAAGCTAAACAACGTTTGGCAGAAGCCAACCTTCGTTTGGTAGTCTCAATCGCTAAACGTTATGTTGGACGTGGTATGCAGTTCTTGGACTTGATTCAAGAAGGTAATATGGGGCTTATGAAAGCCGTTGATAAATTTGACTACTCTAAAGGTTTCAAATTCTCAACTTATGCGACATGGTGGATCCGTCAAGCAATCACACGTGCCATCGCAGACCAAGCACGTACCATCCGTATCCCAGTTCACATGGTTGAAACTATTAATAAATTGGTACGTGAGCAACGTAACCTCTTGCAAGAGTTGGGACAAGACCCAACGCCTGAGCAAATCGCTGAACGTATGGATATGACTCCAGATAAGGTTCGTGAAATCCTTAAGATTGCTCAAGAGCCAGTTTCTCTTGAAACACCTATCGGTGAAGAGGATGACAGCCATTTAGGTGACTTTATCGAGGATGAAGTTATCGAAAATCCAGTAGATTACACAACTCGTGTCGTTCTTCGTGAACAATTGGATGAAGTGCTTGATACCCTTACAGACCGTGAAGAAAACGTTCTTCGTCTTCGTTTTGGTCTTGATGATGGCAAGATGCGTACCTTGGAAGATGTTGGTAAAGTCTTCAACGTTACGCGTGAACGTATTCGTCAGATTGAAGCTAAGGCCCTTCGTAAATTACGCCACCCAAGCCGCAGCAAACAACTTAAAGACTTTATTGAAGACTAAGATAGTAAATGGAAGGGGCCTGATTATTAGGCCCTGATTTTGGAGGAAAAGCTATGTCTGAAGTAAAATACACTGAAGCAGAAATTGAAAAAATCAAGGACCGTATCTTGGAAGCTTTAGAAATGGTTATTGACCCTGAGTTGGGGATTGATATTGTCAACCTTGGCCTTATTTACGATATCCGTTTCCAGCAAGATGGCTATACTGAAATCGATATGACCTTGACGACTATGGGATGCCCACTGGCAGATCTTTTGACAGACCAAATTTATGACGCTATGAAAGAAGTTCCTGAGGTAACCAAGACTGAGGTTAAATTGGTCTGGACACCAGCATGGAATATTGAAAAAATGAGTCGCTATGCCCGTATCGCCCTAGGTATTCGTTAGGAGAAGGCTTATGAAAACACTGGCTATCGTTGTTCCTTGTTATAACGAGGAAGAGACCATCCATCCTTTTTTAGAGGCTTGTCAGGCAGTTGAGCGACAAATAGCCAATCAGTTGGCTTTCAACTATTACTTTGTCAATGACGGTTCAAAAGATCGTACCTTAGAAGTTTTAAGACAGGTTTCAAAACAGTTTGAGAATGTTCATTATCTCTCTTTCTCTCGTAATTTTGGGAAGGAAGCCGGCTTACTTGCAGGACTTGAAGCAGCCCAAGGTGACTACGTCACAGTTATGGATGCTGATCTTCAAGATCCTCCTGAACTGCTCATCGAGATGTATGCCAAAATCCAAGAAGGTTACGACGTTGTCGGGACACGACGTGCAGACCGCAAGGGTGAGCCAACTATTCGTTCACTTTTTGCCAAGGCCTTCTATTGGTTGATTAATAAAGTTTCTGATACTGAAATGGTGGATGGGACACGTGATTTCCGCCTGATGACTCGTCAAGTCGTTGATGCCATCCTTGAGCTCAAGGAAGTCAATCGTTTTTCAAAAGGGCTCTTTTCTTGGGTCGGATTTGACGTGGCCTATGTCTCTTATGAAAATCGTGAACGTGTGGCGGGAGAGACTTCGTGGTCTTTCTGGAGCCTATTGAGTTACTCACTTGATGGCTTTATCAACTTTTCCGAAGTGCCTTTGAAACTTGCTACTTGGGCAGGGATCATCTCATTCTTAATCTCTTTAGTTGGAATTGCCTTTGTCGTTATCCGAAAACTAACTATAGGTGGGAGTGTTGCAGGCTGGGCAAGTCTTGTCTCAATTATCCTCTTTATCGGAGGAATCCAACTCTTAGCCTTGGGAATCATCGGGAACTACATCTCAAAGATTTTCCTAGAAACCAAGAAACGACCAGTGTATATTGTTAAGGAAAAAGGGTGAAGGAATGAGTGCAAAAAAGAAAATAATTAATGCCTTTATGTTAATTGTTCTTTTGTTTGGGTTAATATCATTGTTTGCCTCTTATCCTCTTTCAAATGGAGATGAAGGCTTCCATATGGCAAAGAGTTATTCTATGTTTTCTGCGAGATATCCTAAGGAGACCTCGGAAAAAAGATTAAGAGAGATTGAGCTTACTGCCATTAGTCAACCTAAACAAATTTCTATAAGAAAATTTTACGGTGAAAAGATTGAAAGTGTTGCAAATGATGGAATTAAATTTAATGTTTTAACCGACCAAAATCTAACATCAAAAATAGATGTTGGGCATCTTGTACCTGCAATTGGTCTACTCCTAGGAAGGTTGATTTACCCAAGCTACGGTGTAATGTTATTATCTGCTAGATTATTTAATTTAATCTTCTTTTTGGGAGGAATGTATCTAATTTTTAGAAGGGCCAAGTTTGATCATCTGATTTTCTTGATGATATTTACTGTTCCTTTTATGCAGAAAATAGCTAGTCCATCATATGATATCTTTGCATTTCTTGCTGTAGCAGCCTTTGGGACAAATTTCTTATATTTGAGTCAGTTAAAAAAAGTATCAGATGTAAGGAAAGAAGATGTTGTTTATACATTGATGACTATAGCATTAATTCTGTTAACAAAACTTAACTATATTTTTGCTTTACCAGTATTATTGGGAATTCCAATAGTATATAATCCTATATTATCAGTACTTAAACGTTTTCCGAGAATAATAAGAGTATCATTAGCAATTGTAACTAGTTTATTATTCTTAACAGTTGTTTTATTTGTCCACAGAGTCTTTAATATTCCAGATTTGATAAAGGTATTTTTCAATAATTACTTAAATGTTGCAACTATGGGGGGGAGAGGTGCAACACTATTCTCTGTGGTTCAGGATAATCTTCCGGAGATAGTGAATATCTGTTGGATTGTTTGTTTAGTATTAGTAATGATGTCAACTCAACAGAGTGGATATAGGTTATCTACAGCTCTAGTTGGTTTAATAGTTTATCTATTAAATTGGTTTGGTATATTTTTAGGATTTTACAATTTACATCCAAATCATATAACTTTTGATGATTTGACGGGAAGATACTTACATGCATATATTATTTTCCTTATCCCACTGATGTCATGGTTAGGAATGAAAATGAATTTTAGAATTTCCCCAAATGCTAAGTATTATATTGCTATTTTTTCAACAACCGGTGTCTTAGCTTTATATATAATAGCAATTGTATATAGAGGGTTTATTTTAGGTATCACTCCTGCGTGGAAAAACTGAGAGATAAAGCAGATTTTTTCTGCTTTTTTTGTTAAAATTAAACTAACATTATTGGAAATATAAGGAGAAAAATATGATTCTAGTAACAGGTGCAAATGGCCAACTTGGAACTGAGCTTCGTCACCTTCTTGACGAGCGTAACGAAGAGTATGTAGCAGTAGATGTAGCAGAAATGGACATCACAGATGCTGAAAAAGTAGATGAAGTGTTTGCGGAAGTAAAACCAACCTTGGTATATCACTGTGCTGCCTACACAGCTGTTGATGCTGCTGAAGATGAAGGTAAAGAACTTGACTATGCTATCAATGTGACTGGTACTGAAAATGTCGCTAAGGCTGCTGAAAAACACGGTGCAACGCTGGTTTATATTTCAACGGACTACGTTTTTGATGGTGAAAAACCAGTCGGTCAAGAGTGGGAAGTTGATGATAAGCCAGATCCACAGACAGAGTATGGACGTACAAAACGCATGGGTGAAGAGTTAGTCGAAAGACATGTGACTAACTACTACATTATCCGTACAGCTTGGGTGTTCGGTAACTATGGTAAGAACTTTGTCTTCACTATGCAAAATCTTGCTAAGACTCACAAGACACTCACAGTTGTTAATGATCAACATGGACGCCCAACTTGGACACGTACTTTGGCAGAGTTTATGACATATTTGGCTGAAAACCGTAAGGAATATGGTTACTATCACTTGTCAAATGATGCAGCAGAAGATACAACTTGGTATGACTTTGCGGTCGAAATTCTCAAAGATACTGATGTTGAAGTGAAACCTGTTGATTCAAGCCAATTCCCAGCTAAAGCTAAACGCCCACTTAACTCAACAATGAGTTTGGCTAAGGCTAAGGCTACAGGATTTGTCATTCCAACATGGCAAGATGCTTTGAAAGAGTTTTACAAACAAGAAGTGAAATAATTAAAATGGGAAGATGGTGTGAAGCCATCTTTTCATTTGGTGATACGATTAGGAGAGTTATCGAAGAGCTAAAATAAATATAGTTATACTTAAATGTATTGCAATAGTAGAAGAATAAATTTTAATTTTTTATAAAAGAATTTTATTGTCAATTCGCTTACACACTTTTTTATAACTTTGTATACCGGTCTCAAATTAATTATAGTTTTACATTCAATAAATTTACGAGATATGAATATAAATAGCTTAAAAATTAATAACATGGTATAATGTATGGAAAAGTCAAAACATCTAACTTGATAGTTTGAACTAGTGAAAAGGAGTTTTTGAAAGAGTTATGTCAATTTATATTATGACTCATAAAAAATTTGAACCATTTACAAATAGTACTGATTATAAAACCATGCTTGTTGGAGCCGATTTCAATAAGGCTGACAGAACATATATTAAAGATAACAGCTTTATTGGAAATATTTCAAATAAAAATGCTTCATTTTGTGAATTAACTGGAGCGTATTGGATGTGGAAACAGTCTAATGAAGAAATTCTTGGTTTAGTTCATTATCGAAGATATTTTGTTAATTCTAACGGTGATCCAGTTAGCTTAGCGGAAGTTGAAAATATGTTATCAAACTTTGATATAATTCTTCCTGAGAAAGTAACAACAACCTTTCTTGGTCTCCCTTGTTCTTTGAAAAAGCATTTTAAAAATGGACATGGAAAAGAAGGACTGGAAGCCTGGGAAGCATGTAAGAAAGTAATATTAAACAACAATCCAGATTTTGCAGATTCATTTGATAAAGTGGAAAACTCATCAGAGGGTTATTTTTACAATATGTGTATCATGAGGAAAGATAGGTTTGATAGCTATCATAAATGGTTATTTGATACACTATTTGAAGTTGAAAAAATGATCGATGTTACAAAGTATAGTAAGTATAACCAAAGAATGTTTGGTTTCTTATCAGAGCGTCTAATGAATGTTTGGGTTACTTATCATAAACTAAATGTTAAAGAGTTGCCGATCAATTTCTCAGAACCGATTTCGTATTTTAAAAATTTAAAATTATTTTTGGATAGGAAGTTTTCGAGATGACTAAAAATAGCCAAGGTAGGAACTCGGTTAAAATGAATATCATAATGAATTTTATTTTAACAATTTCTAGTTTTATTTTTCCTTTGATAACATTCCCATACGTTTCTCGTATTTTACTTCCAGTAGGAACAGGAAAAGTTGCTTTTGCGACCTCAGTCGTATCTTATTTTACTATGTTTGGGATGCTTGGAATTCCAACCTATGGTATCCGAGCTACTGCAAAAGTAAGACATGATAAGAATAAGTTATCTAAACTCGTTCAGGAAATTATGACTATTAACGGAATTGCTATGCTGATTTCGTTATTTTTCTATATATTAGCAATATTATTTATTCCCAAATTGGTAGCTAATAGAATACTATTCATAATAAACATCTCAGTCCTATTGTTAAATTTTATTGGTTGTGATTGGCTATACAAGGGATTGGAGCAATATCAGTTTATAACAATTCGATCTGTAATAATGAAGTTTGTGGCTGTTATATTGATGTTTGTTTTTGTTAATTCAACTAGCGATTTTCCTGCTTATGGGGCAATTACTATATTAGCAAGTTTAGGATCCTACTTTTTCAATTTTATTAATTTAAGAAATATTGTTGAATTAAAATTTGATAAAAAACTTAATCTAAAACAACATTTTAGACCAATTCTTACCTTTTTTGTCATGACTGTTGCGACTACAATCTATACAAGTCTAGATTCTGTAATGTTAGGATTTATGAAAGGTGATGAGGCTGTTGGTTACTATAATGCGGCAATAAATATAAAAAATATCTTAGTGAGTTTGGTAACATCAGTTGGAGCAGTTCTTTTACCAAGATTGTCAGTTTTTATAAAGGAAAAACGAGAAACAGAATTTAGAGATCTCACTTCAAAAGCATTATATTTTGTCGTTTTTATAAGTATTCCGTTATCTGTTTATTTCTTTATTTATGCGAAACAAGGAATTTATTTTTTATCTGGATCTGCTTTTGATAATTCAGTCATTCCAATGCAAATTGTCATGCCAACCTTACTATTAATTGGATTGTCAAATTTGTTTGGGATTCAAATATTAGTTCCTATGGATAGAGAATTGGTAGTTGTTCATTCAGTGTCATTAGGAGCGGTTACTAATTTAGTTTTAAATTCTATCTTAATACCAATTTATGGAGTTTCTGGAGCGGCATTAGGGACGCTAATTGCTGAATTTCTTGTTACAATTTACCAAGCTTTTTATTTAAGAGATTTTTTGAGCAAGATAATTTATCCAGTAGATTATATGAAAATATTATTATCTGCAATAATCGCTGGAGGAGTAAGTTCATTAATATCTTTTCTTATATCAATTAACAATAATTTTTTTGAATTAGTTATTTCATTTATTGTGTTTGGTTTAATGTATTTTATTACGTTAATTGTATTCAGAGAGAAAACGTTTTTATCTATTATTGAAAGTTTTAAGAGGAATTAAGAATGTCGAAGTTTGACTATTTAGTTGTTGGTTCAGGTTTGTTTGGCGCAATATTTGCATGTGAGGCTGCGAATAAGGGAAAACGAGTTAAAGTTATAGAAAAGCGAAATCATATAGCTGGTAATGTTTATACGAAAGAACAAGAAGGTATACAGGTTCACGAATACGGTGCTCATATCTTTCATACGTCAGATAAGAAAATTTGGGATTATGTAAATCAGTTTGCTGATTTTAATCGTTATACAAATTCTCCGATTGCTAATTTTAAAGGAGAAATCTATAATCTTCCGTTTAATATGAATACTTTTAATAAGCTTTGGGGGGTAATAACACCTGATGAAGCTGAAGCGAAGATTAATGAGCAATGTTCTGTATTAAAAGGAAAAGTTCCGGAGAATCTTGAAGAACAGGCTATTTCATTAGTTGGTACAGATATATATGAAAAGCTTATAAAACATTATACTGAAAAACAATGGGGGAAAAAATGTACGGAGTTACCAGCTTTTATCATAAGGCGTCTCCCAGTACGTTTTACTTATGATAATAATTATTTTAATGATGTATATCAGGGTATCCCCATTGGAGGATATACGCAGATTATTGAGAAAATGTTAAATCATCCGAATATTGTTGTGGAATTGAATACAGACTTTTTTGAAAGAAAAGAAAGTTATTTAAGAGAATTTCCAAAGATTGTTTTTACTGGTATGATTGATCAATTCTTTGATTATAAACTTGGTAAACTTGAATACCGTAGTTTACGTTTTGAAACTGAAGTAATTAATGTTTCGAATTATCAAGGAAATGCTGTTGTTAACTATACAGATTCTGTAACTCCTTATACCCGTATTATTGAACATAAACATTTTGAGTTTGGTGATCAGGAAAAAACTATTATTACCAAAGAATATTCAAAAAAATGGGAATCTGGTGACGAACCGTACTACCCAGTAAATGATGAGAAGAATAACCACCTCTATAAGTCTTATAAAAAATTAGCTGAGAAGTATGGTAATATAATTTTTGGTGGTCGCCTTGGACAATATCGATATTATGATATGCACCAGGTAATTGCTGCAGCACTACAATGTGTTGAAAAGGAAATAAATTAATTGAGGGGTATCAATGACGAATCCAGAAGGTTCGATAATTATTCCAGTATATAATGCTCGAGATTCTATAGATAAATGTATAGATTCAATTACTAGCCAAACTTTTTAATATTTTGATGTTGGTGTTATATCGTGCAATTGACGTTTACTTAGATGTTTTTCAACAACGAAATCTTTGTTATTTTTAAGTTTAACTTTCTTGTTTAATAAACTTATTACTACCTACTATATTGGATTATAGAATCACTATTAGAAATTTTAGAAAAGTTTTTCTCTGTCATACCAAAATATTTTAGCAATTTAATTTATATATTGAGAGAAGTATTTCCTTATCCTTAAATGGTTTCCTAATTACTTATGTCTATAATGAAACTAAAATAGACATTGATTTGCTTTTAGTCCAAGGTTATTTTTCAAATGGTATGCAGCGAGATTTTAATATATTGTTTATGCTAGTCTTTGTCCTATCTCTTTTATTTTGTATTGAGAGCTTTGACTACTCAGCTATCAATTTATTGGTCTGAAAAAACATGAGTATTCTACAAGCAAGTACATCTTTTGTTTTTAACTATGACTATCATAGGCGTTAATATGTCTAGGTTATCTAATTGATACAGAAGGTTTTAGGTTTAATCTATAGTTCACTATTAGTAGGGTATAAAGTTCCTTTTGCACCCTCCTTGAGGCAGGTATTCAGAATGTGTTTGTGCTGTTATTGACATCGTTATTACAATATTTAGAAAGCAAACCTATCTTGTCATTGTATACATTTCTATTTTTATTGTAGCCGAATTTATCACAATGCCATTTATAAAGGGGGAGGGTATTATGGGTGCATCATTGTCATTCTTAATTTTAATGATTATCTTTTTTAGTGCTAGCTTGTTAATTTATATTTGGGTAAATAATAAGGATAAAAGAAAGAGAAGTTAATGAACATTTTATTTACGTTAAACAATGCTTTTGTTCCTCAAGTTGCAACTTGTATGTGTTCAATCTTTGAGAATAATAAATCAATGGATGAGATTGATATCTATTTACTAAACACCGATATCTCTGAGTCTAATAAAGCTAAACTAAAAGAATTCACCAAACTTTATGGTCGTTCAGTTCATTTTATTACCCTACCTAATCTGACGAGCCTGATAGATTTTGATTTTGATACAAATGGATGGTCACCAATTGTGTTGGCGCGTCTCTTAGTTGATAAGCTTTTACCAGATGATATCGATAGAATTTTGTATTTAGATGGTGATACCTTGGTATTGGGGAGTCTTGAATCTCTATGGAAATTAGACATGGGTAACCGTTCAATCGGAATGGGACCGGAATCTACTGTTGATGCAGAGCGAAGAGGATTTCTAGGTCTGGACAAACAAATGTATTGTAATGCTGGAGTTCTACTTATTGATTTACAGAGATGGAGAAAGCGTAAACTTGGAGAGAAAGTTCTAGAGTATTATAAAAAACATGATGGAAATCTTTTTGCTAATGATCAAGATGCAATTAATGGATCTTTAAAAGATGATATTTATGTTATTTCTCCAAAATATAATTTCTTCAATATTTACTTCTTTTACCCTTATAAGGTGTTAAAAAAACTTTCTTTTCCTGCGGAGTTCATAAGTAGACAAGAGTTGCGAGAAGCTATTGAAAATCCAATCATTGTCCATTATCTAGGAGAGGAACGCCCTTGGAGAAAGGGAAATACTCATAAACTAAGAAAGTACTATCTTTATTATCTTGAAAAGACACCTTGGTCTAAAACGCCTATGGAAACTGGTTGGGAATTATACTTTATTTGTTTTAGGATTTTTAATATAGTTATGAAACCTTTTCCAATGTTACGTTATAAGATAATTAACTCACTTATACCAACATTCATGAAATATCGAAAAAAACAACTTCAAAAGAATAAGAATTAGTTGTAATGGATAAAGAAAGAAAATAATAGATGAGAGTTTTAATGATAATTCCTGCCTACAATGAGGAGGAAAGTATTTTCGACACGGTAACAAGTATCTTGAATTACCGCAAGAAAGTTGATTTTGATTTGGACTACGTTGTTATCAATGATGGATCAACAGATAAGACAAAACAAATTCTGAAAGAGAATCATTTTAATGCTGTTAATCTCGTGATGAATCTTGGAATTGGCGGTGCGGTTCAAACTGGCTACAAATATGCACTAGAGCATGACTATGATGTAGCAGTTCAATTTGATGGTGATGGACAGCATGATATTGAATCCTTGTCAGATTTGCTAGAACCAATTCGAAAAAATGAAGCAGACCTAGTTATTGGTTCTCGCTTTGTTGGTGATGTTAAGTCTGAATTTCAAACAACTTTTATGAGACGTTTCGGAATTAGTGTTATTTCCAATCTTATCAAATGGACAACGGGACAAAGAGTTTTAGATACAACTTCGGGTTACCGTTTGGCTGACAAAGCTGTTATCAAACAGTTCGCTAAGCGTTATCCAATCAAGTATCCAGAACCAGAAACTATTGTTCATATTTTGAAACGTAAATATCGAGTTGTTGAACGACCAGCAAATATGTTTGAACGTACTGGAGGTGTTTCTTCCATTACGCCAATTAAATCTATTCGATATATGCTTGAAGTGTGTTCGTCGATTGTTATTGCAGCCTTTATGAGGGAGAGTGAATAATGTCAGTTTTATCTATTGTGATGTTGGTAGCTTCAATCTTTTTCCTTTATTTAGTCATTAGAAATATCAATAAGAATAATATCTTATTTGAACAGGCCTTCATGTGGATTGTCATCAGTCTGGTTATGATTGTTATTTCTATTTTTGATGTTATTCCGGTTTATTTTGCAGGATTACTTGGATTTGAACTAACTTCGAATTTTTTGCTGTCGCTTGCTATCTTTTTCTTGTTGGTCATCGCTTTCCTACAAACCATGACTTTATCGAAACAAAAAGAGCAGATTAAACATTTAGTTCAGGAATTGTCTATTCTAAAAAGTCATGTAGAAGAGAAAGAGGAAAAGAATGAATGATAATCATACTTGGGTAATTTGCGCTTATGGAGAAACTGATTATCTTGAAGCCTGTATTCAATCTTTGAAAAATCAAACTCTTCAATCTCAAATTATCTGTTATAGTTCAACGCCACTTGATTCGATTAAGGAACTTTGCCAGCGTTATGCTATCCCATTTTATACTAAACAAGGTGGGGGGATTGGCAAGGATTGGAATAATGCTATCTCTTTTGTAGAAACAAAATATGCTACTATCGCCCATCAGGATGACTATTATGAGCCAAGATATGCAGAAAAAGTATTGGCCAAGATGGAAAAAGCTAGTGATGTCCTAATCGGATATTCTGATTATTTTGAAGAAAAAAATGGTCTAAAGATTCCTGCAAATACAAACCTTAAGATTAAAACTTTGATGTTAAAAACAATGAATCTTTTTTCTGGTAATCATTTTTGGCGTAACCGAGTAATGGCTTTTGGTAATCCAATTTGTTGTCCTGCTGTCACCTATAATCTTGAAAAATTGAAGAATTTCTACTTTGATGAGGGAATGAAAGTCAGCCTTGATTGGTATGCTTGGTATAAGATTAGTGAATACAAGGGACGTTTTATCTATGTGTCAGATAAGCTAATGTGCCACCGAATTCATGAGGAATCTGAGACATCTAAGACTATTGCTGATAATACTCGTAGTAAAGAAGATTTGTATATGTACCAACTCTTTTGGCCAAAATGGATAGCAAATATTCTTATGAAACAATATGTGAAGAGTCAGAAGACGAATGGGTAGTGTACAAAAATTTATAAAGCAGAATCGTTCTGCTTTTTTTGTTACTCAATAGCAAGAGGACTTTTTCTTTTTTGTATAAACTATAGTATAATTAAGGTGGTATGCACTTTCAAAGATTGATTAAAGTAGTAATCTTTGAAGCTTAGTAATATTAGTAATTATCAGGTACTAATTGATATTTTGTTAAACAAAATGGATGGAAAAATGAATAATTTAATCTCAGTGGTTGTAACCTGTTATAATCACGAAAAGTATATTGAGCAATGCTTGCGAAGTGTTTTTAATCAGACTTATACTAATATCGAATTAATCGTTTTGGATGATGGTTCGACGGATAGTTCAACTCAAATTATCCAAGAGGTTTTGAAGGATTCACCTTATGAGACAAGATTTGAAACTCATGAAAACCTTGGGGTGGTAAATAATCGAAATTTGGGACTCGAGCTTATTAGAGGTGATTATTTGCTATTTGTAGATAGTGATAACTACCTCGATGCGGATTATGTGGAACAGTTGTATAGTAAATTGACGGAAACAAATGCTGACATCGTGTACTGTGATCTTTTTAACCCAGAAAAAGAAGAGTTCTACCTCAAAAGCCGTGAATTTGATTTAACTGCTTTCCTAAATGCTAGTTTCATTGATAACTGTTCTTTGATTCGTAGAAGTATTATTGGAAAAGCTTGCTATGATGAGAAGTTAAATCGTAAAAAACTTGAAGATTATGACTTTATATTGAATCTCATTATTAATAATGGAGCTAAAGCAGTATATCAGCCAAACACCAAGCTTAATTATCGTGTTTTTGAAAAAAACTCGATTTCAAAAAGGGATTCTGTTCGCTACCATTATGAAATCTATCTCGAAATTCTTGAGAAGTATCTCGATAAGTTACCACATGAAATCTATCAAGCTGTTTGCGAAAACTTAATGATTTTGGAGAGTCGTATAGATGATTTGATAAATCATCACGATGATGTGACAGACTATGTTAATCGCTTGAAAAAAGAACGTGATCAACTTGAACGAAGAAAGTATACACAATCTAAGCAATTGAAGGATGCCCATAAAGAAATGAAGCTTATCCGAAGTTCGCTGTCATATCGTTTAGGTAACGCCCTTATTACACCTATAAAGACAGCAGGATTAATTGCGAAGAATCCAAAGGCTATTAAAAATTATTTGAGAGCTTTAAAAGTCAAAGTGATACAGTTACGTCGTCGAATGACACCACTTAAGGTTCGTCAGTTACGACGTCTCAGAAATAGTCAACGCTCTGTCTTGTCATATAATGGTAAGAAAGCACTGATTTATGTTATTTTTGAGTCTGAATCTCGTCTTCAAGAATATAAATTACGTTTCTTGCAAGCCTTGGCTCCATTGGTAGATGATGTTATTGTAGTTATCAATGGGCAGCTTCACGATGATGATATTAATATCCTTGAAACCTACGGTAGGGTTTTAACTCGTGATAACAAGGGATATGATACTGCAGCCTTTAGAGAAGGAATCTTTGCCTTTGGTAAAAATAAGCTTAAAGATTATGACCAGCTCCTCTTGGTGAATGATACCAATATTGGTCCAATGAGAGATCTGTCTCAAGTATTCCAGGAAATGGCTGATAAGCAACTAGATTTCTGGGGAATCTCCTTTGGAGAAGAGCAAGAGGACGTTACTAGAGAGAATCCTTATGGTTATATTCCTAAGCATCTTCAATCTTATTTCCTAGTTATTGAAAAGCTCATGCTAAACGATGATGACTTTTATGAGTACTGGACACACTTGACGGATACAGATTCTCGTGATAAGGCTATTGGTCGACATGAGACACGTTTTACTAAGCATTTTGCTGATTTAGGTTATCGTTATGATGCGGTCGTGCAAGAATACGAAGATTCTGCCATGTATATCCACCCGCTTAAGATGCTCAAAGCAGGTAGTCCTTTGGTGAAATACACGGCTCTGAAAAATTATGATGAAGACCAGTTCTTGTGGCAAGGTCTGGATCGTGATTCAGAAGTCCCTGACTTGTTAGAGTTTGTTGCAGAAGAAACGGATTACCCTGTGGCAATCTTGGAAGATATTGTAAATAAATTTAAGGCTGTTCCACGTGATCAATACATTCTATTGATTGATGGGGTTGAAAATATTATTCCGCAATGTACCCGTTATCGTGTCTTTAACAAGGCAGAACAATTACGAAAGCATGGCTTTGCAGTCAAAGTTGTTAACCTATCTGATTTCCAATTATCGATGGCTCAAAATGCTAGTCACATCATCATCTACCGTTCACCAATCTCACCTGAGCTTTTGCGTCTCTGTCATTTAGCTAAGGAATATGGAAAACCTGTCTTCTTTGATATTGATGATTTGGTTTTTGATACGGTTTATACAGATCAATTGAGTTATACGCAAGGGTTGAATTCGGTTGAAAAAGGAAACTATGATGCAGGTGTTCGAAATTATGGCTATATGCTAGAAAACTGTGATGGTGCCATTACTTCGACTAACCAATTGCAGGAGGAGTTGTATAAGTACCAAAGTAAGGTTTTACTTAATCGCAACTTGGCTTCTGATGACTTAATCGCTATTAGTAGTCAATATATCAAAGATTACTCTCAAGCATCTGATATTGTTAAGATTGGTTATTTCTCTGGTTCAATTAGTCATAATGAGAATTTTGAATTGATTAAACCAGCTATTAAGCAACTGCTTACAAAATATAGCAATGTCCAATTACATATTGTCGGGATTCTCGATATCCCTCAGGATATGAAGCCCTTTGAAAATCAAATTGTAACTCACGATTATGTGGACTGGGATAAATTGCCTGCCTTGATTAGTGAGGTTGATATTAACCTAGCACCGCTTGTAGATTCTATCTTTAACCGTGCGAAGTCAGAGATTAAGTGGATTGAAGCTGCCTTGGTGAAGGTGCCAACAGTAGCAAGTAAGATAGGAGCTTTCTCAGATGCGGTTGTTGATGGTGAAACAGGATTGTTAGCTACTGATGACCAGTGGTTTGACAAGCTTGAAGCCTTGGTTTTATCTCCAGAATTAAGACAGAAAATTGCAGATGCTGCTTATCGGGCTGTTCTTGAAAACTGTACGTTAAGCAAGAAAGATGATATGGTGACTTATTTTGAACAGAATTAAACAGATAAAAGTTGAAAATTTATTTTTCATCTTAGCAACGATTTTTATTTTCTCATTTATGTTTGTATTTCCAATTAATCGTGTGCCAGACGAAACAAACCATGCACGAATGACTTGGGAAACTTTCCATAAACCAACCGAAACATCTTTTAAGTGGATGGATGAGATTCCAAGTAATGATAAGGTTAAGTTAGCGGAATATAAACAGATTTTTGCTCAAAAGATTGATATGAGTAAGGAACCCTTTCAATTTGGTGTGAGTTTAAAAACAATCTCCTTTATTCCACAGTTGATAGGGATGACGATTGGAAGTTGGATTAGTCCTACAGTTGGGATGATTATCTATATGGGGCGCATCTTTAATTCACTAGCCTATATACTAGGAATTTACTTTTTAATACGTTATTTCAAATATGGGAAAACAGCCCTAATGTTTATTTCGCTGTTACCTATTATGGTTCAGCAAGCATCGTCACTTTCTTATGATGTGATGAACTATTTAGAAGTGATGTTGGCTCTCGGTTTTATCACAAATCTTGCCTATTCTAAACGTTTTACCAATCGTAATATTATCCAGGTGATAGGTCTTGCGATCTTACTGTTAGCAACTAAGCCAAATAACGTTTTATTGTTGGGATTGATTCCGTTTGTACCACTTGAGTTTGAAGGTGTCCTTGCCTTTCTAAATCGTCCAGTACAAGCCATAAAGACCTTTATTTCAAAATATAAAGCAGTCTTCTACCTTCTCTTTGTAGTAGGAGTCGTAGTGGTTCTTCAATTCTTAATGAAGAATCAAGGTGGTCTTCGTCATTATGGAGAAGTTTTGCGTAATACGCTCTTTAATACTGAGTTGAATGACAATTTGAATGGTATCTTGTCGCTTGGTATGTTCGGCTATCTTGGCAACCTTACTTTGCAAATGCCAGTTTGGTTAATTTTTATTGATATAGTAGTTCTTACTATTTTATTCCTATCAAGTAAGAAGGATTTCTTTACAAAAGATTTTGCTAATGCCTCTTGGATTCTCTTCCTTCTTGAGATTTTAGCTGCTGTTACTGTAATGTATATGCAGTGGACACCAGTTGTTCTTGGACAGGGAGCTAATATATCAGTTGGTGCTCAAGGACGTTATTTTACGCCGTTTATCATTCTCTTGTTACCGTTAATTGCTAATACAGCTAAAGTTGATTTAGTTCGACAGAAAAGATTGAAGATAGCAACTATTACTTTGATTGCAAACTTTCTAGTTGCTATGTATTTGATTCTTTTCCATTATTGGGGGGTATTTGCATAATTTATGACTAAAACAATTTTATTTATTTCTCCGACAGGAACTCTGGATAATGGTGCTGAAATCTCGATAGTCAATCTTATGAAATTTCTTGTAAAAAAAGGTTATCGTGTATTAAATGTTTTTCCTGATTATAAGGTTTCGTCTCAGGAGGAGTATCAAGCAGAACTTCATAGAGCAGGGATTGAAACCTACGGTCTTTCAGCTGTCAAATGGTGGTGGGAAGAAGCACCGGGTGGTTCGCCAGGCAATCATTATGAGCGTATTCAAGGCTACAAGAAAAATATTAGAGACTTGAAGAAGATTATTATATCTGAAGATGTAAACTTAGTGATATCAAATACTGTGAATGTTTTCCAAGGTGCTGTAGCTGCTGCAGAATTAGGAGTGAGACACTTTTGGTTAATTCACGAGTTTCCAGAAGGAGAATTTGCTTATTATAGGGAAAAATTAGATTTTATTTCTTATTACTCTGATCAAATTTTTTCTGTTTCTGGAGCCTTAAATGAAGATTTAACGAATTTATTACCTAAAAGGAAGATTTTAAATTTTATTCCCTTTTCATATGTAAAAAAGATAAATCTTAAATCAGCCGAAAATAGTAGAATTGTACAGATTGGTCGGATTACTGATAATAAGAACCAAATTGAATTACTCAAAGCTTATCAAAAATTAAATATAAATATTCCTTTAGTATTTATAGGAGCAGAAGATGAGTCTTATTTAAAAAAATGCAAGGATTATATAAAATCGCATAGATTAGATAATGTTCAATTTTTAGGATACCGAGAAAATCCTTGGATCGAGGTTAGTGAAAAAGATATCTGTGTATTCACTTCGAAAATTGAGACGTTTGGTATGGTATATATTGAGTCTTTATTGAATGGTATTCCAACTATTGTTTCAAATAATAAAGGGTATGAGTCTGTTAAGGATATTTTTTTCGAAGGAGAAATGTATCCGCTTGGAAACACAGATGCTCTATCAAAAATGATTTTAGATTTTCTAACTAATTTTGATGAAAAAAAACAAGAAATGATTCATAGTAGAGAAAAGATTTTAAAACTATATTCGTTAGATTATGCTTATAGAGAAATTATTCAGCAAGTAAATTTGGATGTTCCTTGTAAGTCTAAGGATTATGAGAAGTATTTATCTTTTTTGAATGTAAAAGTAACCATGAAAGATAGATTGAAGCAATTATTAAAGAATTTAGTAAAGTTGAAGAAATTAAGATAGCAGTCCTACTGGACTGCTTTATTGCTTTATCATGCAAAATACCTTCCAAAATGGTATAATAAAAGCTAATATGTATAATTCTGTGTATTTGAGAGATGTGATGAATGGAGGTAAACTTTGAAGGATATTTTTATCATAGGTAGTAGAGGTTTGCCTGCTCAATACGGTGGTTTTGAGACATTTGTTGAGAAATTGATTTCACATAAGGTATCGCCTGCTATACGTTATCATGTGGCTTGCTTATCTGACGAAAGCACTGGCAAGCATTTTGACTATAAGGGTGCGGATTGTTTTACGGTCAATCCTCCAAAGCTAGGTCCTGCGCGTGTCATAGCTTACGATATGATGGCTATCAATTATAGCTTGAAACTTATTAAAAAAGAGGGGATTCAAGCCCCAATTTTCTATATTTTAGGAAATACCATTGGTGCCTTCATTGTTCATTTTGCCAAGAAAATTCAGTCTATTGGTGGCATTTTGTTAGTCAATCCTGATGGTTTGGAATGGAAACGTGCTAAGTGGTCTAAGCCTGTTCAAAGCTATCTCAAATACTCTGAAAAAGAGATGACAAAGTATGCGAACTTGATTATTTCTGATAACCGAGGTATTGAGACTTATATTCAAAATACCTATCCGTGGTCTAGAACGACTTTCATCGCTTATGGAACTGACTTATCTAAGACGACTCTGACTGCTGAGGATACCCCTGTTCGAGATTGGTATCAGAAATGGCAAACTCAAGAAAAAGATTACTATTTGATACTGGGTCGATTTGTTCCTGAAAACAACTACGAAACTGCGATTCGTGAATTTATGAAGTCCTCTACAGAGCGTGATCTTGTTATCATCTGTAACCATGAAGGAAATGCTTACTTTGATGAGCTACGACAGATAACAGGATTTGATAAAGATAAACGTGTGAAGTTTGTGGGGACTGTCTATGATCAGGACTTGCTTAAGTATATCCGTAACCAAGCCTTTGCTTATATTCATGGACATGAAGTAGGTGGAACGAATCCAGGCTTATTAGAGGCCTTGGCTCAAACGGACCTCAACCTTATCTATAATGTAGACTTTAACCATCAGGTTGCTCAGGAGACCGCCTTGTATTGGAATAAAGAGGACGGGAATTTGTCTCAGCTTATCGATTCTGTAGATGGTCAAGTGTCATTCGAGGACTTGGGAAATGCTGCTAAAGCAAATATGAAAGAAAATTACACTTGGGAAAAAATCGTGGGTGAATACGAGGAGCTATTTTTATCATGAAAGTAACTATTCTCATGTCTACTTATAATGGCGAGAACTTTTTAGCAGAGCAAATAGAGAGTATTCAGCAACAGACTTATACTGACTGGACTTTGTTAATTCGTGATGATGGTTCTAAGGATAAAACGAGAGACATTATCAAACGTTTCGCTTCAGAGGATGATCGGATTGTTTTCATCAATCCTGATCAAACTGAAAATTTAGGTGTTATAAAGAGTTTCTTTACGCTTTTGAAGTATCAAGAATCTGACTACTATCTTTTCTCAGACCAGGATGATACTTGGTTACCTGAGAAACTATCTCTTCAACTTGAGAAAGCAAGTCACTACCCATCTGATAACCCCCTTTTGGTATATACGGATTTAAAGGTTGTGAATCAAGATTTAGAGGTACTTCATGAGAGTATGATTCGTACTCAGTCTGACCATGCCAATACGGAATTGGTTCAAGAAATGACAGAAAACACTGTTACAGGTGGTGTGTCTTTAATCAATCATGCCCTGGCTGAATTATGGACTGGTGAGGAAACGAACGAGATTTTGATGCATGACTGGTATTTAGGTTTGCTTGCGTCAGCATTTGGCAATCTCGTTTATATTGACCAGCCAACAGAGCTTTACCGTCAGCATGCGGATAATGTCTTGGGAGCTAGAACGCTTCGGAAACGTATGCAGAATTGGATTCGCCCTCAGACCTTGTTCAACAAATATTGGAAGTTGATTAAGGCTAGTCAGAATCAGGCGGAGAATCTTCTTTCTTTGCCATTGAATACTGAAAATAGAGAGTTGGTTGAAAACTTTGTGACCATTATGGACCAAGAATTCAGAGAGCGTTATCGTCGTTTGAAAACATATGGCTATCGTAAAAACAGGGCTTTTCATACCTTTGTATTTACGAGTTTGATTTTGACAAAATTCATGTATAAGGAGGACTAAATGAATTTCTTTAGTCAAAAAAATAGGATTTTACTTAAGGAACTGATTAAAACGGATTTTAAATTGCGTTATCAAGGTTCTTTCATTGGTTATCTTTGGTCTATTTTGAAACCTTTGATGATGTTTACAATCATGTACCTTGTCTTTGTTCGTTTCTTGAGATTTGATGATGGGACACCACACTATGCAGTAGGATTGCTTTTGGCCATGATTTTTTGGGGCTTCTTTACGGAGGCTACCAATATGGGGATGCTTTCTATTGTTTCACGCGGGGATCTCTTACGTAAATTAAACTTTCCGAAGCAAACAATCGTAATCTCATCTGTACTAGGGGCTGCAATTAATTTCTTGATTAACCTAGTGGTTGTCTTTGTATTTGCCTTAATTAACCATGTTCCAATCGGTTTCAATACTTTGGTTATCATTCCTCTCTTTATTGAGGTATTATTAATGGCAATGGGTGTTGCTTTTATTCTATCAGCACTCTTTGTTAAATACCGTGATATTGGTCCTATCTGGGAAGTTGTGCTTCAAGCTGGTATGTATGCGAGCCCAATTATCTATTCCATCACTTACCTTCTTCAAAGAAACCAGACGTTTGTTGCAAAGGTTATGATGTTGAATCCAATCGCTCAGATTTTACAGGATATGCGTCATTTTATTATCGATCCAGTTAACCCTAGAGGTTGGGATATTATTAATAATAAACTGATTGCTTTTACTCCTTATGCGATTCCTGTAGTGATTTTTATCATTGGTTTCCTTGTCTTTAATCGAAATGCTAAACGATTTGCGGAGATTCTATAATGTCAAATAATATTGCTGTAAAAGTAGATCATGTAAGTAAGTATTTTAAATTACCAACTGAGGCGAGCCAGAGTTTGAGAACAACTTTAGTCAATCGCTTTAAAGGGATTAAAGGGTATACTGAACAACATGTCTTGAAAGATATTTCTTTTGAAGTTGAAAAAGGTGATTTTTATGGAATTGTTGGACGTAATGGTTCTGGGAAATCAACACTTCTAAAAATTATTTCTGAGATTTATGTTCCTGAAAAAGGTAAGGTTACCATTGATGGTAAGTTGGTATCTTTCATTGAGCTTGGGGTTGGGTTTAACCCAGAACTAACTGGTCGTGAGAATGTCTATATGAATGGTGCAATGCTTGGCTTTTCAACTGAAGAAGTAGATGCCATGTATGATGACATTGTAGACTTTGCTGAACTTCATGATTTCATGAATCAAAAGTTGAAGAACTACTCAAGTGGTATGCAGGTTCGTTTGGCTTTCTCAGTTGCTATCAAGGCTCAAGGGGATATCCTTATCCTGGATGAAGTCTTAGCTGTAGGTGATGAAGCTTTCCAGCGTAAGTGTAATGATTATTTCATGGAACGTAAGCAGTCTGGAAAAACAACTATCTTAGTTACCCATGATATGTCAGCAGTTAAAAAATACTGCAATAAAGCAGTTCTGATTGAACATGGTTTGGTCAAAGTGGTTGGTGATCCAGATGAAGTTGCTAACCAATATAGTTTTGATAATGCTGCTGGTCAAAAGGTTTCAAACGACGACGTTGTTGTTGAAAATACTAAAATCACTGATTTACAAGTGAAACTCTTGAATGACAATATTATCAGTCCTAACCAAGATATTTCATTTGAGATCTCATATGATGTCAATGAGGATATTGAGACCTATATTGCCTTTTCGTTAACGGATATTGACCGTGGTATCTGGATTTATAATGATAATTCCATGGACAATAAAACAAGTGGTTCTGGAAGAAAAACACTCACATATAAATGTAGTCTTGCCCATCTTAATAACATTAAGCTTAAGCTTCAGGTTTCTGTCCGAGATAACGATGATCAGATGATTGCTTTTGCTGATTCAGATAACTCACCAGTTATTCTCTTGAATCGAAATGATATTGAAGATGATGATAAGTCTGCTAAAGATTCTGCAACCGGTATGGTTCAGAGAAATGGAAAATGGGAGATTCAAGAATAAATGAAACGTCTCTTATTGTATGTTCATTATAATAAGTACGACGAATTAAGTGGTCATGTGCTCTACCAATTGGAGCAACTTCGACCACTTTTTTCTGAACTTATTGTGATTTCAAATAGTCAACTAACGGAATCGGCATCATTAACTCTTAAAGAGATTGGTATAGATGAAGTTATTCAGAGAGAGAATCTAGGCTTTGATTTTGCAGCCTGGAGAGATGGTATGGCTCATGTTGGATTCGAACGGTTAGCAGATTTTGATTCGGTTACACTCATGAATGATACTTGCTTTGGTCCTCTTTGGGATATGTCTGACCTAGTTGAAGACTTTGAACAACGACAGAGTGTTGACTTTTGGGGGATGACGAATTTTAGAAAGACCAAATATTTCGAAGAGCATTTGCAAAGTTATTTTATATCTTTCAAAAATTATGTTGTCGCTTCAGAAGTCTTTAAGAAATTTTGGACTTCTATAAAGACTTTTACTGATGTTCAAGATGTTATTGATAATTACGAAACTAGGGTTACCAGTCTTCTTACTGAGGCGGGTTATCGTTATGATGCTGTCTTTAATACGATTGATGCAGAGGTAGGAGATTTAATTCACCCTGATTTTTCTTACTATAGACCAATAAGTACACTTGAACATAAGGTACCGTTCATTAAACTAAAAGCCTTTACTGATAATGAAAAAAAAGGAAGACTACTTTTAGACTATCTTACTAAGGTGTCGACATATCCGGTAGCACTAATTAGGTCACATCTTAACAGCTACCATTCGCCAGATAGCTTAGTCATTTTAGATGAAAAAATCGTTGAACCTTCTTTTCATTCGGTAAGTGGGAAAGGCTATCATTCGGCTATCCATGTACATATTAGCGACCTTGAGAGACTGAAAGTATTTTTTGATAGTAAGTTATCTGCTTTCTATTTTTTCACTTTATCAAGTCATTTCGATAAAAATGAAGTTGAGAATACCTTATTAAATAATTTTGATAAAGATAGATTTCAGCTAGTCTCACAACGGTTTGATAATCATTATCATGCCTTGGTTTCCTTGGCTTCTCAGCTTAGCGAGTATGACTTTGTTGGGCATTTCCACACAGAAGCCTTTGGAAATGAGGGTAAGCTTGTTGATGAAGCTACAAGACATGCTCTAGTGTCTATGCTATCAGATGAAGAGAAGGTAGTATCAATCTTTGACCATTTTCCAGAGGTTGGTCTGGTTTTTGCTGATTTATCAAAAGAACTTTATTGGACCGATGCAATTGGTGCCTTAAATCAAGAACAAACTGTTAAACTAACTAACGAATGTCAAAAAGTAATCAATCATTCGCTTCATATTTTTCAAGGTTCTATGTGGTTATCAAAAGATTTTCTGGAAAAAATTATTCTTAAGGATAAGCAAGCTTTCTATGACTTTGATGAGGATACCCTTCCTTATCTTTTCTATCGAAAAGCCTGGGATCTAGGAATTGATTATCGTATTATTGCTTCAGAAAAACTATCTTTTGCAGAACGGTATAAGGTTCATCTTATTGAAATGTCACAGGTAGCAGAACCAGTGACGTTAAAGGATAAATTTTCAGCATATCGAAAAGCCTTGTTAAAGAAGTTAGGTTTAAAAAAATCCTCAGCTGTTTAACTTCCCCCTCCCACTTACGAATAGGTAAGTAGGAGGTTTTTTCTTATGTATAGTATTGTATCTGAGGAGGCGGGGCTTTTGCCTCGTGAGCGACTCTTACAGAAGGGAGCAGAGGTTTTATCGGACCAGGAGTTGTTGGCGATAGTGCTGCGAACTGGGACTAGGTCTGAGTCGGTCCTATCTATGGCTAACCGTATTTTAAAAGGGATGACGAGTTTGGCGGATTTGTCTCGCTTGTCTTTGAATGAGCTACAGGAAATTCCTGGTATTGGGCGTGTGAAGTCTATTGAGCTGAAGGCTATGGTGGAGTTGGCTAAGCGGATTGAGAAGGCTGAGTTGGCTCGTTCCGAGCAGATTATGTCTAGCCAGCAGGTGGCCCGTCGTATGATGTTGGATATTGGGGACAAGCCTCAGGAGCATCTGGTGGCTATCTATTTGGATACGCAGAATCGTATCCTTCAGCAGAAGACAGTCTTTATTGGTGGTGTTCGCCGTTCGATTGCCGAGCCACGTGAGATTTTACATTATGCTTGTCATCTGATGGCGACGTCCTTGATAGTGGTTCACAATCATCCTTCGGGTGAGGCCTATCCGAGCCGAAATGATATTGATTTTACGCAAAAAATTAAGCGGTCTTGCGATGATTTGGGAATTTGTCTGCTTGATCATATTATTGTTGGAAAATCAACATATTATTCCTTTCGTGAGGAGAGGGAGGATTTTGAGCTTTAAGTAGAGTCTATAAGTTAAAGACACAAGAAAAGCAACTGAGTGTAGTATCAGTTGCTTTTAAAGTTCGTTTACAACGTATTCAAAGAGTTTGAGGTCTTCTTCACGTTTGTGTAGGAGAAGTTCTGGATGCCACTGAACACCAAGGTAACGAAGGTCTGGGGTGTTTGATTCAATAGCTTCGACAGTATTATCCTCAGGGTCACGCGCAATAACACGGAGGTCAGAGGCCAAGTGCTTAATACTTTGATGGTGGAAAGAGTTGATAGAGGTTTCTAGGCCGTAAATCTCCGCTAACTTACTGTCTTTTTCGATAATCATTTCGTGGTAAAGGTAATCGGAAGGCTTATCCTGCCAGTGCCTTTCGATATCTTGATGGAGACTGCCACCAAGGGCAACATTCATGAGTTGTGTTCCACGACAGATTGAAAAAATCGGTTTTTTTTGTTTGGTAGCTTCTTCGATTAAGGCCATCTCAAAGAGATCACGCTCGAGGAAAAAGTCATCATCACTGGCATGATTTTCTTCGTTGTAGAATTTAGGGTCAACGTTTTGACCGCCGATGAGGATAAGCTTGTCAATCATGGAAATATAGATTTTAGCCTCCGAAGGATCAGATACTGGTAGAAGGATTGCTAGACCACCAGCTTTTTGAACTCCTTCTACAAAACCAGATGGGGCATAAGACCAGTTGATATCTTCATGGGCTGGATTAGGTCTTACATTGGCTGTGATACCTATAATTGGTTTAGTCATTGTTTCTCCTTGCTTTTTCTTCTTCTTTCATGAAATAGAGTAGGGTTTGTAGCTCACTAGTCAGGTCTACGTATTGGAGAACCACGTGGCGTGGAAGATTGAGGTTGACTGGGGAGAAGCAGAGGATGCCTTCGATTCCAGCATCAACCAAAAGCTCAGCCACCTCCTGTGCCTTGACTGATGGCACTGTCAGGATGGCCGTTTTAATATCTTCCTGGGCAATCTTGTCCTTGATTTGAGAGATACCGTAGATAGGAATATTGTCTTCAGTCTGGCTTCCTACCAGTTCGTTATCGTCTGTATCAAAAGCCATAACCAGCTGCATGCGGTTACGTTCTTGAAAACGGTAGTGAAGAAGAGCACGTCCGATATTTCCTACTCCTACAAGGACTACCTTAGTTGTTGCATTATCATTAAGGAGTTCTGCGAAGAATGTCATCAGCTTACTAACGTCATAACCAAAACCACGACGACCTAATTCACCAAAGTAGGAGAAGTCACGACGCACTGTAGCAGGATCAATTCCAATTGCTTCAGCAATTTGTTTGGAACTTGCTTTGTCGATATTTTCACGATGGAATCGTTTGAAAATTCGATAATAGAGAGAGAGACGTTTAGCAGTAGCGTTTGGAATGTTTTTCTCCAATGTCATTGATCGCATTTCCTTTCCTGAATTAGTATGATTCTCTTATATTTTAAGAAAAGTTTGTGAAAATTGCAACAAAATAGTGTAGATGAGGCGATATAAATAACCTATCACTAGGATAGGCTATTTATATATCTAGAAAATGGTTTAGACCTCTTCTTGCTCAAAAATTTGACGGTCTACCAAACTTTGCATCAAGAAGTAGAATTTTTCTTGTAAGATATGGTGGTCGTCATTTTTAAAGATATTAACGTTACGAAGACCAGATTTGTCTGTAATTGACAATTTGAAACCGGTCAAGTCTTTGTTAATAGTGATTTTAAGTGGGAAACCTTCGCCTGAGTTAGGCACTTTTTCGAGAAGGCGGTGCAACTCATAGTTTCCGATTTTATTTTGCACAAAAGTCGTATCACGTAGGGTGAATTTTTTGACATTAGGACTGATGGTGTAACGGTACTTACAGTCAGTCAAATGAATGCTTTTTTCAAATGCCATGTTAGTCTCCTATGATTTGATTAAGTTTTTCTGCTAGGGATTGGAGTTCTTCAGCGGTATTTTCCTCCGATAAACTAATGCGGATGGCTGTTTTTAACTTGTCAGAATCCTTGCCATAGAGGGCTTGGATGACGTGGCTAGGGTCAACAGTTCCAGCAGTACAAGCCGAACCTGTTGAAACAGCAAAGCCAGCTAGGTCTAACAAGGTTAAGAGAGGGCCATTTTCCTTACCAGGAAAACTGATGTTGATGACGTGAGGTAGGCTAGGTCCTCCACCATTAATTTCATAAGGAATGGTAAGAGTATCTAGAAAGACCTGACGAATATTTTCAACATGTTGGTAATTGTCTTGGTAGTGGTCACTAGCATGCTTGTAAGCAGCGGTCATACCTGCAATCCCGACCAGATTTTCAGTGCTGGCACGACGTTTTTCCTCTTGTTCACCACCATGGAGTAGGTTGTCAAAATGCAAATCATTATGATAGAGCAGGCCGACACCTTTAGGTCCATGAAATTTATGAGCACTAATAGAGAGAAAATCAGCTCCAAGTTCCTCTGGGTGAATAGGAAGTTTTCCTGCTACCTGAACGGCATCAACGTGGAAGGCAGCTTGGTGATTGGCAAGCAAGTCGCCAATTTCCTTGATTGGAAGCAATTGGCCGGTCTCGTTATTGGCATACATAACAGAAACTAGAATAGTATCGTCACGTAAGGCCTCAGCGATTTGTTGAGCAGTAATGACTTGATTTTCTGGTTGAATATAGGTTACTTCAAAACCAAAACGCTCTTCCAAGTAGGCCATGGTGTGAAGGACAGAGTGGTGTTCAATAGCAGTTGTAATCAGGTGTTTACCTTTAGCTTGATTGGCTAGGGCATAACCTTTGATAGCTGTATTGTTTCCTTCAGTTCCACCAGAGGTGAAAATGAGTTTTCGAGCAGGAACTTGAAATTGCTTGGCCATTTCTTCACGGGCCTCACGGAGTTCCTTAGAAGCCTTGCGGCCATAAGCATGGAGGCTGGATGGATTTCCAAAGGTTTCAGTCATGACATGTGTCATCGCTGAGATAGCAGCAGCATTCAAAGGAGTTGTTGCTGCATTGTCCAAATAAACCATAGCTTAGTCCTCGTTTGCAGTGTAAGCAAAGAGTGGACTAAGTGGTTGACGTTCGAAGATACGAGTAGTAGCGTTAGCGATTAGCTCACTTGCTGAAATGTATTTAACGTTTGTAGGCACTTTTTCTTTAGTCGCAACTGAATCTGTCACCAAGATTTCTTTAATTGGAGCAGCGTTGAGGACTTCAGCAGCACCTCCTGCAAAGAGACCGTGACTAGCTACTGCATAGATGTCTTTAACGCCACCACGTTCAAGGATTTTAGCAGCTTCAGCAAATGTTTTACCAGTATTAAGGATATCATCAACCAAAATCGCTGTTTTTCCTTCAACCTCACCGATGATGTAGCCTTCTTCGCGTTCTGAATCATCTTGAGCGTAGTCAATGATAGCGATTGGTGCATCAAGGTATTCCGCCAAGCTACGAGCACGTTTAACACCAGAGTTTTTAGGGCTAACAACGACAACATCACTTCCTGTGAATCCTTTTTCGTTGTAGTATTCAGCAAACAAAGGCATTGTGAAGAGGTTATCTACTGGGATGTCGAAGAAACCTTGAACTTGGACAGCGTGAAGGTCGAGTGTCAAGACACGATTGACACCAGCTTTAACCAGCATATTGGCAATCAATTTAGCAGTGATTGGTTCACGTGAAGCAGCGATACGGTCTTGACGTGCATAACCAAAGTAAGGCATAACCACGTTGACAGAGTTAGCACTGGCACGTTTGCAGGCATCAATCATGATGAGCAATTCCCAAAGGTGGTCGTTAACAGGGTTGCTTGTAGATTGGATGATATAAATATCGTCCCCACGAACAGACTCCTCAATATTGATCATGATTTCACCGTCAGAAAATTGACGTGAAGATACTTTACCAAGTGGCAATCCGGTAGCCTCAGCAATTTTTTCAGCAATTTCTGGGTTTGAGCTGAGCGAGAATAATTTCAATTGTGGGTTTGCTTTTTGATGTACCATGACGATGGTGACTCCTTTAAAAAAATAAGATGCGAAGCCCAATTAGGGCTATTGTAATAAAACTACAGATGATTCTATTTTAGCAAAAAAAAGTAGAAATTTCAGCCATCAGAAAGCGATATTGATGAAAATTGCCGACCCATAAATCGCTGAATCGTTTTTGTATGCGTTTTCAGACTGATGAGAGCGATTGTGGAAGTTGCCACAAATACCAAATTGTCTTTTCATGCATAAAAAAGACAAGGGTTAATCCTTGTCTTAAAATGAAGTAAATGGTTTTTATAGACGTTTTTCACGGTGGAAAGTTCGCCTCATAACGTATCAAAAATGACTAGCGGAATTTCTATAAACTCACATTTCACCAACTAGTCTTTATCTCGCTTTAGGGTAGCTAAAAAGCGTGCAACCTTACTCTTGGCATACTTAAAGTCAATATTATTTTCCTTAAGAAAGGCATCAAAGTCGTCTTTACCTCTCTTGGCATCTGAAACTTCCAATTCAAGCTCATAGTCTTTCTTATCAGCATAGACATTGACATCAAGCGCCATGAGACCAATATTGGTCTGGTATTCACGACGGGTTGTGGTTAAATGTCCGAGGATGGTTAGGTCCTCTAACTTAACACCACGTTCCAGAAGAATGGACTTGATTTGGCAATCAGGGAAGTCAAGAGACTTGGTCATAGCCTTAGCCTCTGCACATTCCATGGTGACGTTGTATTCCATATTTCCGACCTTTTCAGGAATTTTCAAGGTCAGCTCACCATGAGTGGGAAGGGTTCTGATACGCAAAGACAACTTTTTATTCCTCATGTCACTTTGGGATGTATCGATGTAGTAATTGGTTTGCGTAACAGGTGTTACATGGGAGAAAAGCACTGCTAAACGATTGTACTCGTCTTTGGTGAGCAGAGTCTTGTACTCTATCTCTAAATGGTTCATGTGTGTCCTCCCTTTTACTTTCAAATATGATATAATATAACAGATTGTATTTATTTTATAAAAAACTAAAGCTTTTGACAAGGAGGAGTCCTATCTTGACCATTGATTGGGAAGTTTTTTTAGACCCCTATATTCAGGCCGTAGGTGAACTCAAAATTAAGCTCCGAGGCATCCGTAAACAATTTCGTAAGCAAAATCGTCACTCGCCTATTGAGTTTGTGACGGGACGTGTGAAGTCCGTAGCTTCCATTGAGGAGAAAATCGCCCTTCGTGGCCTCTCAATTGAAAATTTGGCTCAAGATATGCAGGACATTGCTGGTCTCCGAGTCATGGTCCAATTTGTTGATGATGTGGATGAAGTTTTGGCTTTGCTTCGCCGACGTAGTGATATGACCATTGTTTCAGAGCGAGACTATATCAGAAACCGTAAACATTCGGGTTATCGCTCTTATCATGTTATCATTTCTTATCCGGTTGATACCATTGATGGACGTAAGGAAATTCTCGCAGAGATTCAGATTAGGACTTTAGCCATGAACTTTTGGGCCACCATTGAACATTCCCTTAATTACAAGTATCAGGGGAATTTTCCAGAGGAGATTAAGCTTCGTTTGGAAAATACGGCCCGCATGGCCTATGAGCTTGATGAAGAAATGCGTAAAATACGTGACGATATCAGAGAAGCCCAGTTGCTCTTTGATCCAATTAACAGAACTTTGAAGGATAGTGTAGGAAATAGTGATGACACAGATGAAGACCTCTTCGGATGAGATGAAGGTAGCTATTATTGCCAATGGCAAGCCCCAGAGTAGGCGTGTTGCCTCAAAACTTTTTAATACCTTTCGAGATGATACTGGTTTTTATTTGACCAAGAAAAATCCGGATGTGGTTATTTCCATTGGTGGCGATGGCATGTTGCTGTCAGCTTTTCATATGTATGAAAAAGAGCTTGCTCGTGTCCGTTTTGTAGGGATTCACACGGGACATTTGGGTTTTTACACGGATTATTTGGATAGTGAAGTGGAGCAATTAATCGAGACGCTTCGCAAGGACCGTGGTGAAAAGATTTCCTACCCTCTCTTGAATGTTAAATTGACTCTAGCTGATGGTCGCTCCTTTACGTCAATTGCCCTTAATGAAGCAGCTATCAAGCGTAATGAGAAAACTATGGCAGCCGATGTCTGTCTTAATGATGTCTTGTTTGAGAGTTTCCGTGGAGATGGCTTATCAGTATCAACGCCTACAGGATCAACGGCCTATAATAAATCTTTGGGCGGTGCTATTCTTCATCCAACGATTGAAGCCTTGCAGCTGACAGAAATTGCCAGTCTCAATAACCGTGTTTACCGTACCTTGGGTAGCCCGATTATTGTACCTAAGCATGAGAGAATTACGGTTTATCCTACCCGTATGGGAAGCTACACTCTATCGGTTGATAATAAGACCTATACCAACCGTAATGTGAAGAAGGTAGAATTCTCAATCGATCAGCGCAAAATTTCTTTCGTGGCCAGTGCTAGTCATACAAGTTTTTGGGAACGGGTCCGTGAATCCTTTATTGGAGACATGGAAGAATGAGATATGAATTTACAGTAGGGCGTTCCTGTCGGGTTAAGACCTTTTTGAAGGAGCACGATATTTCAAAAGGACTTCTAGCCAAAATTAAGTTTGAGGGTGGTCATATCTGGGTCAATGGTGAGGAGCAGTTTGTAACCTATCCTGTCCATGAGGGAGACGTGGTTGCCATAGAAATCCCTGATGAGGCACCGCATGAAACCTTGAAGCCAATTCCTTTTGACTTGGATATAGTCTATGAGGATGATAACTTCTTGGTGATTGATAAACCCTATGGCTATGCTAGTATTCCAAGTGTTAACCATGATAATACCATGGCTAACTTTGTCAAACATCACTTTGTCAGCAATAATTATCCCAACCAGCGTGTCCATATCGTGACACGTTTGGATAAGGACACATCGGGTCTCATGCTGTTTGCCAAGCATGGTTACGCCCATGCTCGTATGGATAAACAGTTGCAACAAAAGTCTATCAAGAAACATTATTATGCCTTGGTTGAAGGTGATACTAAACTTGAGCAACAGGGCGAAATCATTGCACCGATTGCGCGTGATGTGGATTCCATTATCACACGTCGAGTCCATAAATCGGGGAAATATGCTCACACTAGTTATCGTTTGGTAGCTGATTATGGCAGGGTTAAATTAGTTGATATCAATCTTCATACCGGACGTACACACCAGATTCGTGTGCACTTTGCCCACCTAGGTTTGCCTCTTTTGGGAGACGACCTTTATGGCGGGTCCCTAGACTACGGTATTAAGCGTCAAGCCTTGCATTGTCATCGTCTTGCATTTATAGATCCTTTCACCAAAAAAGAGATGGTCCATGCATCTTCCTTGACAGATGATTTTGAAACCGTTATCATGAACTTACAAACTAAAAAAGATTGATTGAGGATTTTTTATGCGTAGTCTATTTGGTGAACTTCGTGAACGTATTTCAGGGAAAGGTGTTAAGATTGTCTTCCCTGAGGGTAACGACGACCGTGTGGTTCGTGCTGCTGCCCGTTTGAAATTTGAAGGATTGGTGGATCCTATTATTTTGGGAGACCCAGCTGAGGTTCACAAAATCTTGAACGATCTTGGCTTTGCAGACTTTAACTATACGATTATTAATCCTGAAACCTATGAAGGTTTTGAGGAAATGAAGGAAAAATTTCTTGAAATCCGTAAAGGAAAAGCAACAGTCGAAGATGCAGAGAAATTGCTTGGTGATGTGAACTATTTCGGTGTTATGCTAGTTAAACTTGGTCTTGCTGATGGAATGGTTTCAGGTGCCATTCACTCAACAGCGGATACGGTACGTCCTGCCCTTCAAATTATCAAAACAAAGCCAGGCATTTCACGTACATCAGGTGTCTTCCTTATGAACCGTGAAGATACCAATCATCGTTTGATGTTTGCCGACTGTGCTATCAATATTGAACCAAATTCTCAAGAATTAGCAGAAATTGCAATTAATACTGCAGAAACAGCTAAAGTTTTTGGTATTGATCCTAAAGTGGCAATGCTTAGCTTCTCAACAAAAGGTTCTGCGAAATCACCAAAAGTTGACAGGGTTGTTCAAGCAACAAATATTGCTAAAGAAATGCGTCCTGACTTGGCTATTGATGGTGAGTTGCAGTTCGATGCAGCATTTGTTCCAGCAACAGCAGCTATTAAGGCTCCAGATAGTGACGTAGCAGGACATGCTAATGTCTTTGTATTCCCTGGTTTGCAGGCCGGAAATATCGGCTATAAGATTGCTCAACGTTTGGGAATGTTTGAGGCTATCGGACCAATTTTACAAGGTCTTAATAAACCAGTAAACGATCTTTCTCGTGGTGCGAGTGCTGAAGATATTTACAACTTAGCTATTATTACAGCTGCTCAAGCTCTTAATAATTAAAAGCAATAATAAAAGAAAGTCTGGCTAAGTGTCTGGGCTTTTTTATGCAATTCTTGTGATTAAAAATAAATCAATGTAAACTAAAGAGAACCTTTATTGATAAGGAATCGCAGTTGTTCTCGTGTTTACATATGTTATCGAATTGTACAAAATATTCTGATAAAAGCTGTGATGCTTGATTATTTATGCTATAATAAAGTTGTAAAAAATTTTTTTGGAGAAATTTTATGAAAAAAAGCAAATGGTTTGCTCTCGTGGGTGTAGCACTTCTAAGTGTTGGTGCGTTAGCGGCTTGTTCATCTAAGTCTAGTACCAGTGGTACTACTTATGGTTACGTTTACAGTTCAGATCCTGAAACTTTGGATTACATTACCTCAAATACGGGACCTACAACAACTGCTGTGACAAATGGTGTTGATGGTCTTATGGAAACAGATAAATATGGTAATCTCGTACCTTCAGTAGCTGAAGATTGGTCTGTCTCTCAAGATGGTCTGACCTATACCTATAAAATCCGTAAGGGTGTTAAATGGTATACTTCAGATGGTGAAGAGTATGCTGATGTGACTGCCAAGGACTTTGTGACGGGTCTTAAACATGCTGCGGATGCCAAAGCTGGGGCTCTCTATTTGGTACAAGATTCTATTGCTGGATTGTCTGACTATCTCTCTGGTGCCAATAAAGATTTCTCAAAGGTTGGTGTTAAGGCAATTGATGACCATACCTTGCAATATACACTTAAACGACCAGAGCCATACTGGAACTCTAAGACAACTTATGGTTTGCTTTTCCCAGTCAATGCAGACTTCCTTAAGACTAAAGGAAAAGATTTCGGTAAATCAACAGACCCAACCTCTATCTTATACAATGGTCCATTCCTTCTCAAATCTTTGACAGCTAAATCATCAATTGAGTTGACTAAGAATGAAAACTATTGGGATAAGAAGAACGTTCACTTTGATGCTATTAAATTGACCTATGATGAAGGTTCTGATCCAGAGTCTCTTGAACGTAGTTTCACTGATGGTGCTTATAGTATTGCTCGTGTCTTCCCAATGAGCTCTAACTATGCTTCTGTCGAAAAGAAATACAAAGATAATATCTTCTATACAGCAGCAGGTGCGTCAACATCAGCTATGAGTGTCAATATTGACCGTCAAAGTTACAAATATACTGCTAAAAAGACTGACGCTGAAAAGACTTCAACGAAAAAAGCTCTTTTGAATAAAGACTTCCGTCAATCAATTAACTTCGCTATTGACCGTACGGTATATCAATCACAAGTCAATGGTAAGGATGGAGCAGCTAAAGCTATTCGAAATCTCTTTGTTCCTTCTGACTTCGTTAGTGCGGGTAATAAGACCTTTGGAGATCTTGTTACTGAAAAGATGAGTTCATATGGTAATGAGTGGTCAGGTGTCAACTTTGCTGATGGTCAAGACGGTCTCTACAATGCTGAAAAAGCCAAAACTGAGTTTAGTAAGGCTAAAGAAGCTCTCCAAGGAGAAGGTGTTCAATTCCCAATTCACTTGGACCTTCCAGTTGACCAAACTTCTAAACTTAATGTTTCTCAAGCGCAATCTTTGAAACAAACTATTGAAAAATCATTGGGAAGTGACAATGTGGTGATCGATATCAACCAATTGTCATCTGATGATATGCAAAATGCAACCCTTAATGCAGCCAACGCAGCAGCAGAAGATTGGGATATTTCAAATGGTGTTATTTGGAGTCCAGACTATCAAGACCCATCAACTTATCTTAATATCTTTAAGACAACATCAAGTGAAAATACCAAGACTTTCATGGGTTATGATGATCCAAATAATGCGGCAGCAGCCCAAGTAGGACTTAAAGATTATGATGCCTTGCTTGACTCAGCCGATTCTGAAACAACAGACCTTAATGTACGTTATGATCGTTATGCTCAAGCTCAAGCTTGGTTAGAAGATAGTTCACTTGTGATGCCTTTGACGGTTGGTAACGGTGCGGCACCAGTTATCTCACGCTTAGAACCGTTTACCGGTGCTAGCATGCAGGTGGGAGATAAAAACTCATCAGACTACTTCAAATACGTTAAACCACAAGAAAAAGTAGTTACTAAGAAAGAATTTGAACAAAGTCGTGAAAAATGGCTTAAAGAAAAGAAAGTGTCTAACGAAAAAGCTCAAAAAGATCTTGAGAAACACATTAAATAAAAGGACGATGGAACTTTCTCATTTGATTGGGAAAGTTCTTTTGGAATAAGGAAGAGACATGAAAAAATACATTTTATTGAGAACCCTCCGTTCTCTATTGTCAATATTTGTCGTGACGGCCTTGACCTACACGATTATCTATACCATGGTGCCAAGGCGTTTGATTTTCAGACAGGACCCAAACTACAACAAGATTGCTAAGACAGCTGATTCTAAGGCTAACTATGAAAATACAATCTATGAACGTATGGGTTACATTGATTACTATGACACCAAGGAGTTGCAGGAGAAAGCTAGCTCCCTTGATAAGTCAGTAACCACTAAGCCAACAAAAGAAAATAAAGCTATTTACCAAAAATATGTGGATAGTTTAGGACGTGGCTGGCGTTTGCATCAATTCAAGCAAAGTAAACAATTCTATGCGACACGTGATGTGCCAGTACTTGAACGTGTATTTGGCTTCTATACGCATCTCTTTGAATTTGACAATACTGGATGGGTTAAAGATAAAACGAATCCAAACTTGAAGCGTTACATCCGTATTGAAAATGATCCAGCTATCGGTTGGTCAGTTGTTGGTTCAGGGACTAAGCACAAATATTTGCTTTACTTTAATAGTCAGTTCCCATTTGTTCACCAAAACTTTGTTAAGATGAATCTTGGAACTTCATACCCAACTTATGCTGAGCAAGGTGTTCTTGATGTTATTACCCAAGGTCAAGGGCAAACACAAAGCTCTGAGGTCAACTTCCCTACTGGTAAGAAAATATCTTCAGTAGATATCTACTCTCGTACTTATAAATCACCAAGTCAGGCTGACGCTAGGGATCGTTCTTACTATGGAAATGACCCATACACAGCTACCAAGAGTCGCTATCAATACCCATCAATGGTGACAAGTTCTGCCATTGCAGGTTTGATTGGTTTGGTCTTGTCTTATGCTTTGGCAATTCCATTGGGATCATACATGGCACGCTTTAAAAACACACTCTTTGATAGTGTGTCAACGGGTGTCTTGACTTTCTTGCTTTCACTACCAACCATCGCCTTGGTTTATATCATTCGTTTGATTGGTTCTGAGATTGGTCTTCCAGATTCCTTCCCTATCTTGGGTGCAGGTGACTGGCGTTCATACGTCTTGCCATCTGTTATTCTCGGTCTCTTGGCAACACCAGGTCTTGCTATTTGGATTCGTCGTTACATGATTGACTTGCAATCACAAGACTTCGTTCGTTTTGCACGTGCCAAAGGGTTGTCAGAACAAGAAATTTCGAACAGACACATTTTCAAGAATTCTATGGTTTCCTTGGTTTCAGGGATTCCAGCATCTATTGTTGGGGTTATCACAGGGGCTACCTTGACAGAAACAATCTTCGCCTACCCTGGTATGGGTAAAATGTTGATCGATTCTGTTCGTGCTTCAAATAACGCTATGGTTGTTGGTCTGGTATTTATTTTCACAGCCCTCACGATCTTCTCATTGCTTGTAGGTGATATCCTTATGACTATGATTGACCCACGTATCAAATTGACATCTAAAGGGGGTAAATAATGGCTTCAATTGATAAAAGTAAGTTCCAATTTGTAAAGCGCGATGATTTTGCCTCTGAAACAATTGATGCACCAGCTTATTCATACTGGAAATCAGTGATGCGTCAATTCTTTAAAAAGAAATCAACAGTAGTAATGTTGGGAGTCTTGATTGCCATCGTTTTGATGAGTTTCATCTACCCAATGTTCTCTAAATTTGACTTCAATGATGTCTCAAAAGTAAATGATTTCAGTTTGCGTTATGTACATCCAAACGCTCAATACTGGTTCGGTACTGACAGTAATGGTAAGTCTCTATTTGACAGTGTCTGGTTCGGTGCTCGTAATTCAATCCTTATCGCTGTCATTGCTACCATCCTTAATGTTGTCATTGGTTTGCTTGTGGGTGCTGTTTGGGGGATTTCTAAGACCTTCGATATGGTTATGATGGAAATCTACAACATCATCTCAAATATTCCTGACCTCCTTGTGGTTATCGTCTTGACTTACTCATTGGGTGCTGGATTCTGGAATATGATCTTTGCCATGACTGTTACAGGATGGATTGGTATTGCCTATACTATCCGTATTCAAATTATGCGTTATCGTGATTTGGAGTATAACTTGGCTTCTCGTACTTTGGGAACACCAACTGCTAAGATTGTGGTTAAAAATATCATGCCACAGCTTGTGTCAGTTATCGTAACCATGGCTAGTCAACTTTTGCCAGGATTTATCTCTTACGAAGCCTTCCTTTCATACTTTGGTTTAGGACTTCCCGTTACTACGCCTAGTCTTGGTCGTTTGATTTCAGACTATGCACAGAACGTTACAGTCAATGCTTATCTCTTCTGGATTCCATTGACTACCTTAATCCTCGTTTCCCTTGCTCTCTTTATTGTCGGTCAAAACTTGGCGGATGCCAGCGACCCACGTACGCATAGATAGGAGTCCAATATGACAGAAAATAAAAATGTAATATTATCGGCTCGCGATATCGTCGTGGAGTTTGACGTTCGTGACCGTGTTTTGACAGCTATTCGAGGAGTTTCCCTTGACTTGGTTGAAGGTGAAGTTTTAGCCTTGGTTGGTGAGTCTGGTTCAGGTAAATCAGTATTGACTAAGACTTTCACAGGGATGCTTGAAGAAAATGGTCGTGTAGCTAGCGGTTCTATTGATTATCGTGGCCAAGATTTGACTAAGCTTAAGAGTCACCAAGATTGGGCACCTATTCGTGGGGCTAAGATTGCGACTATTTTCCAAGATCCTATGACCAGTCTTGACCCCATTAAGACAATTGGTAGCCAAATTGTTGAAGTCATTGTCAAACACCAAGGAAAATCAGTCAGAGAAGCTAAAAAAATGGCTATTGATTACATGGATAAGGTTGGTATTCCAGATGCTGAAAAACGTTTCAACGAATATCCTTTCCAATACTCTGGTGGGATGCGTCAACGTATCGTCATCGCCATTGCCTTGGCTTGTCGTCCTGATGTCCTTATCTGTGACGAGCCAACAACTGCCCTTGATGTGACCATTCAAGCTCAAATCATTGACCTCTTGAAATCTCTCAAAGAGGAGTACGGTTTCTCAGTGATTTTCATTACCCATGATCTTGGTGTGGTAGCAAGTATCGCTGACAAGGTTGCTGTTATGTATGCTGGTGAAATCATTGAGTACGCAACGGTTGAGGAAATTTTCTATGAGCCTTGTCACCCATACACGTGGAGCTTGCTTTCAAGCTTACCACAGTTGGCTGACGATAAGGGTGAGCTTTTCTCAATTCCAGGGACACCACCATCACTTTATACACCGATTGTTGGAGATGCCTTTGCCTTGCGTTCAGACTATGCCATGCAAATTGACTTTGAGGAAAAAGCACCACAATTCCAAGTTTCAGATACTCACTGGGCTAAGACCTGGCTCTTACATGAGGATGCACCAAAAGTTGAAAAACCTGCGGTTATCCAAAATCTACATGAAAAAATCCGTGCCAATATGGGATTTGCACATTTAGAAGATGAGGAGGAAGGCAATGTCTGAGAAGTTAGTTGAAGTAAAAGATGTGGAGATTTCCTTCGGTGAAGGAAGCAAGAAATTCGTTGCGGTCCACAATGCTAATTTTTTCATCAACAAGGGTGAAACCTTTTCCCTCGTTGGTGAGTCTGGTAGTGGTAAAACTACTATCGGTCGTGCCATTATTGGTCTAAATGATACAAGTAATGGTGAGATTATTTTTGACGGTAAGAAAATCAATGGACACTTATCGCACTCTGAGAAAAACGACCTTATTCGTCGTATTCAGATGATTTTCCAAGACCCTGCGGCTAGTTTAAATGAACGTGCAACAGTTGATTATATCTTGTCTGAGGGCTTGCATAACTTCCATCTCTATAAGGATGAGGAAGATCGTAAAGCCAAAATCAAGGAAATTATCAAAGAAGTGGGACTTCTTGAGGAACACTTGACACGTTACCCTCACGAATTTTCTGGGGGACAACGTCAACGTATTGGGATTGCACGTTCCTTGGTTATGCAACCTGACTTGGTCATCGCTGACGAACCTATCTCAGCCCTTGACGTGTCAGTCCGTGCCCAAGTTTTGAACTTGCTTAAGAAATTCCAAAAAGAGTTGGGATTGACCTACCTCTTTATCGCTCACGACTTGTCAGTGGTCCGTTTCATTTCTGACCGTATCGCTGTTATCTATAAGGGGACAATCGTGGAAGTTGCTGAGACAGAAGAACTCTATAACAATCCTATCCACCCTTACACCAAGTCACTCTTGTCTGCTGTTCCTATTCCAGATCCAATCTTGGAACGTAAGAAAGTCTTGAAGGTTTATGATCCAAACCAACACGACTATTCGGTTGATAAACCAGAAATGGTGGAAGTACGTCCAGGTCACTTCGTTTGGGGTAACAAGAAAGAAATTGAGACTTATCGTAAAGAACAAAGTAAGTAAGTCTTTTCAATGCAAAAAAAATCGTGTTCCACAAGGAACACGGTTTTTCTTTAGTCTAAATTTAAGCGCTTTGTCATGATATAGTAGGTACCAAAGTAACTTGCTGCGATGAGAATGAGAGATTGAACTAGACTAAAGATATATGACGAGTTATTAATTATAGTGTTTGTTGCATTTCCGGTCAAGGATGCACCGATTCCAAAGAAGAAACCAATAAAGAACAGGATAGCCTGAATGGCGAAATAGGCGACAAATCCCATAAGAACTTTGTTATTATTGAAGAGGTTTCCGATACTGATACAGAGGTAATAGAATAGGATACTGCCAATTGTTCCTAAAATTGTAGTAGGGATGAAGAGATAGAGAGCTCCCATTTCTTTTAAGATTTGACCAAAGTAGCTGGTAGTCAGTAAGATATCTTTCATATCAAGGTTGAAAGTCGCTATAATGCCAATTGAAGCGAGTACAACGAGAGATGAAATCGTATCTAAAATAAAAGCTGCCAAAAGTTTAGACAAGATTAATTGGTGCACTGAAACAGGAAGTGTGTTGCTTAGGTAGCCTTCTCGTCCAAAGACGCTAGTCGCAAAGCGTTTGATAATGAGAACAATGGTTGCGATATAGATGGTTCCCCAAACAACAATGGTAGCAATCACAATCAGTGTGAAGAAAGCCATAAACAGTAAGCTTGGTTCCTTGTGGCTGTGTTCAAAGGTGACCGTTAATTTCTGAAGCATTAAGCCCAAAGGTATGGACAGTAGGATAGCAATACCATAGATGCCGAGATACCATTTACGGACTGATTGTAATTCATATTTAACTAATTTCCAAAACATGCTCATACCTCCTAGTTGTGGAACATCTCTCTAAAGAGTTTGTCGATAGATTTGCCATGGGCTTGACGAATATTATCAGCGTCACCCTGAAGTTCAATCTGACCGTACTTTAAGAAGACAACTTCATCTAGAACGGATTCAATATCTGCAATCAAATGAGTTGAAATGATAACAGAAGCATCTTCAGAGTATTGGTTGATGATGGTTTTAAGGATGTAGTCACGTGACGCAGGATCGACACCACCGATAGGTTCATCGAGGAGATAGAGTTTAGCCTCACGACTCATAACCAAAATCAACTGAACTTTTTCTTTGTTACCTTTTGAAAGATCTTTAAGGCGCAAATCAGGCTGTAGCTTTAGATCCTGCAAGAGTTGCAAGGCAAGGGGATAGCGAAAGTCAGCATAGAAATCTTGGAAGAAGTCCAAGTAGTATTGGATAGTCTTACTTTCATCTAAATAAGTTGTATCAGGTAGATATGCCACTTGAGCTTTGGTGATAGGTGATGGCTGAAATCCATTAATAGTTACTAAACCAGAAGTTGGTTGGAGGAGGCCATTCAAAATCTTGATGAGAGTTGTTTTACCACTACCGTTTGGTCCTAAGAGACCAATGATTTTACCAGAAGGAATGGACATGGTCACATCTCTAAGGGCTGGAATACCATGATAGGTCTTGGTGAGATTTGTTAGAGTTACAATATCAGTCATCGGTCTATAAGTCCTTTCCTGTTTGTTCGATGTAGTCAGTAATGATAGCTTTGATTTCAGGTGAGCTAAAACCAATAGCTGCCATCTCAGTGACAAAGTTTTTCATGAGACTTTGGGCAATCTCGTGTCGTTTTTGATCAATAAGTTTTTCATCTTCGGTAACAAAGCGACCAGAGGTACGGGCAGAATAGACCAGCCCCTCTTTTTCAAGTTCTTGGAAGGCTCTTTGTACGGTGTTGGGATTGACCCCAGCTTCCTGAGCGAATTCCCTTACAGGTAGGAGTTGTTGTCCCATGCTCAATTCCTTGGAAGCTATCTTCAGTTTGACGCGATAGGCGATTTGGAGATAGATTGGCGATTTTTCATCAAATGTCCAAGCCATAAGAGACTCCTTTCTAAAAGTATAATAGTATTATTTTTGTACTACCGTAATGATACAATTAAAACGATAAATTTGCAAGTAAAATGCCATATTTTCTCTAATTTCTTTGGCTTTTCCCAAACTTATATTCCTATTTTTGGTACAATAGGGGCAAGTATATTCGACCTGAAGGGAGATTATTTTGAAAATTTTAGCAACAGATATGGATGGTACCTTTCTAGACCATCTTGGTGCCTATGACAAAGCACGTTTGGATAACCTTTTGGATGCTTGTGAAGCTAAAGATTATGTTTTTACTGTAGCTTCTGGCCGAGCTCTCTTGGCTTTGGAAGAGCTTTTTGATGGATTTGTGGACCGCATTGCGATTATTGCGGAAAATGGGGCCTTGGTTCAGTACAAGGGAGAGGTCTTGTTCGAGTCCAAGCTAGACCCTAAAGATTATTTGGAAATTGCAGATACAACCCTAGCCTTGCCAACTTGTGAGGGAATTCTTTTATCAGGCCGTCGTGGTGCCTATGCACCAAATGATGCAGACCCAGCCTATCTTAAGGCCATGGAACGTTACTATGAAAATGTTATGGCAACGGACCTTGACGCGGTCACAGATGATATTTTCAAGGTAACTGCTAAGTTCCAAGGGGACACCATCATGGAACGTGGTGACTACCTCAACACAATCTTTGAGGATATGACAGCTGTGACAACTGGCTTTGATTCTATGGATATTATCCTTAAAGGTGTGGACAAGGGCTTTGGTCTCTACCATCTTTGTCAAGAGTTGGGATGCCAGGCTTCAGATGTTGTAGCCTTTGGTGACAATCTCAATGATATGGAGATGTTGACCTTTGCAGGGTATGCGGTTGCTACGGAAAATGCGCGTGATGAGATTAAGGTAGTAGCAGACGAGGTGATTGGTCACCATAAAGACGGTGCAGTTTTTGACTACATGGAAGGATTGGTGGGCTCAGATGTCTGAGATTAAATTATTGGCCTTGGACCTAGATGGGACCCTCTTTACCAAGGATAAGCAAGTAACAGCTGAAAATAGAGCTGCTCTGAAGGCGGCAGAAGCTAAGGGAGTTCATGTGGTCATTACGACTGGTCGTCCTCTGCCAGCTATTACTCATATCTTGGAAGATTTGGGCTTGTTAGATGATAAGCACTATAGTGTGACCTTCAATGGTGGCTTGGTTCAGCGTAATAATGGGGATATCCTCATAAAGAAAGAGATGAGTCGAGAAGATTTAAAGCAGATTTATGCTGTCTTTGAACCTCTAGGGCTCCCTATGGATGTTATCAGTGATGGCATTGTTTATGGTGTTCCGAGTAAAGGCAATCATTCTCTCTATCGTCAGGCTAATCCTACCTTGACCTTCGTTGATGTGGAGAGTATTGATGACATTCCTGAAAATATCGTCTATAATAAGGTAGTTACGGTCTGTGAGGAAGCATTTTTGGATGCCCAAATTCAAGAGCTACCTGACCATCTATACCAAGCGTTTGAGGTCCTTAAGTCTCGTGAGATTATCCTTGAAGTCATGCCCAAAGGAGTTCATAAGGCTGTGGGCTTGAAACTTTTGTCTGATTATCTTGCCCTTGATAAAAGTCAGGTTATGGCTATGGGAGACGAGGAAAATGACTTGACTATGTTGGAGTGGGCTGGTCTAGGTGTGGCTATGGCAAATGCTGTTCCTAAGGTTAAGGCTGTTGCCAAGGCAGTAACGACAAAAACTAATGAGGAATCTGGAGTGGCTGAGGCCATCCACAAGTATATTCTAGATAAATAAGGAGAACCAAATGGGTCTATTTGATCGATTGTTTGGACAAGAGGAAAATCAGTCACAGGAGACTGTAGCAAATCAGGAAATTTCAGAAACTGAGGCTCTTGATAATCAAGACTTATCAACAAGTAAAGGGACAAGCCAAAGTAAAACAGAACAGCTCAGTGAGTCAGAGACTCAAGTAGAAGAGATTTCGTCTACAGAATCTGTTGAAGAAAGCGAACCTACAGTGACAGAGGAAAGTGAAGCAGAGGGCGTATCAGAGTCAGAAGAAAGCCAAGTCGCTGTGGATAACCATTTCGCAGATGTCATGGCTGATTACTATGCTAAAAAGGCTCAGGTAGCTGCTGCTGCAGAAAAAGGTGAAACAGTTACTTTTGAGGCTGTTCAAACCCGTAAAGTTGAGGAAAAACCTGAAGAAGTTCAGGCTTCAAAAACTGAAACAGAACAAGAAAAATATAATCGTACCCTTAAGAAGACGCGTACAGGTTTTGCTGCCCGCCTGAATGAATTCTTTGCGAATTTCCGTCGAGTTGATGAGGAGTTCTTCGAAGAATTGGAAGAAATGCTGATTCTTTCCGATGTTGGTGTTAATGTTGCCACGCAATTAACGGAAGACTTGCGCTATGAAGCCCGCCTAGAAAATGTTAAAAAGACTGAGGATTTGCAACGCTTGATTATTGAAAAACTTGTGGATATCTACGAGAAGGACGATGTTTACAAGGAGCAGATTAATTTCCAAGATGGTTTAACAGTCATGCTTTTCGTTGGTGTCAACGGGGTTGGTAAGACAACGTCTATCGGTAAGTTGGCGCATAAATACAAACAAGAAGGCAAAAAAGTTATGTTGGTAGCTGCTGATACCTTCCGTGCGGGAGCTGTCGCTCAGTTGGTTGAGTGGGGACGTCGTGTTGATGTGCCAGTAGTGACTGGTGCTGAGAAGGCTGACCCGGCTTCAGTGGTTTTTGACGGTATGGAAAAGGCTCTTGCTGAAGGAGTTGACGTCCTTATGATTGATACTGCGGGACGTTTGCAAAATAAAGACAATCTTATGGCAGAGCTTGAAAAGATTGGTCGTATTATCAAGCGTGTGGTTCCAGAAGCACCTCATGAAACCCTCTTGGCCTTGGATGCCTCAACAGGTCAAAATGCCCTTAGTCAGGCCAAGGAATTTTCAAAAATCACACCTCTTACAGGTCTTGTCTTGACTAAGTTGGACGGTAGTGCCAAGGGTGGTGTGGTTCTAGCCATTCGCCAAGAGTTGGATATTCCAGTGAAGTTAATTGGTTTTGGTGAGAAAATTGATGATATTGGTGAGTTCCATTCAGAAGAATTCATGCAAGGTCTCTTGACTGGTTTGGTTTAAAAGAGTGTTTAAAAAGAGTGAGTACTGGGAAAAGGGATTCACTCTTTTTAATGGTGTCCTCACCTTGAAAAAAGTCGCTTTTATTGATAGAATAGTAAGAAAATACGACTGCTTTGAAAAGTGAGCTGTAACTTAATCATTGAACAACCCCTAAGCCATAAAAAGAGATGATTTACTTCTCTTTTTTAAGGTGAGTCATAAGAAGAATTTTAATCTTAGTTTAAGGAGAAGACATGTCTGAACGTGGACTTTTAATTGTTTTTTCAGGGCCTTCTGGTGTCGGAAAAGGAACTGTTCGTCAGGAGATTTTTTCAACACCTGACCACAAATTTGAATACTCAGTATCAATGACCACACGTGCTCAACGTCCTGGTGAAGTTGATGGGAAGGATTATTTCTTCCGTTCGCGTGAGGAATTCGAAGAGCTTATTCGTAATGGTCAAATGTTGGAATATGCTGAGTATGTAGGTAACTACTACGGAACACCTTTGACTTATGTCAATGAAACCTTGGATAAAGGGATTGATGTTTTCCTTGAAATCGAGGTTCAAGGGGCCCTACAGGTTAAGAAAAAGGTTCCAGATGCTGTCTTTATCTTTTTGACACCACCAGATTTGAACGAACTTGAAGAACGTTTAGTTGGCCGTGGGACAGATTCTGAAGAAGTTATTGCTCAACGTATCGAGCGTGCGCGTGAAGAAATTGCTCTCATGAGCGAATACGATTATGCCATTGTCAATGACAAAGTTCCTTTGGCTGCTGAGCGTGTCAAACGTGTCATTGAAGCAGAACACTTCCGAGTTGACCGTGTGATTGGCCGCTATCGTAATATGATTTCTGAAAAGAAATTGTCAGATAAATAAATTAGAAATAGGTATAGAATTATGATGTTGAAACCCTCTATTGATAAACTTTTGGATAAAGTGCCTTCAAAATATTCATTAGTTATTTTGCAAGCAAAACGTGCCCATGAATTGGCAGCTGGTGCTGAACCTACTCAAGAATTTTCGGCTGTAAAATCTACGCTTCAAGCCCTTGAAGAAATTGAATCTGGTAATGTCACTATCCACCCAGATCCAGAAGCTAAACGTGAATTGGCACGTTTGAAAGTTATCCAAGCGCGTCTTGCTGCTGAGGAAGAAGAACGTAAAATCAAAGAACAAATCGCTAAAGAAAAAGAAGAAGGCGATAAAATCTAAAATCAAAGTCTTGCTTTGGTTTACGAGGATAGGAGGAGCTGAGGCATAGTGTCTCAGCTTCCTTCTTTATGATGAATATCACTAGCTCAAGATTTCTGGAGCTTAGGAAATCGCTGGTCCAAAGGTGAAGAGAGGAGATATATGGTTTTAGTTGCACAAATAATTGTAGATGTTCCTCTGATGCAGACGGACAGGCCTTATAGTTACCTTGTACCGGAAACCATGCAAGCACAAATCGCCATCGGTATACGGGTTCATGTGCCTTTTGGTAAAGGAAATCGTCTATTGCAAGGTTTTGTTATTGGTTTAGAAGATCAGGAGAACTTAAGAGATTTTCCTGAATTGAAACCTATCGCTGAGCTTTTAGATTATGAGCCAGTCCTTAATCAGGATCAGCTGGATTTGGCTGATCAGATGCGACATACGGTCTTTTCCTATAAGATTTCCATCTTGAAGTCAATGCTACCTGGTCTCCTTAATTCACAGTACGATAAGGTTATCATGGCAACTGATAAACTGAGTGAAGAGGATAAACAGACTTTTCTTCAGGGGCAGGACCATATTCTTTTCTCGCAGTTGTCAGAGGAGCAGCGTCAAGCCATTCCTCGTCTGGTCCAGTCTGGGCGTGTAACGGTTGATTACCTTGCTAAGGATAAGCAGAACATTAAGACTGAGAAGCACTATAGTGTTCAAAAGGGCATTCTTGAGACTTTGGCTATTTCGCAACGGGCTAAGAGGCGTTTGGAGATGCGAGACTTCTTGCTCGAGAAGAGCGAGTCAGGGAAGGTGGCAGACCTCCACAAGCTTTTTTCACGAGATGTGGTTAAGTTTTTCATTGGGGCTAGAGCTCTAGTCATCACTGAAGTTGAGGTCAATCGTGCTGATAGCTACTTTGAAAAAGTAGAGAAGACGGATTTTCTAGAGCTTAATGCTCAGCAGGCACATGCGGTTGAAGAAATGACAGGTCAGATTGGTCATGGTGGGAAGCCGTTCTTGTTGGAAGGAGTGACGGGGTCAGGTAAGACTGAGGTTTACCTGCATCTTATTGAGAGAACCTTGGCTATGGGAAAAACTGCCATTGTCTTGGTTCCAGAAATTTCTCTGACGCCACAAATGACCAATCGTTTCATCTCCCGTTTTGGTGACTTGGTAGCCATCATGCATTCAGGCTTGTCAGATGGTGAAAAATTTGACGAGTGGCGTAAGGTTAGGTCTGGTCAAGCAAAGGTTGTCGTAGGAGCACGTTCTGCTATCTTTGCTCCCTTGGACAATATTGGAGCAATCATTATCGATGAGGAGCATGAGGCGACCTATAAGCAGGAATCCAATCCTCGTTACCATGCTAGAGATGTGGCCTTGCTTAGGACTAAGAGTCATGGAGCTGTGCTTGTACTTGGGTCAGCTACGCCTTCTATTGAGTCGCGAGCAAGGGCTCAGAAAGGGGTCTACCATTTTCTTGAGTTGACGGAGAGGGCCAATCCTAAGGCTAAAATTCCGCAGGTGGAAGTGGTGGACTTTAAGGACTTTGTGGGTCGACAAGAGGCGAGTGATTTTACGCCCCCTCTCTTAGAGAAAATCCGAGAGCGATTGGCACGTAAGGAACAAGTCGTTTTGATGTTGAATCGTCGTGGTTATTCTTCATTTGTTATGTGTCGTGACTGTGGCTATGTGGATGACTGTCCCAACTGTGATATTTCACTGACTCTGCATATGGATACTAAGACCATGAATTGTCACTACTGTGATTTTCAAAAAGCTATTCCTCATGTTTGTCCTAACTGTCAGAGTCGCCAGATTCGCTATTATGGGACTGGGACACAGAAGGCTTATGATCAATTGACGGAACTTTTGCCAGAAGCCAGAGTGATTCGTATGGATGTTGATACCACACGTAAAAAAGGCGCTCACGAGAAGCTCCTAGAGACTTTTGGAAGTGGCCAGGCTGATATTCTGCTAGGAACCCAAATGATTGCCAAGGGCTTGGATTTTCCCAATGTTACCTTGGTAGGGGTCTTAAATGCGGATACATCGCTAAATTTGCCAGATTTTCGTTCGGCTGAGCGTACCTTCCAGCTTTTGACACAGGTGGCTGGTCGTGCTGGTCGTGCGGACAAGGAAGGGGAAGTTATTATTCAGACATATAACCCTAGTCATTATGCCATTCGTTTTGCTAAGCAACAGGATTATGAGGGATTTTATGCCTATGAGATGGGGATTCGCCGTCAGTTGGCCTATCCGCCCTATTTCTATACGGTAGGGATCACGTTTTCTCACAAGGATGAAGAGTTTGTGGTTCGTAAGAGCTATGAGGTCATGGCATATTTAAGAGAACACTTATCGGACAAGGTGACTTTCTTGGGACCAACACCAAAACCTATTGCCCGAACACATAACCTTTATCATTATCAGATTATTATCAAATACCGTTTTGAGGATAACTTGGAAGAAACGCTTAATAGGATCCTTGATATGACTCAGGAACCTGAAAACAAGGACCTGCGTTTGATTATTGATCACGAGCCTCAGAATTTTACCTAATCTAGAAAAGGAAGAATATGACAAAAATAGTATTTATGGGAACGCCAGCATTTTCAGCGACAGTGCTGGAGGGACTTTTGACAGATGAGCGTTACGATATTGTTGCTGTGGTGACGCAACCAGACCGTGCTGTCGGCCGTAAAAAAGAAATCCGCATGACACCGGTCAAGGAAGTAGCCTTGGCGCATGACTTACCAATCTATCAACCTGAAAAGTTGTCAGGTTCCGAGGAAATGGCACAACTTATGTCACTTGGTGCTGATGGGATTGTTACAGCAGCTTATGGACAATTTTTGCCAAGCAAGTTGCTTGATAGCATGGATTTTGCGGTGAATGTTCACGCTTCACTCTTGCCCAAATACCGTGGTGGAGCACCTATCCATTATGCCATTATCAATGGTGATGCAGAAGCGGGTGTGACAATCATGGAAATGGTCAAGGAAATGGATGCTGGTGACATGGTCAGCCAAAAGGCCTTGCCAATTCTGGACCAAGATAATGTCGGTACTATGTTTGAAAAATTGGCAGTCTTGGGTCGTGACCTATTGCTTGAAACCTTGCCTGCCTACATTGCTGGAGAAATCAAACCTGTTCCTCAAGATGCCAGTCAGGTAACGTTTTCACCAAACATTAGCCCAGAAGAGGAACGCCTTGATTGGAATAAGTCGGCTCGTGACATCTTTAATCAAATTCGTGGCATGTACCCATGGCCCGTGGCACATACTTTGCTTGATGGCAAACGTTTCAAAATTTATGAAGGAGACTTAGTAGAAGGGCAAGGGCAGGCTGGTCATATTATCGAAAAAACTAAGAAGAGTTTGGTCGTTGCGACTGGTCAAGGAGCTATTTCGCTTAAGAGTGTTCAGCCTGCAGGTAAACCTCGTATGGCTATTGCCGATTTCCTTAATGGAGTCGGTCGCAATCTTGAAGTAGGTGATGCATTTGGCCAATGATTGGAAAAAAACAGCCCGTGGACAGGCACTTGAAATCTTAGAAGATGTCTTCCAGGAAGGGGCTTACTCAAATATTGCCCTCAATGCACGTCTGAGCAATTCATATCTAACAGATAAGGACAAGGCACTGGTAACGGAAATTGTTTATGGGACCGTAGCTCGTAAGATTACTTTGGAGTGGATTTTAGCCCATGTCATCGAGGACCGAGATAAGCTTGAACCTTGGGTCTATGACCTCTTGCTTTTGAGTCTCTACCAGTTGGCCTATTTAGATAAGATTCCAGCCCATGCGGTGGTTAATGATGCGGTTTCTATTGCCAAAAATCGTGGCAATAAAAAGGGTGCTGAGAAGCTGGTGAATGCTGTTCTTCGTAAACTATCTAGCCAGCCTTTGCCAGATCCAAGCAAGATTAAACGCGTCAATAAACGCTATTCTGTTCAGTATTCTTTACCTGTATGGTTGGTAAAAAAACTTATCGACCAGTATGGAGAGGACCGTGCCCTTGCTATTTTCCAAAGTCTCTTTGTTAGAAATAAGGCTAGTGTCCGTGTGACGGACGTGTCCCGTATGGAAGAAATTGCGGAGGCCACTGGGGCTGAGCGTTCAGCTTTGTCACCAGTTGGGCTTGTTAAATCTTCGGGTTATTTTGCTGGGACTGATTATTTTAAAGAGGGTTTATTGACCATTCAGGATGAGACCAGTCAACTGGTTGCGCCAACTTTAGGGATTCAAGGTGAGGAAGAAATCCTGGATGCTTGTGCAGCACCTGGAGGTAAGACTGTCCATATGGCTTCATACTTGACAAGTGGACATGTGACGGCGCTTGACCTCTATGATCATAAGCTTGTCCTTATCGAAGAAAACGCACAACGTCTTGGTCTAGCTGATAAGGTTAAGACTCAGAAGCTGGATGCTAGTCAGGTGCATCAAGTCTTTCCATCTGATAGTTTTGACAAGATTCTAGTGGATGCTCCTTGCTCAGGGATTGGTCTCATTCGTCGAAAACCCGACATCAAATATAATAAGGATCTCCAAGACTTTGAATCCCTCAAGTCTGTGCAATTGGATATCTTATCCAGTGTTTGTCAAACTCTACGAAAAGGTGGTATAATAACCTATAGTACTTGCACCATCATAGCAGAAGAAAATCAAGAGATGATTCAAGCCTTTCTTGAGAGCCATCCTGATTTTGAGCAAGTTGCCTTGGATCATCCATGCAAGGATATCGTGGTCAATGGCTGTTTGGCTATTACCCCCGAACAGTATCTAACTGATGGTTTTTTTATCGCTCAGTTGCGTAAGAAGGTCTAGGGTTACAGAGGAGGAAACACTGACGCAAGTCAGAAAGAGAATTATGGAAATATCATTATTAACAGACATTGGCCAAAAACGGTCAAACAATCAAGATTTTGTTAATAAATTTGTCAACAAGGCTGGTGTTACACTTGTCATTGTTGCAGATGGAATGGGTGGACACCGTGCTGGAAATATTGCCAGTGAGATGTCAGTAACTGACCTTGGTCGTAACTGGATTAACACTGATCTTCGTGAGTTGAGCCAAATTCGTGATTGGATGATTGCTGCCATCGATGAAGAAAATCGTAAAATCTATGAGCTTGGTCAAAATGAAGAATATAAAGGAATGGGAACTACTATCGAGGTTCTTGCCTTAGTTGATAATGCTGTGATTTTCGCTCATGTTGGGGATTCACGTATTTCTCTTATCCGTAATGGTGAGTATAAGCAATTAACGAACGATCACTCCTTGGTTAATGCTCTTATCAAGGCTGGTCAGTTGACAGAAGAAGAAGCAGCAGTTCACCCACAACGTAATATTATTACGCAATCTATAGGGCAAGCTGCTCCAGTTGAAGCAGATCTGGGTGTTCAACAATTGGAACCGGGAGATTATATTTTGGCCAATTCAGATGGATTGACTAATATGATTTCAATTGAACAGATTATTCATATTGTTAACAGTCCTGGTTTCGTCGAAGAAAAAACCAGTCGTTTAGTTGCCGCTGCCAATGAGGCCGGTGGTTATGATAATATTACCGTTGCTCTCATCAAAGTAGAAAGTGAGGAAGGATAATGATCCAAGTTGGCAAATTGTTTGCTGGACGTTATCGAATCCTTAAGTCTATCGGACGTGGTGGTATGGCGGATGTTTATCTGGCTAACGACCTGATTCTGGATAATGAAAGTGTAGCTATTAAGGTGCTACGTACCAATTATCAAACTGATCAGGTTGCTGTAGCGCGTTTCCAGCGTGAAGCGCGTGCCATGGCTGAGCTTAGCCATCCGAATATAGTTGCGATTCGAGATATCGGTGAAGAAGACGGTCAGCAGTTCTTGGTGATGGAGTATGTGGACGGTTCGGACTTGAAGAGATTCATTCAAGACCATGCTCCATTGTCTAACCAAGATGTTGTGCGTATTATGGGGGAAGTCCTTTCTGCCATGACTCTTGCCCACCAAAAGGGCATTATTCACCGTGACCTTAAGCCACAGAACGTTCTATTAACTAAGGATGGTAGAGCTAAGGTTACAGACTTTGGTATCGCAGTAGCATTTGCTGAAACCAGTCTGACACAAACTAACTCAATGTTGGGGTCAGTCCATTATTTGTCACCAGAACAGGCACGTGGTTCTAAAGCCACTATCCAAAGTGATATCTATGCTATGGGGATTATGCTCTTTGAAATGTTGACAGGACATATTCCTTTTGATGGCGATAGTGCAGTAACCATTGCACTTCAACATTTCCAAAAGCCCCTACCATCGATTTTGGCTGAGAACCGTAATGTTCCTCAAGCTTTAGAAAATGTTGTTATTAGAGCAACTGCTAAAAAGCTTGAAAATCGTTACAACAGTACTTTGGAAATGAGTCGCGACCTAGTAACTAGTTTGCATCCTAGTCATAGTCGTGATTCTAAGGTAGTTTTTGATGATATGACGGATACTAAGACCCTACCAAAGGTTGATTCAGTTCCATCAGTAGGTCCTGAGAAAAAGGTTTCTCCTAAACCATCAGAGCCAACACCGGCTCCAAGCAAACAACCGAGGGAAAAAGCTTCTCTAGCTAAAAAGAAGAAAAATATCTTTTCAACTCTACTCAAGGTTCTCCTAGGCTTAGTCTTTATAGGAATTATCATTTTTGCCTATCTTGTTTTTACCAATCCTGATAATGTCCAAGTACCAAATGTTGTAGGTCAAGAGTTGTCAACAGCTCAGACGAAACTTGAAAGTGCAGGCTTTAAGGTTGGCGATGTTAATGAAGTCGAGGATGATTCAGTCGATAAGGGCAAAGTTATCAAGACCGACCCTACAGCTGGGACAACGCGTAAAGAGGGAACAAGCATTGATGTCTATGTTTCTTCTGGTAGCAAAGGTTTCACTCTGAAAAATTACAAGGGGAAAAATTATAAGGATGCCATTGAGGATTTAACCTCGAATTATGGGGTTTCCGAGGATCAAATTGATATTCAACATGTCGAAGACGACGATGCTAAAGAAGGTGAAATCCTATCTCAAAGTCCGGGGAAAAACAAGTCCTTCAATCCTAAAGATAGTAAGGTGAAAATCAAGTTCCGTGTGGCAACTCCTAAGACTATAACTATGCCTGATGTGACTGGTTTAACTGTCTCGACAGCAGTCCAAACCTTGAATCGTACAGATATTTCAAGTAGTAGTATTGAGTATCACGACTATAATACTGGTGTTAAGTTGGATAAGAGTAAGGTACCTAGTAATACAGAGGTACTTTATCAAGACCCACAAGTTGGTACTGCCGTTGATGGTACAGTGATTCTCTATGTTTCAGTTGTAACTGAGAGTTCAAGCATTCAACAGTCAAGCTCAGAAAGTATGATGCATTCGTCATCATCTACAAGTTCTAGTTCTTCAAGTACAACTTCTAGTACCGAAACAGCTACAGAAGCTACTCACACAGAGCAATAATAAGTTTGGAAATCTTAGATATAAGAGAAAGAGAGGTTTTCTGCCTCTCTTTTTGATTCAATTGCTTGGGGATTTTAAAGTGGTTGCTTGTCAGGAATGGCAGATTCTTTTATAATGAACGCATCACATAGAGGAGAGGCGCAATGAGAAACCGTAGAAAACTGAAAAAGGTATATTATTAGCTACGATATTGTCATGACGATTCTAGCACTTCTTTCCATATGGAGAGTGATTTTTGATTTGGTTGGGTTGATTACTATTGGGAGACACTCTTTTCTATTTATTAATCAGACCACTTCCCTTATATTTTCTTTAGATTATACTATTGGTTCCTCCTTGGCACTATAGATGATATTTGGTGGTCTGTGGCAACAGTTATCACAGTAGGTTACGGGGAAAGTATCCTTAAAACCCTTGTAGGTAAGGTGATTGCTGTTGTGCTCATGCTTAGTGGAATTACTACTCTGGGGTTGTTGACTAACTCTCTTAATAATATTTTGTACGTTCAGGTCGTCAAACTGAACGAAAATTAGCTGAGTTTGAGAAGGAGTTGGCTGAACAACATGCCATTATTGAGGAAATCAGAAGTACGGTGCTTGCTATGAGTAGGAAAATGGATAAGAACGACGACTAGGTTTTCTATGGCTTAAAGATTGTACTTTCTATAATAGAGGCACTTTTTTGCTCCTATATTCCATAGCTAGTAAGTTCTCAAACTAGGTCTTTTTGTCAATTAGTCCAAAATTTGATAGAATGAACCCTGTATACTTTTATTTGAGAGGTCCTTATGACCAAATTTAATTTTTTCTTAGTGGTGGAGGCTCTTCTTTTAACTCTAGGCTTAATCACCATCTTTAATAATGATATTACCAGTTTTATTTTCATACTGGTTTTGACCTTGTTGGCAGTTCGCTTCTTTAACAAGGAGTCCAAGAGCGACTTTGTCTTGACAATCTGCTTGATTTCACTTTTTCTGGTTTCTATGTGGAATATCTATGTGGTTCTTGCTATCTTAGTGGGTGTGGCCTATGTCATGATTAACCATTTTTCACAGGTCAAGAAAAAGAATCGCTACGCTCTCATTCAATTTAAGGAAGATGACTTGAATCCACAGGCTGTGCGAAATCAGTGGATTGGGACTCGTATGGAACCTGTCAGTGATCGCTATGACTTTGATGATATTAATATTATCCGTTTCTTTGGGACAGATGTGATTGATTTGACCCAGGTTGTCGTTTCAGGTCGAGAAAATGTCGTCATTTTACAGAAACTTTATGGGCCAACGACAATCTTGGTACCAATTGATGTTTCTGTAAAGCTGAATATATCAGCTATCTATAGCTCTGTGACCTTCTTTAATGAAGATGAATACGACCTCCGTTACGAAAGATTGACCTTGCAGGGAGCGGAGTATGAGCATGCCCATCGCACGGTTAAATTGATTCTCAATGTGGGAGCTGGACCAGTGGAGGTACGTCGTAAATGAAGAAACAGTACCTATTTTTAATCCTAACTTATTCAGTTGTTGTTTTAATTGGGGTTACCCTTGTGGTTATGGATAGCTTTAACCTCAACTTTTCGCTGGTTTTCGGTAGTATTTCTCAGGCATTTCACTTCTTTTTTAACATGTTTTTTGTGGTTCTGAGTTTGCTCATTTTACTGTATATTCTTTGGGCCATTGCTAATGATAATAGTATGCGTTCGGTCAATCAGGACTTGCGTCGTATTATCAATAACCAGCCAGTCAAACGTCAGGGAGATATTGAGTTGGACAAGAATATGATGCGTCTATCTCATAAAATGCGTAAATTGACCAAGGATCTGCAAAAAACGGAAAATGCTCAGGCTTTGCAAAGTCGTGATATTCTTAAGAAAGAGCGAGGCCGCATTGCTCGAGATCTTCACGATACCGTTAGCCAGGAGCTTTTTGCGGCTAGTATGATTCTCTCTGGTGTCTCTCAGATGGTGGGCCAGCTAAGTAAGGAAGATTTACATAATCAGATTCAGGCAGTCGAGGCCATGCTGACAGATGCTCAAAATGATATGCGTGTCTTGCTTTTGCACCTTCGTCCGACAGAGCTTGAGAACAAGACCTTACAAGAAGGCTTGCAGATGATTCTTAAGGAATTAACCGATAAATCCAATATCCGTGTTGTCTACAAGGATATGGTCAAGAAAGTGCCCAAACGTATTGAAAATAATCTCTTTAGGATTGCCCAAGAGTTTATCTCTAATACCCTTAAACATGCCAAAGCTAGCCAAATAGAGGTTTACCTCTATCAAAATAGTCAGGAAATTCAGTTAAAAATGCTAGATAATGGTGTTGGTTATGATTTGAATGCCTCGACTGACGAGATGAGTTATGGGCTAAAAAACATTCAAGAGCGTGTTGATGAAATGGCGGGAACTGTGCAGTTCCTATCAGCTAAAGGTAAAGGGACGTCTATTGATGTTCGTGTGCCAATATTAAGAGGAGAAGACAATGTCGAATAAGATTAATGTGATTTTGGTAGATGACCATGAAATGGTTCGTTTAGGCCTTAAGAGTTTCTTGAATCTCCAAGGAGATGTAGAGGTGGTGGGAGAGGCAGGAAATGGTCGTGATGGTGTCGATCTTGCCCTGGAGTTGCGTCCAGACGTTGTTGTTATGGATCTTGTTATGCCTGAGTTAGATGGTGTTCAGGCGACTTTGGAATTACTCAAAGAATGGCCTGAAGCTAGGATTCTAGTTTTGACCAGCTATTTGGACAATGAAAAAATTTATCCAGTCATTGAAGCTGGCGCCAAAGGCTATATGCTTAAAACGAGCAGTGCAGCAGAGATTCTAAATAGTATCCGAAAGGTTTACCGTGGAGAAGAAGCTATCGAAACTGAGGTGGATAATAAAATTAAATATCACGATAGTCATCCGGACTTACATGATGATTTGACCGCACGTGAACGTGATATCTTAGCCCTCTTAGCTAAAGGCTATGACAATCAAACCATTGCTAATGAACTGTTTATTTCTTTAAAAACAGTCAAGACCCATGTGTCTAATATCCTTGGAAAATTAAATGTTGATGACCGTACTCAGGCTGTAGTTTATGCCTTTAGACATCATCTGGTTTCACAGGATGATGAATAAATCTATTTTAGGAGTTGGAAAAGGTTAATTATGGCTGTGCAAATTATCTCTTATTTTGCGAGTCAAAGTGTTTGACTTTATTTCTAGCAACATATATAATTAAATTATCCTAAAACTTTTCTTTTTTATATGAGGTTGCTTTAACCTCGAATCATCAATCTAAGGTCACTTAGATGATGAAATCTCCTAACTCCTAGCAATCGGTTATGCCGATTGTTTTTTTTTGAAAAAAAGTTAAGAAAGGTATTGACAGCCTCCTGATTTTTCTGTAAAATAACAAGAGTCTTTTGGGGTATAGCCAAGCGGTAAGGCAAGGGACTTTGACTCCCTCATGCGTTGGTTCGAATCCAGCTACCCCAGTTCTATCTGAGGGTAGAGATACAGATTATGGTCCGTTGGTCAAGGGGTTAAGACACCGCCTTTTCACGGCGGTAACACGGGTTCGAATCCCGTACGGACTATAAGCACCAGCTAGAGAAAGCTGGTTTTTTTGTGTCCTTTTTGATAAAATAGAGGGGTTGACTGGTCTAAGCTAGACATTTTATATCGCTTTAAAATAAATAATAACAAGAATCTAACCTGGTTTAAAACGTGTGTTTTGAGATGCCGTCATAGGCTACTTGATAATTCGTTGACTCATGGTTTGATTTGAATAAGAAATAATAAGGAAGTTAAATGACATATTATAACGTTGGAAAGATTGTAAATACACAGGGATTGCAGGGTGAACTTCGTGTTTTGTCTGTAACAGATTTTGCGGACGAACGTTTTAAGAAGAAGAGTGTACTAGCTCTTTTTGATGACAAAGATAATCACATCATGGATGTCGAGATTGCGAGTCACCGTAAGCATAAGAACTTTGATATCGTTAAGTTCAAAGGGCTTTATCATATCAATGATGTAGAAAAGTATAAAGGTTGCAGTCTCAAAATTGCTGAGGAAAATCTAACAGATCTTGATGACGGTGAATTTTACTACCATGAGATCATTGGACTTGATGTTTATGAGGGAGAAAATCTCATCGGTCAAGTCAAAGAGATTCTCCAACCAGGTGCTAATGATGTTTGGGTAGTGAAGCGTAAAGGTAAGAAAGACTTGCTCTTGCCTTATATTCCACCAGTAGTTCTTGATGTTGATGTAGCTGCTGGTCGTATTGAGGTTGAGCTCATGGAAGGATTAGACGATGAAGATTGATATCTTGACTCTATTTCCAGATATGTTTGCTCCCTTGGAACACTCCATTGTTGGTAAGGCAAAGGACAAGGGACTCCTAGAAATCAACTATCACAATTTCCGTGAAAATGCGGAGAAGGCACGTCATGTAGATGATGAACCCTATGGTGGTGGGCAAGGCATGTTGCTACGTGCCCAGCCAATTTTTGATACCTTTGATAAATTAAATGTGACTAAGCCTCGCGTTATTCTCCTAGATCCCGCGGGTCGTACCTTTGATCAGGCCTATGCAGAAGAATTGGCGCAAGAAGAGGAATTGGTCTTTATCTGTGGCCATTATGAGGGCTATGATGAGCGTATCAAAACTTTAGTGACTGACGAAATATCACTAGGAGACTTTGTCTTGACTGGGGGAGAGTTGGCTGCTATGACTATTGTAGATGCTACTGTCCGCTTGATTCCTGAGGTCCTAGGTAAGGAAGCTAGTCATAAGGATGATAGTTTCTCGTCAGGGCTTTTGGAATTTCCACAGTACACTCGCCCAGCTGAGTTTCGTGGCATGAAGGTGCCAGATGTACTCTTGTCAGGTCACCATGTCAATATTCGACGTTGGCGTATGGAGCAGAGTTTGCGTAAGACATGGGAGCGTCGACCAGATCTTTTGGAAAACTATGATTTTACGGATGAAGAACGTCAGATTTTAGAAGAGATAAAAGCAGAAGGAAAATAAAATGTCAGAAGAAAAGATTTATGATATTACCATTATCGGTGGTGGACCAGTAGGACTTTGGGCTGCCTTTTATGCCGGTCTACGTGGCATGACTGTTAATATTATTGAGAGTCTGTCAGAACTTGGTGGACAGCCTGCCATTCTCTACCCTGAGAAAAAAATCTATGATATCCCAGCCTTTCCTCAGACGACAGGTGCCGAATTGACAGAAAACCTCTTGACTCAGCTTAAGCGTTTTGAAGATCGTGTCAGCATTCATTTGAAAGAGGAAGTTCAAACCTTTGAAAAGACCGATGGCGTCTTCACAATTGCTACTAGCAAGGGCCAACACTTGTCTAAGGCTATCGTCATTGCCTGTGGAAATGGTGCCTTCGCTCCACGTCCATTAGGTGTGGACAATGAAGAAGAATATGCGGACAATAACTTGTTCTATAATGTGCATAGCCTGGACCAATTTGCTGGCAAGAAGGTTGTGATTGCTGGTGGTGGGGATTCAGCTGTTGACTGGGCCAATCACCTAGATGGGATTGCTGAGAGTGTGACCTTGATTCACCGACGTGATGCCTTTCGTGCCCATGAGCATAGTGTAGAGCTTCTTCATCAATCATCAGTTAATGTGATGACACCTTATGTACCCCTTGAAATCAAGGGTGAAAATGGTCTTGCCAAAAGTTTGACTGTTCAAAAAGTGAAGTCAGATGAAGTTGTGGAATTGCCGCTTGATGCCCTTATTGTTAGCTTTGGCTTCTCAACCAACAATAAAAACCTTCGTAACTGGAATGTTGACTTCAAACGCTCTAGCGTTACGGTCAATGCTCAGTTTGAAACTTCACAAGAAGGTGTTTATGCTATTGGTGATGCAGCAGAATATGAAGGTAAGATTGACTTGATTGCTGTAGGAATGGGTGAAGCTCCTATCGCTATCAACCAAGCCATCCAATATATTAATCCAGACGGTAAGAATCGTCCGGTTCACTCAACATCATTAATTGAAGAATAATGTCAAAAGAAGACTTTGTCTTCAAACTAAGGAGAGACTTGTCTCTCTTTTTTCATGTCTAAAAACGTGGTATAATACACCTATGGCTACAACGAAAAAAACGAAAAAAAGGACGGCTTCTAAGAACGGTAAGAAGCGTCTTACAAAAGCAGAATTAGACAGACAGAAGGCGATTAAGCGAATGCTATGGACCTTCTTTTTTGCCTTTGTCTTAATTTTCCCAGTCTTTCGATTGGGTTTCTTTGGGGTTGCCCTCTATAATATCTTTCGAGTATTTGTGGGGAGTATGGCTTACCCTTTAATTTTTGCTATCTATGTTTATCTCTTTGGCTTTAAATGGTTACGTAAACATAGTAACTATGTAACAGGATTTTGGATGGTCTTTGTGGGGCTCTTGTTGGAGTTTCACGCCTATCTCTTTAGTCTAGAACGCATGAGTGGTCTGGATATTTTCCCTGGTACCAAGGATTTGCTTTTTGGGGAACTTGTGAGTGTGCAAGTCGCTCGTTTTGCGGGTGGCGGTATGTTGGGGGCTCTCCTATACCAACCGATTTCCTTCCTCTTTTCAAATATCGGTAGCTTCATGATTGGGGTATTGATCATTCTCTTGGGTGCCTTCATTCTTAGCCCTTGGGATGTCTTGGATATCATGGAGTATGCTAAGGAAGCTTGGCAGAAAGGAGCTGAGAAGCGTTTGGAACGGACGGCTCAGCGTCAGGAGAAGAAGGCAGAACGTCAGGCTCAGAAAGAGCGTGAAGCAGAAGAACGTGCCGAGGCCGAGCACCTGGCTGATTTGACTGTTGACGAGGAGACGGGAGAAATCTTGGATGATGCCGCAGAAGCCTTGCCACAAGAAGCTGAGATTTTTGCACCTGAACCTGAAATCAGAGATTATGCCTCTGAGGATTACTATGATAATCTGCCTCCAGGGGATTATGAGGATTTCCAAGATAGTTATGTTCCCTATCCGGAGGAATTGCCAACCGAAGAATTTCCACCATCTATGGTGGTTGAGGGAGATGATGCTCCTGTTGAGGTTGATTTTACACCGAAGAAACTCCTACAGTATAAACTTCCTGATATAGATCTCTTTGCACCTGATAAACCAAAGAGTCAGTCTAAAGAGAAAAACATCGTTCGTAAGAATATTCGAATCTTAGAAGATACCTTCAAAAGTTTCAACATTGATGTCAAGATTGAGCGGGCTGAGATTGGACCGTCTGTAACTAAGTATGAGGTCAAGCCTGCTGTTGGGGTTCGAGTCAATCGTATCTCCAATTTAGCGGATGACTTGGCTCTGGCTCTTGCTGCAAAAGATGTCCGTATTGAGGCACCTATACCTGGAAAGTCTTTAGTTGGTATCGAAGTGCCTAATTCCGAGATAGCAACGGTTTCTTTCCGTGAACTTTGGGAACAGTCCAAGACGGATCCTAATAAGCTCTTGGAAGTTCCTCTTGGTAAGGCTGTTGATGGTTCAGCTCGTAACTTTGACCTAGGTCGGATGCCTCACTTGTTAGTGGCTGGATCAACTGGTTCTGGTAAATCTGTTGCGGTTAATGGAATCATCTCTAGTATTCTTATGAAGGCTCGCCCAGACCAGGTTAAGTTCCTTATGGTCGATCCTAAGATGGTTGAACTTTCTGTTTACAACGATATTCCTCATCTCCTTATCCCTGTGGTGACCAATCCACGTAAGGCCGCCAAGGCTCTTCAAAAAGTGGTCGATGAGATGGAAAATCGTTATGAACTCTTTAGTAAGTTTGGCGTGCGTAACATTGCTGGCTACAATGCCAAGGTGGAAGACTGGAATGCCCAGTCGCAAGAGAAACAGATTCCCTTGCCTTTAATTGTGGTTATCGTCGATGAGTTGGCTGACTTGATGATGGTGGCCAGTAAGGAAGTGGAAGATGCTATCATTCGCCTTGGACAAAAAGCACGTGCAGCTGGAATTCACATGATTCTCGCAACCCAACGTCCATCGGTTGATGTTATCTCCGGTTTGATTAAGGCCAATGTGCCATCTCGTGTGGCCTTTGCTGTGTCTTCTGGAACAGATAGTCGTACCATTTTAGATGAAAATGGGGCAGAGAAACTACTCGGACGCGGGGATATGCTTTTCAAACCGATTGATGAGAATCATCCTGTTCGTTTGCAAGGTTCCTTTATTTCAGATGATGATGTGGAACGTATTGTGACCTTTATTAAGGAGCAGGCTTCAGCTGACTATGACGAGAGCTTTGATCCTGGTGAAGTTTCAGAGAATGATTTTGGTGGTGGTTCATCCACTAATGGTGGTAGCTCGGAAGGGGATCCTCTCTTTGAAGAAGCGAAGGCCTTGGTATTGGAAACACAAAAAGCTAGCGCTTCTATGATTCAACGTCGTCTGTCGGTTGGATTCAACCGTGCCACTCGTTTGATGGAAGAACTGGAAGAAGCCGGAGTGATTGGACCAGCTGAAGGCACTAAGCCACGTAAGGTTTTGATGACTCAAGAGTGATGATGGGAAAAGTACTACCCACCATTTACATATGTTTTAAAAATAATAAAAGGATGAGAGAGTAACTGTTTCGGCGCAAATTTTCTCATTCTTTTTTATGTTTAACACAAATCAAAAAGTGTCAAACTGTTTCATAATAACGCTTACAAAACGAACGCTTTTTGCTATAATAAAAGAAAAGTGAGTAATAAAGATTAAAGGAGTTTAAAATGGACAATTTATTAACCGTTCATTTTCATAGTATGCATGGCGACTATTCGAGATATAATATGTGGAAGTGGCTAGATGGTTATTGGGGCGAAGAAGCCTATTTTTCTCGCGAGGATGATTTTGGACTGGTAGGTCAGCTCACCTTTCCGGCTAATCGTTTTATTGACTATGTCAATCTCTTGGTTAAGACGGAAGATTGGTCAAAGCAGACACATGATTATCGTATCAGACGTTTCTTGGGGGATGCCCCGAATGCTATTTGGGTGGTTGAAGGAGACCCGACTGTTTATTATTCTAAACAGGCTGCTTTGACGAGTCATAGTTTTGAAGGGCGTGATCAGCATGCCTTTGATATGGCTCTTCGTAGACAGGAATTTGATCAAAAGTGGGGATTTCAAGGTTGGTTAGGACATAAGTATGAAAAAGGTTCCACAGAGTTTCGCCTTTGGGGGCCACTAGCTCGGCGTGTGCAGCTACTACTTTTTAAAAAAGGTAGTAAAACTAAGGTGATTAAGATGAGCCGAGGAACCAGTGTAAATAAGGATCGTCACGAGATGAACACACACGGTGTTTGGAGCGTCTCTGTCCCTGGGGATTTGGATGGGGTAGCCTATCAGTTTCGAGTCTACCATGAGGAGAGTTTCTATCAAGATACTAGAGATCCGTATAGCATTGCCCTTAGCTTAAATAATAAAAAGAGCTTGGTGGTAAACCCTGAGCGTTTGGTTCCTAAGGGGTATCAGAAGGTTACAAGACAAGAGGCCAACTGGCGTAATGCCAACGCCTGCTCATCTGTTATTTGTGAGATGCATCTACGAGACTTCTCAATCTCAGAAACATCTGGTGTTAAGAAGGCATATAGAGGGACTTATCTGGGTGCCTGCCAGAAAGGAACTAAAAATGCCCAAGGGGATGTGACTGGTTTTGATTATATCAAACGCATGGGTTACAACTATGTCCAGTTACAGCCGGTCTTTGATCATCACAAGAACTATGATAAGAATGGTAATCTTCTCTATAATTGGGGATATGATCCCGAAAATTACAATGTTCCAGATCGTCAGTTTGCGGTTGATCAAAAAAATCCCTTAGCACCAATTTTGGAGCTTAAGAAGATGATTCAGGCCTACCATGAAGCGGGTATTGGGGTTATCATGGATGTTGTTTATAACCACACATATTCGTCATACAGTTCGCCCTTCCAACTGACAGTACCAGCTTATTATTACCGTATGCATGACAATGGTTCATTCCAAGATGGATCAGGTTGTGGGAACGAAACGGCTAGTGAGAAAGAAATGTACCGCAAGTATATGATTGATTCTTTGACCTATTGGGCAGAGGAATTTGGAGTGGATGGTTTCCGTTTTGACCTTATGGGCTTGCATGACGTTGCTACTATGAATGCCATTCGTTCAGCCATGGATGATATAGATCCTAGGATTCTTATTTATGGTGAAGGATGGGACATGGGGATTGGGCTTCCTGTGGACCAAAAGGCCAAGAAGGATAACGCAGCTTTGATGCCTAGAATAGGATTTTTTAATGACAATGCGCGTGATGCCGTTAAAGGGGCAGAAGTCTATGGACAAATCAGCAATGGTTATGTGTCCGGAGCTCCTTTAGAAGACAAAATTGCTAAGAGTTTACTTGGTAGCCGTGGCTTTGTAAACTACCTCATGCCAGGTCAGGTTCTTAACTATATTGAAGCTCATGACAATTACAATTTGAATGATCTTATGCATCATCTGCATCCACATGATTCGCCAGAGGATATTGAAAAACGAATTTACTTGGCTAACGCTCTTAATCTGACTATGCAGGGGATGTGTTTCATGCAATTAGGGCAAGAATTCCAGCGTAGTAAGATGGTTGCAACAGGTGAAGATGGAAATTACACAGAAGCAGATGTTAAGCGTGCTATGAATAGCTACAATGCCCCTGATGAGGTAAATTGTGTGGATTGGAATCAGGTGACTCTTAAGAAAGAATTGATTGATAAAATTGCCAAATTAATTGAACGCAAGCGAACAGTAGCAGAATTTTCATATCGTTCATATGCGGATATATATGATAATCTCTACGTGACTAAAGCAGACTTTGCTTCAGGTATCGTGGAACTACATATTTCTGGAAAACTGGATGAAACCTTAGTGTTCGATAATATGAAAAAAGATTTAGAGGTTTACTGACAAGGCAGTAAAAAAATGATATAATATAGAAAACGCTTACAAAATTGATTTTTGTGGGCTTGAAAGCTCTATCATCGTAAAGGGTTTTCTGGTGTATTTACAGATATTAATTACAATGTTTTAGTGCCTTGATATCTCTTATCAAGACGAGTTTAAGGAAGGAGTGATGGTATGAATCTTGATGAAGCCATGTACACGTTTGGAACAGGTGAGAACTTCCACCTTCAGAATTATTTGGGTGTGCATGAATTGGAGGGTGAAGAAGGATTTGTCTTCCGTGTGTGGGCCCCTCATGCTGAGCAGATTCAGGTAATCGGAGATTTCACAGGTTGGTTTGATGCACCTCTGGATATGACTAAAAACCATATCGGCGTTTGGGAGGCGACTTCAGCTCTCCCTGAAGAAGGACAACTTTATAAGTTCTTGGTGAAACGTAAGGGAGGTCAAGTCGTCGAAAAGATGGATCCTTTTGCCACTTATTTGGAACCACGCCCAGGAACAGGAGCTGTCATTCGTAAGCAGAAAGCTAAGAAGTGGAAAGATGGCCTTTGGATGGGGTGTCGCAAACGATTTGGGTTCCAAAAACGTCCGGTAAATATCTATGAAGTTCATGCATCGTCTTGGAAACTAAAAGAGGATGGTCAGCCTTATACTTTCAAGGAATTGAAAGAGGAGTTGATACCATATTTAGTTAAGATGAATTATACTCACGTGGAATTTCTGCCACTCATGGCTCACCCATTAGGGATGAGTTGGGGTTACCAGCTCATGGGTTACTTTGCTTTTGAGCATACTTATGGTACACCAGAAGAGTTTCAAGATTTTGTTGAAGCATGCCACCAGAATAATATCGGTGTCTTAGTGGACTGGGTCCCAGGTCACTATACACAAAATGACGATGCTTTGGCCTATTTTGATGGCACACCAACATTTGAATATCAAGATCACGATCGAGCTCATAATTATCGTTGGGGTGCATTGAACTTTGACTTAGGAAAAAATCAAGTACAGTCATTCCTTATTTCAAGTGCTCTTTATTGGATTGAGAATTATCATATCGATGGTATCCGAGTGGATGCAGTTTCTAATATGCTCTATTTAGACTATGATGAGGGTCCATGGATGCCCAACAAGGATGGTGGTAATCGTAACTTGGAAGGTTACGGCTTCCTTCAAAAACTCAATCGTGAAATTAAAAAACGCTATCCAGACGTTATGATGGTTGCGGAAGAATCAACTGCAGCAACGCCAATTACACAACCTATTGAAGAAGGTGGTTTAGGCTTTGACTTCAAATGGAATATGGGTTGGATGAACGATATCTTAAGATTCTACGAGGAGGACCCTGTTTACCGTCAGTATGATTTCAATCTGATGACTTTCAGTTTCATGTATTGCTTCAATGAAAACTATGTTCTACCATTCTCACATGATGAGGTGGTACATGGTAAGAAGAGTATGATGCATAAGATGTGGGGCGACCGATACAATCAGTTTGCTGGTCTTCGTAACCTCTACGCTTATCAACTCTGTCACCCAGGTAAAAAATTGCTCTTCATGGGATCTGAATTTGGTCAATTCTTAGAGTGGAAACATGATTACCAACTTGAATGGGGAAATCTTGAAGATGAGATGAACCAGAAGATGCAGGCCTTCACTAGTCATGTGAATGCTTTCTATAAGGATCACAAGTCTCTCTGGCAGATTGATGATTCTTACGATGGTATTGAGATTATTGATGCGGATAACCGTGCTGAAAGTGTTCTTTCTTTTATCCGTAAGGGTGATAAAGGTGATAAGGGGGATATCCTAGTCTGTGTCTTCAATCTTACTCCAGTGGAACGTAAAGACTTCACTATTGGCTTGCCAATTGCCGGTATTTACGAAGAAGTCCTTAACACTGAGATGGAAGAGTTCGGTGGTGTCTGGAAGGAAAGAAATCCTGATACCCGTACCCAAAAAGCGAAGTGGAAGGATTATGAAAATACTCTTAGCTTTACATTGCCAGCTCTTGGAGCAAGTATTTGGCGTGTTAAACGTCGCTTGAAATAAAGGTTAGATGTAAATGTGTACACGATTTGTTTTTCAGAGATGATAGAAAGAAAGTCGCGGTTGAAAGAAGCTTTTGGGCGCCCAAACTATTACTACACTGAGAAACCTACTTTAATTGTCATAATCAGTTTCGACTGATTGTCTTACATTCTTTTGAGGATGGAACTAAAAATCATGAGGGGGACTATTCATGAAAAATGAAATGTTGGCTTTGATCCTTGCTGGTGGGCAAGGAACTCGTCTTGGAAAATTGACCCAAAGTATTGCCAAACCAGCTGTTCAGTTTGGTGGACGCTACCGTATCATTGACTTTGGTTTGTCTAACTGTGCCAATTCAGGAATTAACAATGTAGGTGTCATTACACAGTATCAACCACTTGCTTTGAATAATCATATCGGTAATGGTTCAAGTTGGGGCTTGGATGGTGTTAACTCTGGTGTATCAATTCTTCAACCTTACTCAGCTAGCGAAGGTAATCGTTGGTTTGAAGGTACCAGCCACGCTATTTATCAAAACATTGACTATATCGATAGCATCAATCCTGAATATGTTTTGATTTTGTCTGGTGACCATATTTACAAGATGGACTATGACGATATGCTCCAATCTCACAAAGACAACAACGCAAGTCTTACAGTCGCCGTTCTAGATGTGCCACTTAAAGAAGCTAGACGTTTCGGTATCATGAACACTGATGCTAATAACCGTATTGTTGAGTTCGAAGAAAAACCTGAAAATCCTAAATCTACGAAAGCATCAATGGGTATTTACATCTTTGACTGGAAACGACTTCGTAATATGTTAGTTTCAGCTGAAAAGAACTCAGTTGGTATGTCAGACTTTGGTAAGAACGTTATCCCAGCTTATCTTAAAACAGGTGAAAGCGTCTTTGCTTATGAATTTGAAGGCTATTGGAAAGACGTAGGTACTATCGAATCCCTTTGGGAAGCAAACATGGAGTACATTTCTCCTGAAAATGCCTTGGATAGTCGTAACCGTCAATGGAAAATTTACTCACGTAACGTGATTGCTACACCAAACTTCTTTGGTGAACATGCTCATGTTGAAGATTCACTCGTTGTTGATGGCTGTTTGGTTGATGGAACTGTTAAACATTCTGTGCTTTCAACAAATGCACAAATTCGTGAAGGTGCAGTCGTTGAAGATTCAGTGATTATGAGTGGTGCAGTTATTGGTAAAGGTGCAAAAATTAAACGTGCTATTATCGGTGAAGGTGCACACGTTTCTGATGGTGTGGAAATTGACGGTACAGAAGAAGTGCAAGTCGTAGGATACAATGAAGTAGTGGGGGTACCAAAAGATGAAGATTGATAAATATTCTGCAATTCTAGGAAATACCGTAGGATTCCATGACATGGATGGCCTGACTGATCAACGTCCTATTGCCAGTCTACCATTTGGTGGAAAATATCGCCTCATCGACTTCCCGTTGTCTAACTTGGCTAATGCTGGTATCCGTAGCGTCTTCGGAATCTTCCAAAACGAAAACATCAGTTCTGTCTTCGACCATATTCGCTCAGGTCGTGAGTGGGGCTTGTCTACTCTCCTCAGCCACTACTATCTTGGTATCTACAATACTCCAGTTGATAGTTCAACTGTTGATAAAGAATACTATCGTCAAATTTTGACCTACCTTAAACGTTCAGGCTCAGACCAGACTGTAGCTCTTAATAGTGATGTTTTGGTCAACATTGATCTTAACCAAGTTTTCCACCTTCACAATGCAACAAAACAAAAAGTTACTGTAGTCTACAAAAAACTTCCTAAAGAACTCATTTCAGATGTAAACAGCATTTTGGATATTGATGAATCTGATAAAGTTCTTAAGCATGAGCTCTTCCAGGGTGGGGATAAAGAAGTTTATAATATGTCTATAGACATATTTGTCGTGGATACACGATTCTTGATTGAAAAATTGGAAGAAGAAGCTGCTAAAGAAGAGCCACGTAAGCTTCGTTATGTGCTTCGTGATTTGGCAGTTGCTGAGAATGCTTTTGCTTACGAGCACACTGGTTACCTTTCAAATATCCACTCAGTGAAAGCGTACTTTGATGCCAACTTGGATATGTTGGAATCACAAAAATTCTATTCACTTTTTGCACCAAACCAAAAAGTTTATACAAAAGTAAAAAATGAAGAGCCAACATATTATGCAGACTCTTCTGAAGTTAAGGTTTCACAATTTGCATCTGGTTCGATCGTACGAGGTAAAGTTGATAACTCAGTGATTTCACGTAATGTTGACTTATCTGAAGGATCCAGTATTAACCATTCGATTATCTTCCCACGTGTTAAAGTTGCTAAAGGTGCAACAGTTAAATATGCTATTGTGGATAAAGATGTTGAAATCGCTGAAGGTGTTACGATTCGCGGTACAGAAAACAATCCAGTTGTCATCAAAAAAGGTAGTGTTGTAACAGAGGATATTGTACGATGAAAATTTTATTTGTAGCAGCAGAGGGGGCACCTTTTGCTAAAACTGGCGGTTTGGGTGACGTTATCGGTGCTCTTCCTAAATCTCTAGTCAAAAATGATCACGAAGTTGCCGTAATTCTACCATATTATGATGTGGTTTCGGCTAAATTTGGCAATCAAGTTGAAGACCTTGGCTTCTTCTATACAAATGTTGGTTGGCGTCGTCAATATGTCGGTATTAAGAAAATTGTCCGTGATGGTGTGACCTTCTTCTTCATTGATAATGAGCAGTATTTCAACCGAGGTACGGTATACGGTGAGTGGGATGATGGTGAGCGTTTTGGCTTCTTCCAAATGGCCGCCCTTGAGTTGATGGAAAAAGTGGACTTTATTCCAGACATTCTCCATGTTCATGACTATCACACAGCCATGATTCCATTCCTTCTTAAGGAAAAATACCATTGGATTCAAGCTTACCAAGGTATTAAGACGGTCTTCACTATCCATAATATTGAATTCCAAGGTCAATTTGACAGTGGTATGCTTGGGGAAATCTTCGGTGTTGGTTACGAGCGTTATGCAGACGGTACGCTCCGTTGGAATGACTGCCTCAACTGGATGAAAGCCGCGGTTCTTTACGCAGATCGTGTCACAACAGTTTCTCCATCTTATGCTGGTGAAATTCAAACACCTGAATTTGGTAAAGGTCTTGATCAAGTCATGCGCATGGAATCTGGTAAGTTGTCTGGTATTGTTAATGGTATCGATACAGACCTCCTTGATCCAGAAACAGATACTCACATTCCTTATCATTTCTCGGTGGATGATTTATCAGGTAAAACCCAAGACAAGGCAGCTCTTCAAGAGCGTGTTGGCCTCCCAGTTCGTGAAGATGTTCCATTGATTGGTATTGTATCACGTTTGACAGACCAAAAAGGTTTCGATTTGGTGGTTAACGAACTTCACAATATTTTGCAACATGACGTCCAGATTGTTCTTTTGGGTACTGGTTACAGCGACTATGAGAATTCTTTCTCTTGGTTTGGTCATGCTTATCCAGAGAAAATGTCTGCCAACATTACCTTCAACTTAGAGTTGGCTCAACAAATTTATGCTGGTTGTGACATTTTCCTCATGCCTTCAGCCTTTGAACCATGTGGGCTCTCACAAATGATGTCTATGCGTTATGGTACCTTGCCAGTGGTTAGTGAGGTTGGTGGTCTTCGTGATACTGTTGAACCTTTCAACCCTGTAACGGGATCAGGTACAGGATTCTCATTTGGCAACTTTTCAGGTTACTGGATGGTTAAAACCCTTGAAAAAGCTCTCGATATGTACAAAAATAATGCTGATGCTTGGAAACAACTCCAGCACAATGCTATGACTTGTGATTTCTCATGGGATACAGCAAGTTTGGCATATGTTGATTTGTATAAACAATTAGTGTAATCCAAAGGTAACTTTTCTCGAAAGGGAAAAGTTATCTTCATGTAAAAAAGTTTGAAAGCGTTGTAACTGCAGTTGAAAAAAACAAGATAGTCGCCCAAATCTTGTTGCTAAAGCAAATGAGAGAGGAGCTATCTAGAAGTATAACTCTCATTATGTTATCATTAATTTAATTTTTTTGACATTTTTTGTAAATAAAGATGCAGAAACTGAGGTTTCTAATCTTGACTTTCAAGTTTTGGAAGTTTTAAAGAAATTTCCAGTTCCCTTTTATCTTAATATTCACTCTATAAGATGTGTATCAAAGGTATAGAAGTATAAGAAAGGATTTCTATGCAATTCGAAAATTTAACAAAAGAACAATTTATCCGTGATTTTAAAGATACGCTCCATCAAGAACAGTTGATTAGAGTGGCTAAGGCTACACCAACCGAAATTTTCACAGCCTTGGCTGGTTTGATTCGTAAGTATTACACTGACACATGGATTGAACGTAAGCATGCACTTTCAGACAATCAAGAAAAGATTGCTTTCTACTTCTCAATCGAATTCCTTCCAGGTCGTATGTTGGAAACTAACCTCCTCAACCTAGGTATTCTTGACCTTGTTAAAGAAGGTTTCGCAGAACTTGATATCGACTTCCGCGAAGTAGTAAAAGCCGAGCATGACATGGCACTTGGTAATGGTGGTCTTGGTCGTTTGGCTGCTGCCTTCATGGATTCACTTGCGACTACTGGTTACCCAGGTTTTGGTAATGGTCTTCGTTACCGTTATGGACTTTTCAAACAACGTATTGTTGATGGTTATCAAGTTGAATTGCCAGATGGTTGGTTTGGCTCAACAGGGAATGTTTGGGAAACACGTAAAGACCATGATACCGTTGATGTGAAACTCTTCGGTGATGTTGTCCTTGAAAGCAATGAAGATGGTCGTTTTGTTCCAACTTATAAGAATGCTCAAGTCCTTCGTGCCGTACCTTACGATGTGCCACAAATTGGTTACCAAAATGGTGTGATTAACAACCTTCGCCTTTGGGATGTTGAAATTCCTGAAGAATATGAGTTGGATTACCCAACATTGGAAGCTCGCCGTCGTGTGAAAGATATTACAGCCATTCTTTATCCAGATGATTCAACGATTGAAGGTAAAGAATTGCGTTTGGTTCAAGAGTATTTCATGACAAGTGCAGGTCTCCAAACCATTATCAAATCTTACCTCAAGATGGGCTTGCCATTGAAAGATATCCACGAAAAGGTGTCTGTTCACATCAATGATACTCACCCTGCGGTAGCACCAGCTGAATTTATGCGTCTCCTCCTTGATGAATACGGTCTTTCATGGGAAGATGCTTGGAATGCGACTGTTAAGACAATGAGCTACACTAACCACACAATCCTTCAAGAAGCCCTTGAAAAATGGGATCAACAGCTCTTCAAACGTGTTCTTCCACGTGTTTACCAAATCATCTTGGAAATAGACAACCGTTATGTAGCTGAAATGGCTGGACGTGGTGTTGTTGCAGATGTTATCGAACGCACACGTATCGTTAAGGATAACCAAGTACATATGGCTAATTTGGCTATCATTGGTGGTCATTCAGTCAACGGGGTTGCCAAACTCCACACAGAACTTCTTAAAGAAGATACGCTTCACGACTTCTACAATATTTATCCTGAAAAATTCAATAACAAGACAAATGGTATCGTTCCACATCGTTGGACACAAATTGCAGCTCCAGAACTTTCAGCAGCAATTGATGATGTGATTGGTGACGGTTGGCGTAACGACATTCATGAGCTTGAAAATCTTACAACCTACTTGGATGACAAGGAAGTCTTGAACCAGTTCTATCAAGTTAAGAAGACTGCTAAACAACGTTTGGCAGACTACATCAAGGAAACTACAGGAGTAGAAGTGTCAACAGATGCTATCTTTGATGTTCAAGTGAAACGTCTTCACGCTTACAAACGTCAATTGCTTAACCTTCTTCACATCATCAAACTTTATTGGGATCTGAAAGATAATCCAGATAAAGACATGCTACCACGTGTATTCATCTTTGGTGCCAAAGCTGCACCTGGTTATCACTTCGCAAAATCTGTTATCAAACTCATCAACGAGGTTGCCAATCTTGTTAACAATGATGAAAGTCTTCAAGGCAAACTTAAAGTAGTCTTCCTAGAAAACTACCGTGTAAGCCTTGCAGAACTTATCATTCCAGCAGCAGATGTATCTGAACAAATTTCATTGGCTTCTAAAGAGGCCTCTGGTACTTCAAACATGAAATTCATGATGACTGGTGCTATTACCTTGGCAACACTTGACGGTGCCAACATTGAAATCAAGGACGAAGTTGGCGATGAGAATGTTGTTATCTTCGGTATGGACAAGGACGAAGTTTATGAACACTATGCACGTCACGATTATTATTCTCGTGCAGTTTATGAAAATAACCCAGTCATTCGTCGTGTCGTTGATACCTTTGTTAACGGTACGATTCCAAATGCTCAAGCTGAAGGTACTGAAATCTATGAAGCACTTATAACACACAACGATGAATACTTCCTCTTGGAAGATTTCGCTGCTTATGTAGAAGCTCAAGAGAAAATCGATGCCCTTTATCGTGATCATGACAAGTGGGCACGTATGAGCTTGGCTAATATTGCTAAATCTCATAAGTTCACTTCAGATGATACGATTACAGAATACGCTAAAGAAATTTGGGAATTGAAAAAATAGGCGATAGCTTATAAATCACAAAAAAGATAACGACTAGAATTGGTCGTTGTCTTTTATTTTTTTAAGAAGAGAGGAGTCGTAGACGGCCAAGTAGCATTTATAAAATGTAGTAGGAGTTTACCCGCAGATCTATCTTAGCCCTTGAAACTTGCACTTGCATATCAAGGTGTTATAATGACCTATAGGTATAAGTATCAAAAAGGGGGAAAATTTATGGCTTTACGTAGCCAATTAATTACCAAAGAGTTTCCAGAATTAGATAGGGTAGAGCGATTAAACAACGAGGCTTTTCCAGAAGAAGAACGTATTCCTTTGAGTGAGTTCTTACAACTAGATGGCCGTGATGATTATCATTTCTTTGCCTTTTATGACGAAGATGATTTTGTTGGATTTGCCTCAGTTCTCTACAATGCCAAAGTTTTTTATGTAAGTTTCTTTGCCATTGTCCCTCAAATGCGGAGTCATGGCTACGGAAGTGAGATTATTGATAAACTGGTGGACTTTTATGGACCATCGCGTTCTATGGTCTTGGAAGTAGAGCGCTTGGATGAACCCAATGACAATCCTGAGCAACGTGCGGCGCGTTGGGATTTCTATAAGCGTAATGGTTTTAAGACTTCCAACGCCTTTTTGGAATATGAGGGCTTAAGCTTTGAAATTCTCTATCGTGGCGATCACTTTGACGAAGAAGCCTACAGAGAGATATTTCATAAGCTTCAGGAAAATGCTTATTTTGATTTTAGTATCAAACATCGTCGCTTGAGTGATTTATAAAAAATTGAGTTAAACAGGTACTATTTGGCCTGTTTTTTCATTTGTTTTCAACGTTTGCCAATCGTTTTCAGAATATTTTGTCGTCCTATGCTATAATGGAGGTACTATGAAGAAAGTAATTTTACAGTATTTGGCAAGTGCTCTGACTGTAATCCTCATACTTGGTCTTGTGGTTTTTGATCGGCATCAAAACCAATACTTGGTCACAAAGGTCAATGATCCCGAGATTTCCTATATTTATCAGGATTCTCTTGAAAATCTAGACAAACTGGCTCTGAGTCGAGCTGGGGTCATTCAATCCTATCAACTCGCTCCCCTGTCAGTTAGGAAGGAAAACGGTAAGCTTCGTCTAGCTCTCCATATCAATCATTCCTATGATATGCAGGTAAATCTTGTCCTTAAGGCCGATATCTACGGTGATTTATCTGTGGTTGAAGCGACGCCGTCAAAGGCTTTGAAACTGGCTTTGGAGGCTGAGCCTTATCAGAAACGGTTGACCTTAATTTCCCAAAAGGCAGATGCCATTATAACTCGTGATCACTGGGATCAAGGCATTAAACCGGCCTATGTGGCTCAGGTCAGAAGTAAGATGAAGAAGACTTCTTTGAACCAGTTGGATAAGGTTCTGCAAAAAATCGATCAAGAAAGTAAGGAAGTGGGCTCAGATACCTATACAGCCTTTTTCCAAGCTTCTAAACTGCCTAATCGTGACAAGCTCAATTTGGTTATGGAGCACATGCAGGTTTATGTAGATAAGTATCAGTTCCTTCAATTAGGGAAGTCAGGTTATAAATTTTCCAAGAAACTAGAGCCAACCAGTCCTTTTTACAGTTACTTCCGCGAAGCTATTATGGAGACTTATCAGACGGATCTAGGGCTTGGGGTGGATGACTTAGGTATCAAGCTCCATCTTTTTAGGTCTTGGATTGATAAGCAGTCCATGGACTATATTAGGACCAACTACAAGGGCAAGACGGATTTGGACAAGCTTCTGGCCTACAGCAAGGACAAGAAGATTCGTCTGGATTATACGACAGGTGCTTCCTACCATAATCGAAGCTTGGGAGACTTTACCTATCCGCAGAACATGAAAATTCAGCTACCTCAGACCAGTGTCATGGGCCCTTACGGAGTTAGCAATTCCCGTTTTATTGAGTTTATTGTCAATATGGATACAGGGAGATTTGTCTCTGAGTGGAATGTCTACAAGAAAAGGAAAGACGACAGCATCGACTCTAATCCTAAGCATTATAAGATTGAAGATGGTGCTGACATTGCCGATACGGACTCTGCTAACTATGGGCTGTCTAAGGGCTTGAATGCTGACTTACCGGCCTATCTCAATAATAGCCATACCTATCTCGATGTTCGTCACCCTGCTGACAATGCGATTAGACGCAAGATGGTTAGGAAGTGGAAAAATCCCAAGAATGTCTTAAACGGTGGGCGCTATGCCGATATTGTTAAAAAAGGAGGCTTGAAAGACCTTGAAACATGGAGACAAGTTAAAGCTGAAGACCGGCTCCAGGTCTACAATGCTTACCTTGATTATATTCGCTCTCATCTTGTGCTTAATGGGTTTGACAGCTTTTACCAAGAAACCTACAAGTCCCAAGGTGGAGACAAAAAAGACTGGAACCCTTGATAGTGTTCTTGTCGCTAAAAATTTCTATCGTGTAAGGGATGCCTATGCCATCAAGCTCTACGGGCAGGATGAGGGGATGTCCTTTGATGTGGCTGGCCAAAGACTTTTTGGATCAAACATTGCTATTAAGGATGGCTTACTATATGGTTCCAGTCTTGGGGATTTAACCATTGAGGCTTATTTTCAAGGAGAGGTGTCCTACCTCTTAGAGGCTACCCAGAAGCTCCCAGTAGACAAAAATCGCATAAAAGCTAATCACTATAGTCAGGATATTGTTCTGAATAAGGTCTGGTCTAATCTGGAAGGCCAAGAGACCTCCAACAGTATCATCACTCAGTTTCAGGATAAGACCTTACTCAGGCTGCGCATCAGCTACAACAAAGAGTTTCTTCCCACAAAGATTCAAGGTTTCTACAATAGTCAGACCTTTAATGGCTGGCGGGATCTCTTTTACATAGATTATCCTTATAGTGATCAGGAAGCCTTCAATCAGGCTCAAGATGCCTACATACAACACATCCAGTACATGGAAACTCATCCTGAGGAAGAAGCAGGAGAGTTTGGTTAATAAAGCAAAATCACCTTTATCTCGAGATAAAGGTGATTTGTTTGCTCCTAAGATTTAAGTTTTAGTTTTTATTTGTGGCAACTTCTGGAAAAAGTTTATCTAGGATTTTAGGAGTGATAGCTTGGCCAGGACCTTCAGCACAGTAGGTGTGCATATACATCGAAGGGTTAAAGTTGAGCTCAATGCAGGTGCAATGAGGATTTTCCTTGCTAGCAGGTTGGGTTTTATCTGGAATAATGAGGTCAACCCCACAAGCCCAAGCGCCCATGCTAGTTGCCATAGCTGCAGCCAGTTCTTGGTAAGAGGAATCCATAGTCTCAGTGACATCAATAGAGTCACCACCCGTAGAAATGTTAGAGTTACGGCGTAGATTGACCTTTTTCCCTTCTGGGAGAATATCATCAGGTGCATAACCTTGCTGAGTTAACATTAATTGTTCGATATCTCCTAGCTCGATGATTTCAAGTGGTGAGCGGTGATCACGTCCTCGCAATGGATTGGCATTTTTCTGAGTGACCAATTCACGAATGGTGTGTTTTCCATCACCGACAACATTGGCAGCAACACGAAGGAGGACAGCCTCACAACGCCCATCCAAGATGAAGAAACGGTATTCGGTTCCTGGGATAAATTCTTCCACAAGAACAGCTGTATCTTCTGCAAAGGCAATTTCGAGGGCTTTCTTATAGTTCTCAAGGCTGGCAGGCTCTTGGAAAATGGAAATGCCCAGACCAAAGTTGGTTGATTTTGGTTTGACTACAATTTGCTTTTCCTTGATAAGAGGGTAGTAGGCAAGCCCTTGCTCCAGACTGGTAAATTCGTCGCCAGCGGGAACAGGGAAACCAGCATCAGCCAGGATTTTTTTGGTCACGGTTTTATTAGCCATGGCAAGAGGTACTACATAGTTGTCTTTTGAGGTCATGTTACCATTTTTGACGTACTCAACATGATCTTTATGCCAGAGTTTAAGGAACTGATCCTGCTCATCTAAAATCTCAAAATGAATCCCCTTTTGGATGGCATCAAAGAGCAACATCTGAGTGGAGAGTTCCATCTCTTCATAGCCCTTGAGAGCATAGTAGGCAGTCCAGTCGTAATCATGATAGGCAAGAGCTTTGTCAAGGGCAAAGTCAGCAAGGGACTTGTCTTTGATATGAGGCAGAAGTTGAGCAGCTAGTGTCTGGCTAGGATCAGCAAAGGCATCTTTGACTTGCTTGACTAAACCTTGATGATAATCACTAAGCCCAAAATGTTGCACCAGTTGGTCCAGAGCCGTCGTAATGTTTTGAGTTTCAGCTTCAGAAGGTAGAGGCTCTAAAGGATGAGAGAGGGCAACTTTTTCATTTAGCGCGTGACCTTGAGCTAGAGCCTGATCAACATTTTCAGGGGCATCCATCCAGAGGAAGGCTAGCAGAAGCAGATGTACGGTATCCATGGTAGTTTGGCTAATACCGATACGCTCAAAGGGGTTAAGGTCGAAGTTACGGAATTCCAGATAGGTGATTCCTTTGTCAAGGAAGGAACGATTAACCTTTTGTCCGCGGAAACGAACAGCCGAGTAAAATTCCTTCTCCGCAATCAAATCTCCTTGTTCGATATAGTTTTCGATGGCAGAGACATAATCTTCGAGGCTTGCAAAAGATACTCGGATTTCTTCCTTATTGACATAACCATGGTCACTGTTACGGAAGGAACGAACGAGTTCTGGCACTTCTTGGTCGAAGAAGCCTTGCTCAGCAACAGGTGCAGCACCAAAGAGATAGGTAATTACCCAACGGTAGCGCAAATAGTTCTGAGCCAGCTTAAGATAGAGGGCATTTTTGAAAGCAATCATATCAGTCTGGTCACTTTCTTTGAATAGGGCCTCAACCAAATCTTTCCCTAGTTCCATATTATAGTGGATACCTGAGATAGCTTGAAGTTTAGTTCCGTATTTTTCGGCCAAGTAGTTACGATAATGGCGTTCGAATTCATTTTCCAGTTGGGCGACTTGGATTTCTTGGGCCTTGATACGAGGTGGCATGGACAAGGGCCAGAGAAGTTCATCTTTACTGATGGAACGTCCAGCTACATCGGTAATGGCTCCAAGAAAACGACGGGCCTCAGTGGTAGATTTAGCAACTGGTGTGATGAGCTCCATTTGAAACTCGCAAAAGTCAGTCTGAATATGGGGGTGGAAACTTCGAGCTCCTAGGCAAGAAGGGTGAGGCGTATGTGCTAATTTTCCCTGTCTATTGACACGAAGACTTTCGCGTTCAATCCCAAAGTTTGCTTGAAGGATAGGGCTAGTAGGCTCTAGCTTTTGAAGCAGTTGATTTATAGTCATAGAGTCACCTTTTCATCTAATGTTAGTGTTAGTCTATTATAAATAGGGACAGAAAACAAATTTCTGCTACGTTTGGTAATGGTTTACGAACATTTATGATAAGTTTGTGAAAAATAAGCAGGTTTTAGAACTATTCTTTATCAAATGTTATAAAATACTTACAAATGTTAGTGAAATGATATTATGCTTGCAATTTTACTCAATTTAACCTATACTAGTGACATATATATGAGAACGAAAAAATCCCTAGGGTCTGCCCTCAGGGGCTTTTGTATGCTCTCAAAAAGGGTCTAGCCGTTCTTTTATAGATAAATGATAAGCATAAGACTGTTAGTTTTAAGCTTTGCTCTGCCCAACAGCGATGCTTTCGCCGTGATGATATTCCTATAACTGCAGAGCAGTTATAGGAAGCGGAGTTATCGAGACTTTGGCTCGATAACTAGTCATGGAACGACTGAGTCGGTCGCTGACGTCCGCCATCACTTAAGAAAGCATCAAAAAAGAAAAATTTAGCAATCTCGATAGGAAGAATATAGTCTCTGAT
>ERZ1035027.32-NODE-32-length-100171-cov-8.720714_pt1 | contig 100171 bp, 116 predicted proteins | sample MGYA00520604_ERZ1035027 | MGnify/ENA primary metagenome ERZ1035027 (study PRJEB33766, sample SAMN09781743) | gut metagenome | biome: gut microbiome | host: Homo sapiens | place: Madagascar | study: EMG produced TPA metagenomics assembly of the PRJNA485056 data...
ATCATCAACCTTATGAGGCTTAGATGCAAACATAAGTTCCATGCCGAAAGAATTAACACATACCCATGCCGTATTCCCATTCCATTCTTCTATTCCACCTGCGACTTTAAGATTCTTCTCTGCAAATCGCAAGGTTTCATGCAAATTGCTTAACTCTATATCAAGGTCAAAGTTATCTGGGTTGCTAGCCAAAATATGCTCTAACCTATTAGCACACATTACTACTGCCTTTTTTGATGCAAAGCGAGAAAAGGTGATACTATCTGTATCATCCAAATCTTTTTGAACTTTATTACCAATAATTGGATAATCAAGGTTCAAAACATAATTAAATTGTTTCTTTCTTGGAATTACCATAACTATTCCTCCTCTTTAATACCAAATGGAGTTCCATCGGCAAAAGTATTGTTATGAAAAACTGTTGAAAAGTTATTCCAATTTTTGTATTCATAAGCAGAAATGTGTATTTGAGCATTTGAAAATATTGATGTAACTTCATCAATTAAAAAGTATTTTTCAAATTCAATATTTTTCACCCATCCAAATGGTTGATGTTTTTGCATTTCCTGCCAGCACTCTTCTGCATTTGCAAAAGGACGGTATTTTGATTCTGGTTTAATGCGGTAAGAATTGCTATTCGCTATAAAATTTGGGTCATCTAAATCATACCAATCATACCCATCTGTTTGTTGTATTTCTTTTCCTTCTGCAAATGCCTGAATAATAGGCAATAGCTGTTTTGCTTGTTCTCTATTCATAGCTTTAATAATTTAGTTAAATACTTATCCATACTATAATATGCCACTTCCGTTGTAGTATAAACATAGAATGTTTTCTTCCCTTTAGTTACTTTCTGTCGTAAAACACTCCCAGTTATTATCCACTTAATTGGTATAAGTATAAATATTATATCTATAAATGGAGTTATGATACATATTGAATACATAAGTAGCACATATACTAATCTTTTTAATGCCTTCAGGAGGCAACACTTTATATTCATACCTACACCTCCATTTCGTGATTAATACCAAGACCAAAGAAAAGGTGCTGGAGTTCATGAATATAACGAACTTCAAATTTCAATGGTTCTCCACGCATATCTATAACCCAACCATCAGTCTTATTTTGATAATAAAGCTGAAAACAGGTATAATTGCCTTCTTCATTTTTATCACCTCCCATAAATACTTCTGATAAAGAAAAAACACTTCCGTCTTTTTCTTCTTTATACCAGCTATTTTTCTCTAATATGGCAGGAATAATATTCACAGACTTCATATCATCTACTCCTACGTAGCAGTACACCAATCCTTCTTTAGGGCAAGACAAGTCAAAGTGACTTCCATCTCTTGGCTCTTTGACAACCATGATTTTGTTGTCATACATAACAACATCACCTTCAATATATTTCTGTTCCATACGCTTTACTTTTACGATGATTATACTTTTTGATAGCATCTTTCTTAGAGGCTGCCATAATCTTAACACCCTTGATGGTGAACTGGTGCTGCGCCTTTGGCTGACACTTCTGTTTATCAGATGGAATGTTGCCTTTAGGAATGTTAAATCTGATACGCGGAGAACCAAAAGGGAAATCACTCATTTGGTATTCTAACTCAGTTTGCATACCAATCATTGACATTAATCCATTCATACACTTTACTCCTTAACCTCTTTAAAGATTACACATTTATTATCAGAGCGTTCTCTTTGAATCCAATCGTAAATTAGTCGGCTATTCAAAACGTTCCAAGCATGATTTTTACACTTCAACGTACTATTAGCACACCATTCGCCACAACAAAATGCACAATCATAACAGTTTCCAATGTTATCTTCAATTACAATAAATTTTCTTCCACAGTAATTGAAGCATTCTCCAACTTTAAGTTCTTTCATCTATCACCTCCTTTCAGCAAATCTTCAATGTAAAACCACTTTTTGATTTGATGAGTTTTAACAATACCCTTCCAAAGGCACTCGTAGTCGCCTTCCCCTTCTGAATTATCCATAAGGTCATTCATATCTAGGATAGTTGGCAAGGCTTGGTTATTTCCCCTGATAAGGACTACTTGGCTATAGTCATTTCTAGGAACTTCGTTATATCTATGCAAGAGGTTACCTAAGAACCAGTTGATGCCTGCTATAAAAGCTAGATATGCAGCATAATTTTCTTCTTCACTACAATTATGGTAAGCATAATCTTCTGCATACTTTTCTATCATATTTTTGTCTATCATAACCATCCAATTAATTTACACATTATTAAATAAATATTATGAGCATAGCGGGCGGACGGATGATTATTACAGAAGTCTCCTAAATCACTCGTCCAATCTAAGACCCACTTTGCGTGTAGTAACAACCACAAATCTCTTTTCATCCTTTCCATTCATCAGTTGTACCCAAGAGGTGCTTGGTCTCCTCGTTGTAAGGGATGCACTCAATAGCTCTACCATTAGCAATACATACATAAGGCATTTCACTATCTGACTTATCGTAGTGGTAAAAGAAATCTGGCATCCATTCACAATCTTCGTCAAACTTTGCAAGCACCTTTTGAAAAGGCTTAAACTCATATTTCTTAGGCAAGTCCTCAATTTGTTTTGTATCTGGATTCCAACGCTTACCTTTCTTAGCTAAGGCTGAAAAGAGTTGCTGCTTCTCAGAGTAAGTGGCTAGACGAAGACTTCTGTTGTGACCAAATCTATACTCATTATAATACACTTTATAATCTTCATATCTTACATTTATAAGAGCTTTGCTGACAATATCGTCTTTTATAGTAGCAATAAAAATTACCTTATCGTAATAATTATCTTCTTCCGCTACCACTATATCCCCATCCTTGAACTCTTGCTTAGGCTGCTCTATCTCCAATGTCTCTAGGTTGAGCTTGCCACCAAATTTTTTCTCGACTCTTTTAATATGCAATTCGGTTACATAATCATCTGCTTTATGGTATTTAGATGTAGAATTATTTATTTTACTAAAATAGTCGTTCCACCCCTCATCCATTGCGAAGCAGTTAAATTCAGTATAATCATCATTAGCCCACTCTTTGAAGATACAACGCTTTAGCTTATTGTCACTTTCCAGCACATCACCCTTCTTCCAAGCGAACTTTGACCAGTCTTGCATTTGCTTGGATGGGAAGAGGCAAACATCTCCATCTGCCCAAACCTTACCATTATTCATGAATATATTATCAACTCCGTGGTGAGTGATACGAATCATGTTATTATTGACATCAGTAACATCTTTCAGATATACATCACCGAATATTGGCGACCATAATCTGGTATTCTGAGGCTTATCCTGAAGGATAGCCGCTATGTTTAATTTTTCCATTTTTAAATTATTATTAATTAATCTTCTAACTCTACTTCAAAATCATCTTCAGTCCAATCATTAAACTCTCCTACACTATTAGGGAGAGTTACTTGGTCCCTAACTGCTTGCTCTAAGTTACATTCAGAATAGTCATAGTTAATGCTATGATAACCATCTTCATCAGAGTCCTCTTCAGCAATATAGTCAGTAACCTCCACTTCTACTGTCTTACTCAGTATTATAGACACAGTAACCTTAACCTTTCTTGGTTTAGGGTCTACTTGATTCCAAGGTGCTTTAGGGTCATACTCTGCCCCTGCTGGATAATATCCACTTTCACTCATTTTCTTCGTCTTTTAATATTTACATCTAAATTATTTTCTTTAATAAGTCTGCGAGCTATAACACTTTCTAGTTTATGAGGAATAGAGATATGTCTTCCCTTATCATTGACATATATAGCATGGTCACCACTATGTCTACTATAAGAAAATCCATTCTTCTCTACTACCCTTATAAACTCTAGTTGTGTGTATTGCTTCATTTATACTTAGGATTATCAGGCTGCTTAGGATTTGGATTATCTCCATATACAGCTTTGAATTTTTCAAAATCACAACACTTTATTTTGGTAATGACTCTCTCTCCATTCCTAAACCTAAGACCACAGGTAGTTCTGAGAACTAAACCCTCTGCATTAAGGTCCTTATCTTCAGAAATCCTAGACTTAAAGCCATTCTTGACAAACTCTATAGCCTGTGGAATAGTCATATAGCCAATAAGAGAAACTATATCAACATCACATTTCTTAGCAATGTACTCACAGTCTTCTCTCTTAAGCCACCAGTCATTAAACTTTACATCAAATAGAATGAAATTGACATCATTCTTAATGTATTTACTACCTACTTTTTGAATGCCTGCTCCATAACCTTCACCATATATACATACAGTATCTACAGGAGTCAATGCAGGAAATACTTTAGCCCAATCTACCTTAAAGAAGATACTTTCAAGCTTCTTAACAAGCTTGCTAGGAAGCTCTGCTCTATTAGTTCGACCCTTAATAGTCACACCATAAAGCCAAGGTTCCTCACCTTCTCCTGCTGTCATAGTTACATAGATTCTGATATTAGTACCATCAATCTTCTCTGTACATTCCCAAGGACAATCCTTTAAGTAGTTAAACTCTTCACAAGTATATTGTGAGGGAATAATAACATTCTTACCATCCCTCTTGAATAATGTATTAATTTTCTGGTATTCCATTTTCTTTTATTTTAATTAATTTATCTGGATAAATATAATTTGTCCATACATTATTTGAAGCTCTAACAATAGCAACTTTCTTTGCACATAACTTCTTGATTCTGTACAATTCTACATTGTTGTTATAAGCATAGCCAATAGCTAAGTCACCAACATGAAGTTGATGACCTAGCTTATCTTTGACTACTCTATTTAAATCTTCATACTCCTTCTTTGTCATGCTCTAATCTGTTTACCTCATCATTGAGATAGAAGATAGCTTTCTTTAGGTCTTCTATTCTCTTTTGTTTATCACTCATTCCTTCTTCAGACTTATGACCTGACCTAAGAACATACTTAATTACATTTCCTAAGTTGAAGTTCATGTGTCTAGTAATGTCAATGACCTCTATACCACATAATTTCTTAAGCCAAGTATAATGAGAAGGATGATTTACTCTATCTGAATTTTTATCACTCATTTCTATAAAATTAATGTCTCCAACAATTATCTACTTCTGGAACAGCAGGAATAGGTAATTTATGATAATACTTTGCTGCTGCTTCTTGCATTATTTTAGATACTATCTGAGGGTAAGTATCCTTTAATTCTTCAGGAAATTCAGTATTACACTCATCATGAGTAAAATTACAAAATAGTATTTTTCCCCAGTAGCCATTATCTATTACCCATTTATATAAGGTAATCATAGCTTCTTTTAATACTACAGCTCCTCCACCTTGTGTAGGTAAGTTTAAGCTCATTCTATCACACCACTTAGATTTAGCTTGAAAATGAATTTTTACTTCCTTACAAACTTCATCATTAGTTCCCTTATGATATTTTTTATAATCTTCCCAAAACTCAGAAGTATAACTATTCTGAACCTCCTTCCAATGCTCCCAATCATACCAATATCCTCTATGTCCTGTTTGAGGAAGAATATCTACATACCCATTGTTTAGTACAAACTTAGAGCCTTTTGCTTTAAAAGCTTTTAATCCTGTCATACCATTTAATAGGTTAATAACAAGTTGTCTAGCTTCTTCTACAGAAATCTTTAATTGTGGTGCTACAGCAGTACCATCAGAACCAAATTGAACTGCAAACTCTACAGACTTAACTTTATTTCTAAGGTCAGGTCTTTTTGCTTTTACATCTTTTGTATCAATTCCTTCTAGTTCTTTTGCAAATACTGCTTTAGCATAAGCTGCATGAGTATCACCACTGCCATATAGAAATTCATCAAGAAGTTTATGTTCATTATATACATCAGCTCCTATCCTAGCTTCCATAGCACTATAATCACATGAACAGAATAAATTTCCTTTCTCTGCAACAAAACAAGCTCTAGTTTCCTTATCATGAGGAAGCTGTTGCATATTGGGGTAAGTACATCCCTTTCCCTCTTTCTTTTGTTTAGCACTAGGATTAATAGGGAATCCTTTTAACTTTGCTAAGTCAGTATTAATTTGGTCACTTCCTGAAGACATTCTACCTGATATAGTACCAATAGCTCTATAAACTGTGTGTATTCTTCCTGTGTTAGGATTAATAGCGTTAAGATGTCCTTGACCAAACGAAGTAACTATCTTGTAACTGCCACTATATCCAGGAAAATAATTATCATCACCTTCTTCCCCTTCTCCAAAATACAGTCTAAGAAATTCATCATTTATACCTTTTTGACTTTTAAGTTGCTTTTCCATTGCACTATCCTTTTCTTTTCCTGTCTTTTTGTCAATAACAAGAGTATTGAATCCAAGTATTTTAGCTACTGTAATGACTTGAGGACTTGATGACCAGTTAATTCTTACTTGAGGAACTCCTAAATCTTTATTAAATTCTTCAAATAAAGATGGTTGATTATTGACATAGATAAATTGCTTTAGTTTCTTATTTCCTTTATTATAAGCTTCTAAGAGAAATTTATTCAATGCCTCTTCTGATTGAGATAATTTTATTTTATCTTTCCTCATTTTCTCTCTCCATCTAGATTCATCAAGTTTAATTCCACACCATTCCAAGTAAGCTATAACAGGTGTAAAGTCACACTCTATTTTAGCACCTTTTATGGCATTAGGAATCTTTCTTAAATCATTAAGCTGTGACCTCATTATTTTCTCTAGATACTTAACATCATTAGCAGCATATATTATAACATCTGTATCTAGACCTCTCCAAATAATCTGACCTCTAATCTCTTTATCAATATAAATACCTAGCCTTTTGTATGCTATGGCATCAAGAGCAAAACTAAGAGTATAAGTTACTTTACCAGTTTTTTCATTTATATTCTTATGATATGGGAAATTATAACCTTCTCGCTTATATTCTTCTTCACTTACAGTTAATCCACTAGGATACCCTAAGTAAAGAAACTGTTCCACTATCATAGTATCATATATTTTGATAGGATGAATATTGAAATTATACAGAAATTGTAAATCAAACTTACCATTTTGAAGAATAAGATATTTAGATTCTAGAACTTCTTTAAACAGCTTTAAAGATATTGTACTTGTATCTACTACTATTTGACAATCTAATAAATCATTACCAAACTGTATACATAGTACTTCATTTATATGAGCATCCCTACCATTAGTCTCAGTATCTACTTGAATTATAGGCATATCCCATAATAAAGATAAACATTTGTCTATACTTATTATAGAATATGCCTCATTTTCAAATAAATATTTCTGACCAGTTACTAAGTAAATCATATTTCAACTTTTATATAACTATTATCAGATATATTAGATAGCTATTTTGTCCCCTTGCATTTTCTCTTAGAATAAGCTACAAGTTCTTTGAAATCCATAACATAGTTATACCTACTAAGGAAATCCCCTCCAAGAACTCCATGTATTTCAATATTAAAATCCTTCTTTATAGCTTCTAATTGCTGGGCAAGCTGTTCTGTAACTATAAAGTCAGAATCATAGAACTCTTTATTATACTCTAACTTAAGAATACAATGTTTATTATTGTTTAGTATGCCACCTGCACCTACAGTTTGGACATCCTCTCCAATATTCTCTAATTTTCCTCCTATATAGCTTACTGCTTCTGGACTTATATGAGAATATGAACTTCCTGAATCAAGCAGGAAATGCAACTTTTTCTCATTACAAACAAACGTTATAATAGGAATATTAAGTAAGTCCATAGTCTCCTTAAATGAAATCTTCTTATAGTTTTCATGGTCTTCAACCATATTTATGAAGATTGCAATAAGGATAAGTAGCAGAAATATAATTATCAGCTTAAATATCATTACTTCACTCCTGTTTTACCATGACCTCCTCTATCTGCATTACCAAGCTTATCAACCCATTTGAACTCAACTTTACTAGAGAAAAGCCACTTAAGTTTCTGCCAAAATGTAGCAAACTGATTAGGTACAATTTCAAATTGACAAATTCTATCTCCCTTATGAATAGTAATATCATCTATTGAATAACAATAGAATCCCCACTCATCATTATCTCCACAATACTTACCATCAATAAAGCCAGATGAAGCCATTACAAGCCTCAACTTCTTAGTGGTAGAACTCCTCTGCTTTATCTTTGCACTAAAGCCCTTAGGCAACTGCATTGCAATACCAAGCTTAATCAACTTCTCATCAAACTTGACCTTTCTCTTCTTGATACCATCTTTCTGTCTAAGAATATCTGCCATAGGAGCTTCAAACTTATAGTCTTCTGCTGCTCTAAGGTCAATACAATCACCCTCTGGGTTAATAAAGGGAGTCTCATTATTTGTATAAAGTCCCTTTACAAGTTCTTTTACTTTAATTTCCATTTTACTTTATTTTATACAGAAAAAGGTAGCATTTCTGCTACCTTTTATATTATCTCCAAAATTTTGCTGTTATGTCTTTCTTAAAAACTTTACCTTGTATAACATCTATTTCAAGCATTACTTGATTAGTTGTTCTACAATTAAGGGGTCCCTTATCTTTAATATAAGGACCAAGCTTAATATAGTTAAAGTTCTCAAGTTCTATCTCTTTACTTAATTCCTGTCTTCCACTATACCATGCTACCTTAAGCTCTGGATAATACTCCTTTATATCCTGTGCAATATTATCTACTTCACTTGGATTAGCATCACCTCCCATTATACAAACGCAACTTATTCCATTATTGCTATCAATAAGGTTGGTTAATGCTTCTAAATTAAGAGATTTTCCTATATCTTCTGCTAGGTAAGAAGAATGACATTCTTCGCAATGACAAGGGCAGTTACTTATATTAATACATAGTGTGATTTCATCAGGAATTTCAGTAAAAGTAACTTTACTATCTACATATTTTAGCATTACTCTATGTGTTCATAAATTCTTTTCTCAAACTCCTTTTGCCTAGGACTGCTCCAATTATCTACTGCTGTAAGATACCCTATAATTCTTGTATAGTACTTTAAACTCTTACTGTGACAAATAGGACATTCCTTGATAGGGGCATTAACTATATGGTGGCACTCCTTACACTCTGAGATAGGAATATTAAAGGTATAATAATTACAACCTTCTTCCTTAGCTATATCCATCAACTTAAGGTACTGTTCTTTGCTAAGATGTGTATCTAAGTTAATATGACAAGCTTGACCTCCACTGAGTGCAGTGCTTACTTGCCTACCATGTAATTTAATCTTATCTAGTACTGAAGTATCATCCCAAGGATTATAGAAGTAGCAATTGTAGAGATTTTGGTCTTCAGGAACAATATAACCATCCTTTTTATCCCACTCATACAACTTCACTCCTAGATTTTCCCCAGGAATAGCTTCTATATTAAACAAGAAAGGTCTCTTTTTATCATTGATATTATGAGCTTTTACTTCCTCCTTAATAACATTAAATATAATAGAGAGGAACTTCTTATATTCCTCATTATTATTAGTATTAATGCCTAAGAATTTAGCAGCTTCAAAATAACCAATAACACCTATGGTAGAGTATAGTTTCTTCATGTAAATATAGCCACCATTAGATGAAGCAAGCATACCTTTATCCTCCATATCATACAACATTGTCTTATAAGCTATATGATACTTAAATACTCTATCAAGTATATCTTGGATATAAGCCCTAAGTCCTACATAAGGAATATTTTTATTCTTCCTAAACTCCTCAAGGTTATTCTTCTTATAGAAGTCTTGTATAATCCTATTAAGGTTAAGGGTAATAACATTACAACTGCCAGTCATTACACCTGTCATACCTGTTGTGGAACTAAATGTATTATCTGACATCTCATTGAGAACTCTACAGCAACTTGCTAATGATGTAGGATTATCACTGTTATAGCAGAAGAAGCTACCTCCTTTAGACCACTCTTCAGCACAGAGTTCCTTATAGTCTCTATCAAGAAACTCCTTATTATTGTGAACTAATGCCATAGTAGTTACAGGGAATGTAATAGGTTTAATAAGCCTTATATCTCTTATTAATTTCATAGACATTCTCTGCAAGGTATCTATTGCTTTCCATTCAGGTTGTGTACCGTCTGGATAATAGAAATCACCAAATAATGACTCAAAGTAATATTTATCATACCAAGAGATATTAGTAAATGGACTATTATAGCTTCTATTACCTGCTGGCTGATTAACTCCCCAAATGAATTGCTTCATTCCTTTTTCAATAGCATTTCTTATAGTTCTAGAGATAAGACAATGGTGTGAAGTGACTTCACAGTCCAGCTTTTCATACCATTTAGGTCCAAACTCCTTAACTACATAATAGTTGAGTGCAATAAAGTAGTCACCAAAGGCAACTGCTCCCTTACATTGAGAAGACAATAAGAATGCTAAGTTAGTAATCTGACCACTAAATGATTGAATGTCATTAGGCTCAGTAGGAGTAACTCCGTCAATATTACCAACACCCTCAAGCATCAATGGATAAAGAGTTACTGCCATACAATAAGGCTTCAATACAGGAGTAGAGGCTTCATCATGGGTGTAAATAATATGATGTTCCAAGTCTACTTCATATTGTTTTGCAACCTCAGGAAATATCCTATAGAGCATATCTTTCATCCTCTGTCTTTGAATAATCCTATTGGTACTCTTGTAAACCTCACCCTCAAGATTAGCCACATTCTTTGAAGCTACATTTGAATTAGGGTCAGTCTCTGAGGAACTAGAAGCATTATCCTTAGAGTTACTATAGCCTTCCATATAGTCTATTCTAGACTTGATAAGTCTACTCTCATCATGTTTTGCTTTATAGATAATGTAAGCCTTTGCAACATCATAAGGTGCTAAGTCCATAAGAATCTTTTCTACCTCAGCCTGTATAGTTTCTACACCTACTGAACTAGCTCCTTTATGGTATAAAGGTATATACTCTAGTTCCTTAAGAACCATATAATCAGGCTCTTTACCTTGGGAAGCATAAGCCTTCTTGACAGCATTGATGATTTTATTCAAATCAAACTCTTCAAGCTGACTTTTTCCTCCTTTTTTCTTGTCTTTTAATACTTTCATATTTTATTAATCCAATCTTCAAGTTGATTAGGATGAATCCTATCTATTCCATCAGGAATAGTAGGTTTATCCTTTAGGTAGTGAGATAGCTCTTTACCTATTGTAAATGGGTCTCTAAGTATCACTTGATTATTTCTACCTAGGGTAATTTCACCATAAGCTTTAGTACTCTGAAAATTCCACACTAGTGGAGTAAGAGTCCTCTTATTGGCTACAATGAACTTATAAGGAGTTAATTTGAAATCCTTAAAATAAGGGTCTTTATCCATATTATCCCTTATAATTCTCCAGTACAGTCTCCCTTGAATATCATATCTCCACTCAATAAAACTCTTATAGAAGTCCCACTCTGTCTTAGAACTAGTCTTCAAATCTACAGGGACAACTAATTTCTTGTCATGGAATACAATTATCTCATCAGCCATACATCTGTAGTCAATACCATTGAAAGTTGCTTTGAACTTCAACTGATAAAACCTTTGTATACTATCATCAAACATGTGGTCTGGTTCAAAGTAAAACTTGGTTGCATCAGAAGTCTTAAGTCTATCTACAGTATTTTGAACATAATTATAAGTCTGAGTACTGATAATTGTCTTTCCATCAGCTAAATATAATAGACCGTAGTATCCAGCACAAACTTCTTTAATCTTCTTAACCCTTGTCTTTGGTAACCAATGATTATTCCACTGTATATCTTCAATAGATGTTATAATATCATCATCAGGAATATCCTTTAGTGCATGATATTTATCCTTGAAGTCATTAAACAGCTTCTTAACAATGGTAACAAGAGTGTCTGAAAGATTATTGTCAAGCTCTGCTACCATAAATAGTTGATTAAACTCTTCCTCATTACCAGTAATAAGAGTATCAACACAAGAGCCAAAAATAAGAGAAGGAGTCTCTATCCTATCAAATAACTTGTCTAGGTTATTAAATCCTTCTCTTTCATAGCGTGCTAAAGTACTATATGACAAGGCAGGGTCTGCCCTATAAGTAGGCTCATCTACTTGCCAAGATATATCTCTTAAGCTTTTTCTTTCCATTAAAATTCCTCTTCTAAGTCATTAAAAATATCAGATAAACCCAAGTAAGATGTATATTCTCTTACATCAAGAGTTAACTGCTCTAACTGACCTCTATCCACCTTTAACCACTTATCTTTATGTGCATCTTTGTAATCATCCCTCTTCTTCATAATGAGACAAGATTCTACTATTTCACTAAGATTCTCGAATTGTCTATTCTTCAAGAATTGATTACATAATTCTACATCTTTAGGTGGCAGACATTGTAAATTCTGTTGAATCCTTTGATAAAGTTGGTTCATACTCCTTGATTATTTCTATAGCTTGAAGTAGCTGTTTCTTAGTGTATATCTCGAAGTATATTGAATGCTGTTTAGTTTTAATAAACCAATCATCTAGGTATTTTCTAAATAGCTTTTTCTTTATGTAGAAGACATCATTCTCTATACCTTTAGCTTCAATATATACATCTAATTTACCATACCTAAAGTAGAAGTCTGGTGTATATCTAATACCAACAATCTTACCTGTCTTTAATACCAACATTCTACTTTTTATAGTGTCACCACCTTCGACCCTCTTAGCTTGTTGGGTATCTGTTTCTTTATCATAGAATGGAGTTAAGGGAATAAATCCACCCCATAATTCATAGGTTCTAGGCTCATATTGTGGATTAAATCCCTGCTCTACGAGGGTATTATAAATACTCTTTTCAAGCTGGGATTTAAAGGTCAGACTACCAGACTTGCACTCTGTGGCATTTCTGATTTTCTTATTACTTTTAGGCATTACTGAAAATTGACTTAAGATTCTCTCTGATAAGACTGCAAGCAATCTTAGCATCCTCAATACTCCTGAAAGCAGGGAATGCTTTATAGTTCTTTACAGTCTTCTTGTTGATTTCATGGATTCTTCCATCTTGAGGAGAAATAGCATAAATCTTCTCACTCTTATTAATGTGGTCATCATACTTCTTATCAAGCTCAATGGCAATCTCTCTCAATACCATCTGGGTTGCAGCCCAAGGATTAGCAAGGTGGAGAGTAGCAAGAATATTCGAGAGTTTCTCCTCCTTCCAATTAGTTTTCTTAGCAAGGCTCCTGATGGCATCATTCCAAATCTTATCGGTCTTCTTCTCCTCTACTACATTTACTTTACCATCCTTAATGAGCTTATCCATAAGCTCTGGAGTAACAATAGCAATTCTTTGGAGTTTCATTACTCCAAGAGGAGTATTTATACTTTCTACAATAAGGACTTTATCACCAAACTTAATCTCTTTGCCATTATTGGCTACAATAAACTTTTTCATTTTTTCTTTGTATTTAATTAAACTTTTCTTCTTTAAACCACTCTATTCTTTCTCCATAAAGGTCATAGAGTATTTTATTTATGTCCTTCCATATATGGTAAGGCATCTTTTTATTTGTTCTTGCAAAATATGCAGGATGTTCAATCTTGAGCACATAATTGTTCTTATTGATATAAGGCTCTAATATTTGAGCTTGACTACCAAATAAAACATAAATAATTCCTGGATTAATCATTGACATCTGCTTTAAGAAAGCAATCATAAAGGGTCTCCATTTCATCATGTGAACACCTATTTTACCAACCTCTGTAGTCAATGCTGAATTAATCATAAGAATACCTTGTTTAGCCCAACTCTCTAAAGTGGGGTCAAAGGTAATAAAATTATGTGGAATCTCAAAATTTATAACTGATTCTTTTATTATTTGCAAGGAAGGAGATAATTTATTTTCTGGAGTATTAGATGAATTACCAAATAGAACTCCTTGAGCCACACCTCTTTGAGGGTAAGGCAGTTTGTTATCATGGAAGCTCTTTATCTTCCATATCTACATATTACTATGTAGTTCGGACTATATCTTCACTTTACTAGTGCAGGGCACTCTTGTCAAGTTTATTATTTATGCTATTCACCTGTTAGTCTCTGAACCTTCTACATACTTTTATGCACTTCTGTAGCTTGGCTGCTGATTGTCCCAGTAGGATGTTCCAGCAATTCACCCTGTTTATACAGAACCCTTTCTCTATAATTAACCAATTTATATTGCATTGATGGAATGATATATTCCTTTATTATAGAAACAAACAGTTTAAAATCTTTGGCTTGCAAGTACATACTATTATCATGTTTTCCTACATTAAAATGTAAATTAAATTTCTTTAATAATATGTCAGACAAAAGCTTTTGTTCATCTAAGGTAAAAGAACATGTAGATAATATACATGAATTTTTAGTCACATAGCCATCATCCATATACCATATAGCTAATCCAAGAGCATCAATATCTTTTACAAAGTCTTTTAGTACCCTTTTGTGACCTTGAGAATCATAACATTTCTCTCTTATATTAGTGAATACAGGATGTAGTCTAGATTTATGTCTACACTCTATTAACTCATGTGTATATCTTTTATTTCTAATAACATTATATCTTATAGTAGATGCTAATCCATATTTGCTTAAAATATTTACTTTATATTGTAAGTATTCTTTTTGTTTTATGGAATGAGCAATACTTAGACACATATTTTTAGTAGTTCCTCCTGGAGAGCAAAAGCATCCATCTCCTAACAAACTTCCAATCAAAAGCTGTTTTAAATCATTTCCAACTATTAATTCTTTATAATTCTTCATATCACTTTATTTTAGTGATACAAAGATAAGGTATTTGTCCTATTATTGCAATACTTTAAACAGATTATTTATAGATATGCTAATCCTGTCCTATAAAGATAACTCTACAACTATTATAAGGACAAAGCTTGAATGCCCTAAATACATCTTTTATTGATGGACATAGAGTAGATTGATTAATATTTCTTAACCAACCCATTATCTTCATAGTTTCATTTCTATCTAGTACTTTCATCCAATCTCCAAAATACTCATCTATTGTCATAGTTCTCTACATACAATGCACTCCTTGGCAATCTCAAGAAGCTTGTCTTGTATGCTCTCAACTGTAGTTCCAGGTATCTCAGGAATATTAATCTTGTAAGTAGAATCTTCCTTTGTACCCATAGTGCCTTCATATATTACTTTAGTAACATAACTACAATCAAAACCATCTTCTACATCCAATGGAATAACATTTGATGTTTCATCATAATGTATAATGTCCATAGGAAGGTAAGCACAAGTTCTAAGCTTTCCATAGTCATCATAAGGGGGTACAGCAACCACATCAGCAGGATTAACAAGACAAGCTAATCCAGTATCACCAAAGTAATTCTTCTTCAGCCATCCTCTACCTCCAATATGAAGTCCTGTACTACAAGTATTCTCCTGTACAGTATCACACTTATCTCTGTCCATAGTAACCATCTCACCAATTCTAATCTTGAAAGTGTGAGAGTGATGGTCAGTAAATACATTTTCCTCCTCTGTCTTATCTACATTTCTGTAGCCAACAAAGAAACCACATCTTGAAATGGTCATACCATACCTCTGTAAGAACCAAAATAGATTCTTCCTACACCTCTCATCAGGATTAAGTGACATGAGAGTCCAGAAGTTTCTATAAGTAGAAATCTTCAACTCATTATGTTCTTCCTCAGCCTTTATAATAGCTTTTACAAGCTCTTCAGGCACAGAAAGACAAGACACTTCTTCCCAATAAACAACATCACCTCTCATACTGAGGAGTTTAGACTTTTGTATCTTCTCAACTAGAGTTAAAGCATTGTTATGTAACTCTATGCTCTTTTGATACTCTGGGCATAGAAGTTTCAATACTTCTTCATCTGTTTGAGCTTCAACAACTTTATCAAACTCATCTTCAGTAATCTCTTTCTCTATAATTTCTCCACTCTCAAGAAAGACAGTGACTTTGTTGTCAACTTTAATTACTTTCTGCATAATACTCTTAAAAGTTTGTTGTTCTTTACTTTGTTATATATTTTAGGATTAATCCTATAAGCCTTATTTTTAACTATAACTGCTGCCATAAGTAAACCTTTCAAAGGTTCCTCTCCATCAATCTTAAGTTCAACTTCCTTACTAAGATTACTGTATATCTTAATATAGTCCTTAAACTTCTCACAGATTGTCTTTACATAAGAATCTATCTTTGTACATTTACTTGCAACTTCCATATAAGCACCATTTCCACTATACTTGTAATAGAAGTCAATTATGTCTTTAAACTTATTCTTTAATGGCAGAGGGACAGTACTTAGCATTTCAAAGCTACTATAGTTAGTTGGTACACTTGCACCATTAAAGGATTCAATTATAGTATGAAGCTTGACTATAATAGGGTCTTCTTTTAATACCCAGTCTTTATTAACTAAGAATGTTGGCTTAAGCTTATAGAGAGCATCTACTATTTCTTTTCTAGCTCTAATAAATACAAACCCTCTAGCTTCTGCAATATTATACCAACTATTTGACTCCTTCATATCAGCAAGTATAACACCTTTCTTTAAACTCTTTATATATTTTACACAATAATCAATATCCTTAAAGTGTACACCATCTCTATAATTAGGATTTCTATGAATATATAGTATAAAGTCTTTAATCTTAACTACAGATATTTTATTAGACTTTAACTTCTCCTTATAAGCTAGAAACTCAGTATTTGTATCTAAGTTTATAACCTTTACTTTAGACATAATGTAATCATACATATAGCCTATAAGTACATCCTTAAATGGAGAAGCCTTCAAGCTTATGATATTATCTTCTATGTAACTTGTAAATTGAGCTTTGTTAAAGCTAGTAATCACAGTATATTTGTCATAGTTCTCTTGTAGCCAAGCCTTAGCTATTGCTGTTAATCTAGGATTATTAATCGAAATAATTGAATCTTCTTTCATTGTTGTCCTATCTTTCACACTAAATGGAACTTTATCCTGATAGAATCTACCATTATAGAATAATCCCTTAAAGTAAGGAAGTTGCATGTAAAAGAATGAACTAAGAAAATCTTTACAATCCCTAAGAACTGTAGAACCCTTAAATGTTAGAGTACTAGAATCAACATCAGTCCAATAGCCTGTTCTTGTGTAATATCCTTTGGCAAGGCAATAAGAGTCATTCAAAGGATTATAACATATCTTATCTGATATTACTCTATAATATTCATAAAGATTGTCATAGTCTTTATTAAACTTATTACGTACCATAGTATCTAGCTCAGCCTTAGCTGCTGTAACTCTGTCTTCTATTTTGCTTATTGTATCACTAGAGTAAATGATACTCTCTCTATTAGGAGTAATATTTATTTCTCCAACATTGAACTTGATTACAATTCCTGAGGGTCCTATATTATCTAAGAATCTCCTTGATGCAGTAGATAGAAGGCTGACGTTACAAGGGTAGAGTACATTACCTAAAAGAATCTTAGTGTCTATATACTCTGAAGCTACAGCAAAGTTATTGAATCTTTTAAGTTTAGTGCTATTCACTTTGTTATCAATACCATCAATATAGACATTAGGAAAGAAGGTTATGTACTTTAATGCACTCTTATATGGATATATATTAGATATATTCTTGATGGTTACTTCAACACCATTCTTTTCCTTGGTTGGCTTCTCCATTACTAAGTTAGTAGTAATTGTATTTTCACTCTTAACCATAACATAGAGAAATGCCGTACCTTCATAATAAGAGGTTATATATACTGTATTAGTACAAGCTAAACTTGAATATTTTCCAATGCCAAAACCTCCAATGAACTCATTACTTTCCCTCTTAGTACTGCTTCCAATATTACAATAGACTTCTTGGAATCTCTCTGGGCTAAGACCTGTACCAAAGTCCCTAATAGTTACTTCCCAACCATTAACACCTGCCTTAAATCTGACAATAACAGGAATATCTGTTGTCCCTGCTTCCACATGACTATCCCAAGCATTACTAACAATCTCTCTAATGAATGATTGCTCTGGGTCAGAATATAAGTTAGATGACAATAATGTGGTAATAAACTCAAGATTCTTTGGGTCTATTAAGGTCTTAAATTCTCGGATGTCTCCTAAAACTTTTATATTACCCTTATTTGCATTTATTATCATATCTTAGTAAAATAAAAAAGGTGAGTAAGACTTAAATCCTACTCACCTAGTACTTGTTAAGAGTTGATATAAGCAACCTCTGAGTAAAGAAGAATGTGTTTCTTCTTCAAAACTTCAATGAGCCTGTCCAACTTATAATCTCTACCACAACTATTTACTCTTCCTGGAGTTGAGGTCTTAGCTATATGATTTGCAATAATAGCTTCAAGCTCTGTGTTACTTACTCTAGTATAGTTATCACCATACTTCTTCTTAATCTCCTCTTGAAGGTTAAGTTCCTTAACCTTTGCATAAATTTCTTTTCTACTCATTTGAATAAACTTAAAATTGTTTGTTTGAATTGTTCTTTATTACATAGAACCTTATATAGGTCACTGATGTCCTTACCACCTTTGAATTGAGGAATTACTACATTAATGAAACCTGTTTTACTGGCTAAATGAACTCCATCCTTTAAGCCAGCTTCATCATTATCAAGACAGATGTAGATTTTCTTAAATCTTCTTTTTAGTTCATTAATAGCAGTATCACTCATTCCATAGCCCTCACCTTGAATAGCTAGTGATGGAATGCCTGTATTAGCCCATAAACATAAAGCATCTTTTAAGGAAGAACAGATACATATTTTATCTCCCTCCTTAGGTACTTTTGTCCACAAACTAATAACAGACCTATCATGTCTATTTGACCATTTGAAACCATTCTTATTAAATGGTTGATATATTTTCAATGTAACTCTTCCTTCTTTAAACTCTACATAAGCATAGGCATATTTATCAGCTCCAAAAGCATAACTCTTGTCATCCTTGATAACTATCTTATGTGATATAGGATATACATCTGCATACTTCAACCATTTCAATGATATTCCATAAGAACCCCAGTATTCTAAGTCATAATCTCGCCATTCTCTTACCTTACATTGAAGGTCAATTTGAGCATTTATCTTACAATGCCTTGCTTCAAAACTACTCACACCAACCTTAGTACCATAGGACTTATCACCTAAATCATTATATACTCTAGCTGCTGCTTCAGCAACACTACAGTTCCACATCTTAGTTAATAGAGTCCATATAGTACCTGACTCTCCAGTACTGAAATCTTTATAGTTAACTTCAGTGCCTTTGGGACAATATAAGGCAAAAGAAGGCTTAGTATCTTGCCTTAGTGGACTATGTATTAAGCTAGGAATAGACTTAATATTTAGGTAGTAAGCAGCAATATCAGCTTGAGTTAAGTTACTCAAGTTTAGATAAGGTTCTTTTGATTTGCTGCCTTTACCTATCATAGTCTACTATGCAAATGGGTCAGCAGAGTTCTCTGAAGGACCATCAAATGGCATATTATCTGATGGTGCAGCCTCAGGAGCAGCAGAGAAACTAGTAGGAGTTACAGAATACTCATGTACTGTCTCAGCAGAATACTCTGTATTAAGTACCTTATTGTTCTCAGTAGCATAAGCTACATCTGCCTGCAACATCTTGTCAAGGCTATTATAGTTTGTAGAGGCATTGCTCATAAACTTCTTAGTATATACAGACTGGAACAACTTACCAGAGTTAGAGTCTGTTCTTACACCAAGACAAACCTTTACCTTATTGTTAGGCTGGAATCCAAGAATCTCCTTAATCTCTGAGAAATCACCCTTAAAGAGCTTCTCAAATGATTCTATTTCAAGCCTACACTCACATTCCTCAGGATTAACATCATTATTAGGAACCATGCATTTTTCATCATTGTCCCACTTAGTTACACTAGGAATACACAAGAATGCTTTGATGAAAGCAGTGAGGTCTTCCTCACCAACAAAAGCAAGTCTATAATCATTGCTGATGTCAGCTTTCTTACCATTGTTGTATGTAGGAATCTCCTTGGCAGAAATCTCTGCTTCTGTTGCCCAAGCAAATCTACCATACTTATCTACTACTTGATACTTACCAGACTTAGCACCAAACTGCTTCTGATTAGTAACAAAGAGAGACATAGTTACAAGAGGCATCTCAAAGCCAATCTTCTCCACATCAGGCTGCATTACTACACTAATTCTTACATTCTTATAAGAATTACCCTCAGAATCCTCTTTGTCCTGTACATAAACAGGAGCCTCTTCCAATGTAGTGTTAAAGAGTTCCTCATGCTCTACCTTGTTAGGATTTACTGCCTTAACAAATACTGGACAAACACCAATGTATCTCTTAAACTCCTGAGCCTCCTTTGAGGCATTTCCTTTACTAATTGCCATAATTTATATTCTATTTAGTTGTTTGTTATTAAAGTGTTTCTGTCATATCTGTGGTCTCCTCACTTGGCTCCTCGGCACTTGCTGTTGTTGTTTCTGTGTCAACAGGAGCCTTTTCCTTAGTTACAGGAGGAACAATAGTATCAGGGTAGATAAACTCAAATGTAACCCTCTTGATGATGTTACCATTCTTATCTACTTGGTCAGTAGGAGTCACTACCTTCTTGATAATGTCCTCTGTATGATAACCAGTCATAGCTACAGTAGGAGCATCAGTAAGTTCAATCTGTTGATTAATAACTGCCAATTCCTCCTCAATCTTAGCCTTCTTTTCTTCCAACTTGTTCTTCTGCTTGAGGAAACCCTCAACATTCTGAGCTGTTCTCTTCATTCTTGCCAACTCAAACTTTGTAAATTCTTTCTTTGCCATTGTTTATAATGATTGATTGTTAATAAATATTTTTGAAGTATCAAACTTCACTTCATTATTTTCATTTGATTCTGCTACTAGAATCTTTTTACCTCTAAGGTGAATAGGTCTAGCCTCCCTAATGGTATTATCACCACCCTCAAAGGAAATATAAGTCTTATTGCCATCCCTATAAAGATAGCCAACTGCATCTGCTTCTCCACAGATAATATCACCAGTCTTACCTGCCAAGTCTACTGCCATCTCTGACATCTCTTCTCCATTCTTCTTTATCTGCTTATCCTTTACATGACAAACAAGAATTAGGGTTTCACAGAGAGGTTTAAACATATCAATAAGCTGTCTGATAGCCTTTCTCATATAGAGCCATCCTGCACCATTAGCAAGCTGTCTTACATCAGCTTTAGGGTTAACTATAGGTTTACCTGTCTTAGAGTCTTTTGCTATCATATTCTTAGCATCTGTGACATAACCCCAGCTAGCTCCCATTGGAGTGGCTCTATACAGTTCGGCTGCAAGAGCAACTGACATTTCCTCCAATCTAGTTGCATTATCAATGGTGATATACTTGTAAGGTGCTTTATGAAGCTCCTTACCCTTAGCTATAATAGCATCTCTGATTTCCTGCATGTCTTTGGCAGTTCTTGCTTGTACTTTCATTACAGATAATGCTCTATAACCATCCTCCAAATCAATGATGAGATTGTCATCAATAGCTGCTACAAAAGAACTCTTACCTGACTTAGGCTTACCAAAAATGACCATAAGCTTTGGATTGTAGTTTTCTACTACACTTCTTTCTGTTGGTAATTGAATCATTGTGTATAAATTTATTTATTCTTGTGAACATAAAAGCTAACAATGTCACTTTAGGCATCTTTGCTTTCTTCTTTCTTTCTAGTACTTCATATACCCTCTGCATACCTGCATAATCATCTGGTTTAGGTAGTTCTTTAAAGAAAGAAACTGCACCATCAAAGTATAGAGGACATATATTGCCATTAGCTCCATAATCTCTATCCTCAATGATTTCCATAAACCTAATATGATTTCTAAACTTGGTAATATCATACTTCTCATACTCAGTAAGACCATACTTGAAGGGACTATAAAGTCCTATCACCATATTGGCATCCCTAGTAGTAGTCTTACAGTCTGCAAGACCATCAGAAGATGGTTTAATCCTATTGAGTTTGAAGTTTTCAATACCTTCTTGAGCCTGAGCTTGATGCTGGATACATACAATAGTAAAGTTGAGTTGGTCTCTAAGAGTAATAAAGTACTTTGACATCTTTTCTACAGTCTCCATCTTCTTCATTCCACTCTCAGTAGACAAGTTAGAGGTATTATCAAGTATTGCTATTCTATATTCTTCAGAATCATCAGCAGTATAGGGATTAACTGGGTCTACAATTTTCCTCTTGGATGTAGTACCATCAAGTTCCTTAATATCTACTTCTTTGAAATTAAGATGACCATGACTTAAAGCATAGTCTCTACATTTCTTATTGATACCTGTAGGATTTTTCTCACTGTCAATATACTCTACCATTTCCTCAAACTTTTTGATATACCTTTGATACCTCTCAGAGTCAAGCTTATCAAGTATTTCTTGAGGTACAGGATGGTCTTTGTCTGTACTTTCCAGTTCTGTTGGGGATAATTCTATCCTATCTAGTCTATAAAGTAAATGACATAGAAACTCAGTATATTTCTTTCTTGGACTTTCCTCAAGACAGAAGTAAAGTATCTTTACTCTTACTTCAGAATGTTCCATTATAAAGAATAAAGTTTCATAGACATAAACAAAATCACAGAACTTAGTCTTTCCTATTTTTTGATTTGCTGTTACAATAATATACTTTCCCATTTGAGTTCCAGGTAAAAACATTTTAAACCTAGGAAATGGGAATGGAATACAATTATATAAACCACTTAAAGCTCTTTGTCTTTTATTCAGTAAGAAAGACTTAACACTATCATAGTAACTCATACCATTGTGGACGTCCAATCATCCTTTAAATTTTTCTCATCCTTGGCATTTTCAATAAATGCAGCAAGGTCTGAAACTTCTTCAATATAACCCTCTCCCTCAGAATTGACTTTTCTTGCATCTTTCCAAATGAAGTATTTCAACACTCTCATGTATTGATACTTTCCATTATGAGAACTAACATAATTTTTAGCAGCTTCAATCATCTGCTCATCAGTATATTTATCCCCATAAAGTTTAAAGAATTTAGCTAATCTAAGGGTATTATCTCGCAAATTACCTTTCCAATATTGACTTGTACCTTCCTTCTTTCCAGCAGGAAAAACTTCCATTAAAGCTCTTGCAAGATTCTCAAGTCTCTTATTATCAGGTACTGATTTATCAGCAGATAGGAGTGCCTTATCAGAAAGGTCACTCCATCTTTGGGTTACTAGAAGATTTGTTCCTAAAAGAGTATGCTCTTCAACAAGTATCTGTTTCTCTTTCATTTGCTTTAACAGAGTTTCTATATTCACTCCAGTTTTAACCAGAGTAATCATCAAAACTTCTGGAAGAGAAAGCTTCACTTTTTTACAAGCATCCTCATCTATAGTTATCTTCATATCTTAATCTTTTTGTAATCATTAATTACAGTAACAAGCTTAGGATTATAGTTCTCAAGCATTTTACTAACTAGTTCTTCATCTCTTGTACCTATAAAATAAGGAACAATAAGAACAGGATTCTTATGTCTAAGTAATCTACCCATCCTTTGCTTCACAATAGTGTCAGAGCTGTTCAAATTAGCATATATACCAACTTGACAATTCACAAGATTCATTCCCTCATTGAGCATATTACAGGCAGTAATGTGGTCTATCTTACCATTATTAAAGGATTCAAGATACTCCACAGACTTCTTGTTCTTACTGTTAATACAGTACTCTCCAAGCATCTCTGTCTGTTCAATACTGTTGCAGAATATCAATGTTCTATGCTCGCCAAGGTGTAGCAAGATTTGTTGTACATAGGGGGTTTTCTTATCACTTAACCACTTTAATCTATCACCACATAGTCTAAGCCATTTGCTTTTAGCTATCTCATTTCTTGACTTTAAGAATCTCTTCTTCCAGTACTCAATTTGGTTATCCAAATCAGTAATATATTGTTTCTGAGTACAATAAATCTTAACTGGATTAGTCTTTTGCTTCATATAGCCCCATCTCATAGCCCAAGAAGACTCTATTACCTTTCCCTTAGCTTTAGGGTTTTTCCAAATGACTTCTGTTGGTAAGTCAGCTCTAAGGTTCAATGGCAACATATATACTATTGGGTCTGGCAGAATATCATCATCTATTACATCCCTCAAGTCTTTCTTATATGATGTCAAATCATCAAACACTTCAATTAGTTCATCCTTGAGCTTATTACTTACTGTTGCTGACAAAAGCACACTATGCTTGATGTCAAAATAGCATAAAGCTTCTCTACATCTTTCTGACAAGTGATGGCACTCATCAAATATAGCACAATCATACTTTCCTGCATATTTAGGAAGAGAAACATAAGTAGTCATAGTAATTTCCATATTACAATTTGACCACCACTTCTTAATTTCATCAGCCCAATTCTGTTTATGAACATTTCTGTTCACTACAAGCAATAGAGTCTTACCTCCCAATGATTTAACTTTTTCTAGAGCTAATCTAGACTTTCCTGTACCAGTGGCTAACTCAAGTAGCCAATTATTTCCTTCAAGTGAAAGAACCTCTTTCAGTATATCCTCTCTTGTCATCTTTTCTATTCTTTACAATTTCTTTTAATAATCTTGTATAACTCTTTTCTTCTGCATAGTTTATCTCTTCAAGAAAAGCATAGTAGTTATTCGGAGGTTGATATTTCTTTTGAATCCACTCCTTATAAGCTACAACACTTTCAGTCCAATGCTTAAACTTACAATATCTCTTTTCTTTACTATTATAAAGACCAAAGAGATTATTATATTTCAAACATACCTTAGACTTGAAATGCCCTGTTTCAAGAACAGCTTGAGCATAGACAATATCCTTATGCTCTAAACCATAATAAGACAAAGCCTCCTCCAGACCCTCCTTAGGAGTCTGGGAGAAGAACTTTGGTTGCTCATTAATAATGGTATCAGCTACCTCTATGACAGGGACAGTTTCAACCTTTGGCTGTTGAGAAACTATACTTTTGACTTGCAAGAGTAATGCAATTACTACACTCCACGGCACCACTGTAGCTGCTACAATGAGTGCTTTCAACCATTTATTTCTCATATCTTTCTTGAAAAGAATTTATCCTTGAATCTCCAATATGTGTACCAAGTATTACTGGAATACTCATCAGGGTCTGAGTAGTATTTTAACCATATCATCCAAAATATAACAATCTCTACTATATTAATAAATGGTATGATACTGGTAATCAGCATGATAAGTACTATCCATAATGGAATACCACCTATCTTTTTAGCTTTTTCCCAATCAAAGTTAGTGGCACCTTTTACTGTAATTGTATAAGTGTGCTTTAGTACATATATTTGAATTATGAAGGATATTAAACCAATTATAATCCAAATCATAGTTATTCTATACCTTTAAATAATGTAGGCAAACTACCATATACAGGGAGCTTACCATCCCACTTCTCAATCCACTGTTGCTTAAGAATCATAGGAGTTAAAGCCTGTGTTCTAAGCTTATTAGCCTCTGCTTCAGCCTGTGCTGCAACCACTTTCTTCTCTGCCTCTGCCTTTACTACAGCTAACTCATTCTGAGCTTTCTGAGCTTTCTGAATAGCAGCATTCTTTGCATTTACTGCATCAACAATAGACTGAGGATATTTCAATCCTGAAGTCAGTTGCTCCAACTGAAAATTCTCTTTAAGCAATGCCTTAGACAAATGTGCTTCAATAGCTTTCTCTACCATATCTCTATTTGACACAATCTCATCAGTGGTATACTTATTGAGCTGAATCCTGAAGGCATCCTTTACATAGTTAAAGAGAGTTCCATTGATAACATCAGCAAGCTCCTTCCTATACTTCTTGAATACCTGAGGTGACTTACCATCAGCAATCTTCAATGAAATAGTAGGGTCAATACTGAACTCTGAGCCATCCTTTGCATTAATTGTGAAAGCAGGATAATCTACTGTCTGTACATAAGTAGGATACTCATATACTTGCTCGGTGAATGGATTATACCACACTGCACCAGTAACCAAAGATATATCATCTACACCCTTGTCAGAGCCATAGAGGTTTACCTTAATACCCTCACAACCTGCATCTACTCTCTCATAACCACATGAGGACATACTCAACATGGTAAACAATGCCATAAGGCACATAATTACTTTACTTTTCATTTTCTTTTGTTTTAATGAATTTAATTATTACTTCTACACCTATCCATATAGCTACTATGAACAATGCAATTCCTGCAATGTTAGCAGCCGTGTTACTCATGGTGAGTAATTGAGTAACAGCATTTAGTGCTATGAATAAACACAGTACTAAACATACTACCTTGATAATGAACTTTCTCATATTATTAATCCCAAATCCAACTATACATAGCCACCATCTTCCTCATAGATATATGACCTTCTAGAGTCTTCCAGAATTTCAGGTGCCTAAAGAACTTAAACTTTGATTTTTTACGGTTTTTACCTCCCATTACCTTATATCTAGTCCTTTTCCTTATAGGATATTTGCTAAGATATTTATGGGGTATTTTATACTTTCTTCCTTTACTCATATTACAAACAGTTGTATGTAATTTCTTACTACCGTAGGTTTATTAGGATAATTTGACTTATGGCTATTATACCATAATAACATCCTATACCTTTTACCTTGTACTACTATATCTATTGATGGTTCATATTTATTAATAAGGACCATCACGTATATTATGAGTAAAACTATAATCCATATTTTCATAACTACATTACTGAATACAAAAAGAAGAGCTAAGTAGGATTTATGTCCTACAAAGCTCTATTGGTTTAGTCACTGAGGATATTATAGCTAAAGTCTATAGCACCTCTATCATGAGCAATAAGTTCACAATGCTTCTTGATTCTAGCATCTTCTGACATGGTGTCCCATACTCTGATAAGTTTGCCTTTAACCTTGGCAATAACCTTGTTGTACTTAGGATTTGTTGACTCCTCAAGCATAGCTTCATAAGCTTCTTGAGACACCTTCAATACCTGCTTTGCAGGAATTGATTTTCTTGTCCTAAATGTAATAACCTCAGGACCTTTGCCCTTCTTTGATTTGTAACTCTTAAAGAGCATCTTATGCTCTTCAGTCAACTCCTCTGGTTTGTTTTCAGCCACCTGCTGGCTTACCATAATACTTCCTGGAAGTACTAAGATAAGACTCAATTTTGGTTCTACCATAAATTATTTGTCAATGTCATTGTCTGCACCATTTTTCTTTTCTAGGAGTGCCTCCTTCATTGCTTCAAGGAACTTTACCTTAGATACTGACTTTACAGTTTCCATGAGTGCTATAAACTCTGCTGGAGGCATAGCAATCATCACAGAGAGGATAACAGTTGATGCAAAAAGAGCACTCTTTCCAGAGAATCCTTCAGTGAAGTTTACTACATCCTCAATCTTAACATTATTTTCTACATACTGTTCCTTGTGCTCTTTGTAATTTGACTTAAATGCTTCGAGTGCATTCTTGATGCCCTCTTCATTGATGATAGACACTTGGTCTTTTTTGTTTGTTGCCATAATTTTGTTTGTTAAAATTAATTGAAATGAATAAATATTTTCTTAAGAATAGCTACTTAATTGATACATTTGAAGTGTATTGCATTAACCACTATGCTAATTATCGTATTTAGGGAGATAATATAGGACTCGAACCTATGAAATAATAGTTTGTAAGTAGCTGAAGAAAGGCAGAGAAGAATCGAACTTCTGTTATAGGGATTGAAATCTTACTAATATAATATAGTATTGTAAGTATCATCAGATACTATATATTTATTAACCTATGTCCTGACCACTAGACGACTGCCTTATAAATTGGCACTACTTGGTATGTATTGTACCAAAAATAATTAAACAAAGTTACTTTTGTAAGTGCCAAAAGTGGGGAAGGTAGGACTCGAACCTACATATTAATAGTTTATGAAACCTATTGCTTATTGATTTAGTATTGTAAGTATCTAAGATACTATTTAACCATTTTAGCTACTTCCCCTTATATAGTCACTATTTATATGCATGTTAGAATCGAACTAACTACACCTGAATTACAAATTCAATGCTCTACCAAATGAGCTAATGCTATTAATATTGTAAGTGACTTAATATTGTTTAGACACTAATTATCACATTGTTAGAATCGAACTAACTACCGTCTGCTTAAAAGGCTGATGCTCTAACCAAATGAGCTAAATGTTATTGATATTGTAAGTGTCTTGAAGTGAGTATAGGAGGTATCACTCCTCCTATACCCTTATTGATACTTATTGTTAAACATTATATATTCTTATCTTAATTTTATGCAATTTATAAAATGTTGTAAGTATCATTAGATTTATGCTATTAAAGCACATTCTCTCTCACTATGTCATACCTATTACTTCTAAACAATGACTGTAAAGGAGTATAAACATCCATAATATCCATATCTTTGAAGTTAGTTAAGAACTGTTCAATCTGTGCTATATTAGCAGGGATATAAATCATGTTCTCAATACCTTCAAACCTGTTGATAGAAGCACTTCTGAAGCCCCAACCACCATCTACATCAATAGCTACAATATATGGCTTAAATCCAAAGTATCTTTGACACTTCATCATAAAGTCATTTATTGAAGCCTCTGGAGACCATAATGAGTTCCATTCTCCATCACTGATGATAGTCCATACAGGATAGTTCTTTAAAGCATCAAGTATCTGAGGATGTTTCTGGCATTCTCTATGCAAATCATCAGGTATTCTACTAATATTAGTACCACCACCTTGGAATACTGCACTACAGAAGTTCTTGATAGATTGATAGTTATCATAGAAGCTCTTCTTAGGGTCAACAAAAGGAGTTTGCTTTACCTTTACTGTTTCACTCCTGATGAAAGAATTTACAGAATTATTCTTCCTATCTATACAAGTATGCCAGTGACTAGTATTATTAAAGAAACCAAGTAAGTTTCTACCATCATCATCTGGGTTCTTACATAGACATACAGAAGCCAAGAATGAAGCAAAGTTGAAAGGTCTACCATTCATAGAGCCTGAATCATCTATGATTACAAGGCTATTATAAGGAAGATTGACCTTAGTCATGAATGTTTCAAGCTTGAGCTTATCTACATTGCCCTTACAGATGTCATCATATAACTCTTTGAAGTTAGTTGCTCCTGTGTTGACCTTAGCTTGCTTTGCAACTTTCTTCAACTTGATTTTATCCTCCTCTGTAGCCTGTCCCTGTCTAACTTTTTCTTCTAGAACTCTCTGTTCAGCTTGTTTAGACTCCTTGTATTTCTCCCATTCAGTAAGCCAAGACTGGAATCTAGGGTATTTAGCCTTCTCAGTATTTTTAACCTTACTGTAAAGGATTCTATTCTTAACTCTAAATCTTGCTTGTGAAGGAAGCTTGTCAAACCAATCAATAAATGATTGTTTGTCAAACTCATTGACTTTACCTGTAGAGAATAGCACTGACTCAAGGTCACCATTATAATCCTTTCTCCACTTCCTATAGCCCTTGAAGTTAGCATAGTTCTTATTTACTTCATACTCCCAACCCATAAGTTCTGAGAGCATTATAAGTAACTTAACTTTATCTTCCATTACCTTTTTAGTTTCAGGAAGCATCTTGCTATGACCACTTCTTTTACTTACTCTAGGAAGTGTCAAGAACTTAGCAACAAGAGTTTTATTGAAAGGATTGTTACCATTGATAACCTTATAGAGATAGTTTGCAATAATCTCTCTGTACTTTGCTTCAGCAAAGAGGTTGTGTATTCTAATAATTCTAGAACCTTTAGTCTGCACTCTATTTCTGAACAGAAGGTCAAAGCAAGTATACTCATTGAACAAACCTGCCTCAAGGAACTTCACAAACTGAGATTGATGTTTATTCCACATCCAATCAAGAACTACTTGGAACCCTTCTCTATTTGCATTACCACCACTATCTTTCTTAACACCCTTAAAGATGTTATGCTGTCTAGCTGTAATATCACCAATTGAGAAAAGTAAGCTAAAGAACATTTGCTTATGTTCCTTATTTCCTCGAACTTCTAACCAACAAGCATCAAGTAATGATGCATCAATTGTATTACCTACACTCTGAAAGAGTTTAAGGCAATTTTTTAATCCATAAAAAGGATTATCGTTACTTTTGTTTAACTTTACCTGTATCATTTTGCTAATGTTTTATTTTATTTTTGTAAGTAACGTAGTTAGGATATTCTCTTTTACCTTTGAACCATATATGTCTTCCTTATACTACTAGAAAGTTTCAGTTTCACTCATTGCTGAAAGCTCTGCTTCAAGTTCCTTAATCTTATCTTCAGGTGACTTCTGAGATTCTTTAAGAGCTTTAAGTTTAGCTGTAAGTTCAGCTTTCTTCTGAGCATTCTCTTCGACTTCCATTCTATACCTCTTATAACCTATTACTAGGTTTACAAGCTCCTTCTGTTTTTTAGCAGTATCTAACTGCTTTGCAGTAGAATCACTTGCAATCCACTCATCTTGGCTTTCAAGCTGCTTAATCTTATTAGATAAAGCAAGTCTGATGTTATTAAGAGAGTTGATTGTAGTAGTGTGGAGCAACTCAACTACATTGATAGGTGCACCAAGCTTGGAATTTACTATATTGTTGTTGAGCAACATAGTAAGAAGCAGTGAACACATCTTATCAAAGTGTTCCTTTGTAAAATTAATCTTTCCCATTAGATATTGATTTTATAATAGATTTGTATTAATTAATCCCAAATATATGCCTCATATTCACATCTAAGTTCCATTTCAGTCTGCTTAGCTTGCTCAAGATATATACTTAAGAAGTATGAACATTCATCAAAACTTTCAATGTTTCCATCAAATTCAATATACAACCATTGTTCACAGTATCTTACTGCTTGTTGTTGCTTTTCAGTTGACTTTCTCATTAGCTCTAGATATAATATGCCTCTCAAGAATGTCTCTAACAGATATATCATCTGCTGAAACATCTTGAGAGATTATAGTTCTTACTTCAATCCTATGAATTTCTTTATCTTTGTCCATAGTGTACTTCTCTCTGGCTTTACAAATGCATTACCACTGTTCTTTCTGTTTTTATAAACAGTTTTAGGACCAACAGCTATGAAGGTTATACCTACTTTTGTAGGATTCTTGGCAGGAGCTAAGGCTTTATACCAATGAAAGACACAAGCACTATGAGTTCTTCCTTCAAGTTGTGTACTTGCATATCTACAAGCTTCTGTAATGTTGTGAGGATTAGCTGTAATAGCCTGGACTAGAATCTCTTCTTCCTCTTTTGTCCATCTTTTCTTTGTTACCATACTCTTGTTTGCTTTATTATTCTTGTTTTTGCGCCCCTAGTAAGACTCGAACTTACATTCCAAGTTTAGGAAACTTGTGCTCTATCCATTGAACTATAAGGACAGTAGGGCTTTTATTCTGAGTGTGTGCCCTTACTATTTTGTGTCACACTATGGCTATAGAAGTAACTAGCTAGCTTTAGTACTTTAGATTCACCATGCTCTTTACACTTTGCAACCCTCAAAGTGTCAGTTAGAGAACAGAGTCATTAAGTCATCAAAAGTATATTCAACCTTATTTAAGTCTAATGATTTTTTAGGTTTTATATCTCTTGATTTATCCTTAATAAACTCTTTTATCACTTCATCTACTTCTTTATCTAATAAAGAGTGATTTATTGCAAAGTAATATAATTCTTTGATTGTCATTATTATCACATCTTACCAAGCTTCTGTATAAAGAGGTTCAATAGTTATATACTTAAAGTAATTACTACCCCTGGTAAACATTTTCTAAACGCTTTTCCTACTATTGCCATATCTATATCTATTTAAATTGTTTTTATTCGCCGTAATTATCTTCAAAATACTCAATGTTGCACATTGCACAAGTAATTTTCTTTACTCTTGCATTATTGTACTTATATTTCTTTGCTTGATATTTAGCAGCAGATTCCTTCTCAAATATCATAGCAAGAAAAGAAGATGGAGACCACCACATACATTTAGTCTTATGTCTATCTACAAGAAACATTGTAGGCATAATATTCTTCTTTCTTCTTGAGTCTTGAATGATAACGAACTTACCTATATCACTTTTTGAGAAACAACGAGACTTTGCATCAAGATATAATTTCTTTTCCCAATCATCATAAGGTTCTTCAAAGTCATAATCCTCTATATCTGCTAAGTGTTCTGCTTCTGTCATAATATACCCTTTCTTTTTCTAAGTTTTATAAAAATCTCCACGACCAGTATTGTGCTGGGGCTAAGAAGGTATATGGGTATAAAGCCTTAACTTACTTTTGCTCATTCTGTGTCGTGGAGGTTATATTTATTATTTACTAACCTAATGGAATAGTGATTTTGTTTTCAGACCTTCTTACATACTTTACAGGTAAATCTTGTACAAATTTATCTGTAAATTCTTGGTTATGAAATGTTATCATTAATTCATTAGTTGTAGATATAATTATGACACTAAGAATGCCTTTCTCTACATTACTTCCTGCTACTAAATACTTTGTCATCTTGTTATTGTTTTTAATCTTGTTAAACTTATTAAGTGGGCTAGTAGAGGATTGAACTCTAAACCTTCACATTATGAGTGTGCTGCTCTAACCAATTGAGCTACAAGCCCTAATGCTATTACTTCACAGTAATAGCACATCCTAAAACAATCTTTAACCTTATAATAACTAAAACCTAATTTTCATCCAATTTAAGTGTCTCATTAAATGAATTATAACCAGACACTATCTTGTACTCTTCTTCAGTAATAGTATTAAAACAAGCTAAAATAAGCATAATATCTAATACTATTGTACCAAAGAACCAACTATAACCTTTATCTGCAATACTATCTATACTACAAATAGAGAGCAATACTATGAGTGTTGAAACCCATAGTAATATACCTTTGAGAATTAACTTAATACTCTTCATGATTTCTTAAAGTTTAATTCTTTTTGTATTTGCTCCTTTACCTCTTTTGGAAGGTATTGCTTGTAGTTTTTTCCAGTCTTTGTAGACTTTCTATTGATATATACTGCCCCACTCTTGGTAATATAGATAGGATATTTATTACCTTTCTTATCTTCCCAAGTGTATCTGGTTTGTTGTCCTTCACTCTTTGTAACTTGAGTAGTTGTAGACTTAAAAGTATTACCTTCTCTTGCTACTTGAGCATAGCTTGTACAGCTTAATAAAGCCATAAACAAGCAGAAAATGAGCTTTTTCATTGTTTATTTTGCTGATTCTTGCTTTTCATTATGATGTAAATTACAAGCCAAAAGATTATATTTGCACCAATGATTACTGTTGTATCTTCCATTGTTTCAGTAAAAATAGTTATGAATAATCATTTAACTTTTGCTTTTGCTTGAGAGAAAAAGGCAATAAGGTAGGAAGAGATATAGTCAACCTCTCTTACCCTATTGCCTTAAGAGTGCAATGCATTAAGCTTCAACTCTGTAGATGTCAGCCTCACCTGACTTCTCAAGTGTGAGCAACTTAGCAGATGCCAAGTCAACAGAGTCACCTACTGCCTTAGCTGAGTTCTGTGACAGTGGAATGAAGGTCTGTCCACCACCTACCATAGTAAAGCAAACTGAATTGCCATACTGTGATGCAACTACTACTGCTGATGCAACTGCTGCAACTTCCTCTGGTGAGAAAGCTCGTGAAGCCTTAAGATTCCACTTACCTGCATACACTCTCAATGAACTAAAGATATTAGCCATATCATTTCACCTATGCCCTTAGGATTTATTTTGGTATCTGGCACACCTGTTGTTTGTTGAATGTTGTTTGTTGTATAACCCCAATGTCCTTGGGATTGTCAGTAGCCAAGGAGGAGTAATTAGCCAAAGAGATAAGAAATATATAATATCTTTTGGCAATGACTTACTTCGCCTTGTCAAGAGCAAAGGAGGAGTAATTAGCCTAACTTGATATACATTGCAATTAGCTTCTTGATAATTAAATCTCCCACACCATTAATATTGCCCTAACTTATTGCTCCAACCTATCTGAGTCACTCCATTTAACTCACTTTAAAGCTTCGCCAATTCCCTTGATAAGAGAGAAAGAAGCAAAGAGAGAATTAATCCTAACTATAACTTCTTTTTCTTTCTTTATATATTTCTTTCTTTTCTCTTTCTTTATGTTACTTTCTTTCTCTTGTCTTTCTTTACTGCAATTCTATGTGTATTTTATTTGTTGCTTTAACCTGATAACAAGCCTAGCTTATATCTAATAGTTAGTGATAATTTATTGCTTTTGCTTGTTATTTTGCTTTTACCTTAAGGACTAAAAATAAAAAGCTAAGGAGGATTTAATCTCCTTAGCTCATAGTAGCTGACTTATCAGATAGTTATTCTATAAATGTCAGCCTCACCACTCTTCTCAAGAGTAGTGAGCTTAGCCTTAGTGAGGTCTATAATCTCACCAGTAGCACAGTTAGAGTTCTGGTCGAGAGGAATGTAGGTTAATCCACCAGAGACCATAGTGAACTGAACTGAGTTACCATACTGTGATGGGACTACAACAGCCTGAGAGACTTGTGCAATCTCCTCAGCAGTGAAGTTTCTAGTCTCTTTAACAGACCACTTACCAGCATAAACACGAAGGTTACTAAAGATATTCATAACAAAATGACGGTTCACCTAAGCACCGTAAGGTTCAAAGTTAATATTAAAGTTCAAGAAGAGAGGAGGATTAATTAGCCTCCTGAAGGAGAGAATCTAGTTTAGCTCTAGAATCATAATACTCATAAGGGTCAAAAGCATCAACCCAATCATACTGATTATCTAGAGTATCAAGAAACTCCTCAGTGTGCTTATTATAAGCATCATAAGCATCAATGAGTTCATTCTTCTCTCTCACAGTAGTGTTTTGGCACACTAGAAAGCCTGCACAAAATGCTACTATAGCAGCAAGTGTGCAAAGAAGGATTGTCTTCTTCATATTAGTGATGTTTTATCAAAGTAGAAGGAGGAGATATTAGCTCCTCCTACATTTAATCAAGGATTAAGTTTCCATCCTTTTCCTCTTCAATGAGGATTTCTTTAGTTAGAAGGACTGCTTCTACAACAGGCATGTCATAGCACTGCTTAGCTTCATTCCAAGTTCCATACTCTGCTGTGATGTGTCTCAAGAGACTTAGACCTAGTTTGGTCTTCAAGAAATTGTCTGTATTCATTTGTCTTGTATTTAAGTGAAACATGTGATGACAAGAGCCAGGGGAGTGACCCAAGTCAAGTAAGGGGGAGGGGTGGTTAGCTGGTATTATAACTCACTTCTATAAATACCAAACTTCAAAAAAAAATTTCAGAAAATTTTCTCAAAATTTCTCTAAACATAAATAATTTACTTATAGTATGAAAAAAGTTACTGAAAAATTTGGTAATCTCAAATATTATTTGTACCTTTGCACTTACTTAATAAGTAATGCCTCTTAGTGTAATGGTTAGCACACAAGTTTTTGGCACTTGGAGTAGGGGTTCAAATCCTCTAGGGACAACTAGAAAGTTAGTTGTTTGTTTGTTGTTTATATTGATTAACCTCCTTAATCTGTGAAGATGGAAGAGGTATATGGAGCTATCATCTAGTGGTAAGGATGCAAGGTTTTCAACCTTGTCACAGGGGTTCAAATCCCCTTGGCTCTACTATATAGGCTATGTGGTGTAATGGTTTGCATATCACACTGTCAATGTGGAGGATAGGGTTCAATTCCCTCATAGTCTGCAATGGAGAGTAAATTCTAGAGGTCTAGGAACCAATCTGCTAAATTGTGTGCTCATTAATGAGTGTATTTCGAGTATACTGCTCTCCGCTCTAATATAGTAGTAATGCAATAGGTAGCATACTGCATTTGGGATGCAGCAGATATAGGTTCGAGTCCTATCTACTATACTATGGGGCAAGTGATGTAATTGGCTAACATACTTCCTTTGCAAGGAAGAATTAAGGGTTCAAGTCCCTCTTGCTCCACACTAACTATAGTGATAGTTAAGTTGATAATTCGCATTATTAACTCTAAATTACATTGATATGAAAAAGATTTTATCTTTAATTAAGAAAGGTGTAAATGCTTATTTAAATGCTTTAGCTAAATGTCCTTACACACCTTCAGGAACTATTCCAATAGGAATCTAGTTCCTTTAATGTAGAGTTGATAATATAATATACTTGGGTCCTTAGCTCAATAGGTTAGAGCAATTGACTGTTAATCAATAGGTTGTGGGTTCGAGTCCCACAGGTCCCGCAAAAAATAGGTAGATAGTTTAATGGTAAAACCCTAGTCTCCAAAACTAGAAGATGTGAGTTCGAGTCTTACTCTATCTGCAATGGGAAAGTAGCAAAGATGGTCTATGCAGAGGACTGAAAATCCTTGGATGTAAGTTCGATTCTTACCTTTCCCACATAAGGGTATATAACTCAGATGGTTAGAGTACTTGACTGATATTCAAGAAGTCATAGGTTCAAATCCTATTATACCCACTGTGTTAGTAGCTCAATTGGCAGAGCAAAGGTTTGTGGTTCCTTAGGTTGTGGGTTCAAATCCCATCTAACACCCTAATAATATATATATGTACTATGATAGTAACAGACAGCACTATAATAGAATCAGCTATTCCTAAGTATCCTGAACTAATGAGTACAGATGCTGAAGACAAGATAAAGAAAGTCTTCTACAATCTAAAAGAGGACGAATCTAAACTATCTAAACTTCGTATGGAAGTGATAGAGTTAGAAGCAAAAGTTAAGAAAGAAGAAGAGTTATATAGGAACATATCTAACTTATTTGAGATAACTTTTGCTAAGAAAGAGATACAGGAAATAAAAAATGCAGTCAATATGGGGATTATTAATCCAAGTGACTACAGAAATACTAATATATAATATGTGATTATTAAAGAGTAGATAGATTGATAGGTCAATCATCACAGATTATCTTTATTCTAGTACTAAAGAATCTACTAGAATAGATTTTGGGAGAGCTGCTAAGATGATGGTTTAGCACTAGACTGTAAATCTAGTCCCTCTGGGTAAACATTGTAGGTTTGAATCCTACCTCTCTCACATTGGGAAGACTATTAAGATGAGACCTTAGCCTAGAAATAGGTACTCTATGGATAGAGTTTAATGAAGGACGGATATTAATGTAATCTTCATTAGTCAGTTGCAACTTCCCAGTATGCCTAAGTGGTGAAACAGGTAAACACAAGGGACTTAAAATCCCTCGGTCAGAAATGGCTTTGTGGGTTCAATTCCCACCTTAGGTACTATACTCCTATAGCTCAGTTGGTCTTAGAGCACAAGATTTTTAATCTTGGAGTCCTGGGTTCAAATCCCAGTGGGAGTACATAATACTCACTTAGTTCAGTAGGTTAGAGCATTTGGTTTATACACAACAGGTCAAAGGTTCAAGTCCTTTAATGAGTGATAAAACTATGCAGATATAGCACAATGGTTAGTGCTCTAGTCTTCCAAACTAGAGATGTGAGTTCGATTCTCATTATCTGCTCTTATATGCTTCCTTAGTTCAATGGATAGAACAAGACACTTCTAATGTTTAAATGAAAGTTCGATTCTTTCAGGAAGTACACAATAAAGCTATAAATTCTAGAATAATGTAGCAACGTAACTCTTAGGGTTTCTGAGTATTAAAATACTTGTAGAGTAAGATTAGTCCCTTTTGGATGTCGTAGAATCCACCTTATAGCCGAGGGAGTTGGCTATATACCCTCTTGATGGAATGGTAGACATAAAGGTCTTAGAAGCCTTGACCATAATGGTGTAAGAGTTCGAGTCTCTTAGGGGGTACTAAAAATAATTATAAAAAAGTTGCTGAAAAGTTTGGTAGTTTCAAATAAATTGCTTACCTTTGCAACTGTTAAAGATGGTCTCTTAGTATAAAGGTTTAGTATCCTTGCTTTGTAACCAAGGGGTGTAAGTTCGAGTCTTACAGGGACCTCCACTATAAAATAGATTGTATAGATTAATGCGGTAATATCTATATACTCTATGCCTACTAGAGAACTATTTTATAGTTTATTGTAGGCTATATACAGGGATGTTAGCAGTGGTAGCTAGTTAGCCTCATAAGCTAAAGGTCGTGGGTTCGACTCCCACTCCCTGCACTAATATAAATAATATGATGCAAATATTAAATGCACTTAATCTAAGACAACTTGTAAAACAAGCAAATGACTTAGGTATAACTAAGGAAGAGGTAGTAACTATCCAACAATCTCAAGGGCAGTTCTACTTAGTATATTATAGTAAAGAATAACTACTATGGCAGATAATAATGAGTTCAATAATGAGCCTGTCTTCTACTGTAAGCATTGTTTATCACTAAAAATAAAGTCAGTTCCTGGGATGGAAGAACTAGATTATTGTGATGAATGTGGTGCTACAGATATTGGTAAGACTGATATAGATACATGGAGACAAATGTATAGGGACAAGTTTGGTTTTGATTATTTAGATAAATTTTAATATGGAAGAGACAAAGATGACAGTAGAGCAGGTTAAAGCTGCTGCAAATGAACAAATTAGTATTCTGTATCAGAAGTTACAGGAGGCTAATCTAGCTAACACTTTTAAGAGACTTGACTATCTATTTAAGATAGTTGAAGGTAGTTTTAGTGAGGAATTGAAATCTAAAGCAAGAGTGGAAATTGACCACATTGTATTTGGTTATCCTCAGGAAGGTAAGAAAGAAGAGTAAACAATGGTTGGGAAAGTTAATAATGTTATAGGGCTTTCCCAATCACCATTAGGTGATGAGTTCTTTAAGTGCTGGTTTATTTTCTTGAGACCTCTACATCATCTTACTGATAGGGAGATAGATGTAATAGCATCATTTACTAAGCATAGATATGAGTTGTCAAAAGTAATTACTGATAGTTCATTATTAGATACAGTGCTTATGAGTGAGGAGACCAAGAGAAAGGTTAGAGAAGACTGTAATATAACATTGGCACACTTTCAAGTTATAATGGGTAAATTGAGGAAGAATAAAGTTATCATAGATAATAAGATTAATCCTAAGTTAATACCTAATATAAGTGAAGATTCAAAGAGCTTACAACTTCTAGTTATATTTCCTATAAAATGAAAAAAGACATTATTTTAAGTGTCTCCAAGGACTTAGGAATATCACCTGATGTTGTTGAGAAAGTATATAAAGCTTATTGGTTGTATATTAAAACAACCATAGAAGCTTTACCTCTGAAGGAAGACCTTACAGAGGAAGAGTTCCTTAAGTTAAGGACTAATTTTAATGTTCCTTCATTGGGAAAATTAAGTTGCACTTTGGATAAATACAAAGGAACTAAGAGTAGATTTAAATTAATAGAGAAGTTTAGAAATGCTGAAAATAAATAGTATTAAACCACTGTTTAATAAGATAGTAACCACTTGTGATACCTATGAGTCTGATAAGACAGAGGGTAGTATTATTGTTAAAACAGACGGTACAATTAAGGAGTATCAAAGAGTTGAAGCAATTGGTTCAACTGTAAGAGATATAAAGGTTGGAGACCTTGTACTTATAAATCCTAAGAGGTACATTGTACCTCAACATAATGATAAGAGAAATGAATCTCTAAAAGGTGTTATTGGTGATGAGTTAACTATGGGTGTAAACTTTCCTATGGTTGAGTATGGTGGTAAGAAACATCTACTTATTTATGACCAAGATATTGATTATATTATTGATGGAGAGGAAGTTAAAGATGAGCAGCCTAAGTCCTCATTGATACTCCCAGAGGACAAGAAAATTATTGTTTAACATAAAGCTCATGATTAAGTTCATGAGCTTTTTTAGTTTATAGAAATATGAAGTTATTTAAATATGAAGGATATAAAGTAGTTATATCTGAAGAAGCTTTTGCTTTAAAGGTATTTAGACAGATATGGAATAGAGACAGAAGTGTAAATAAGGATAAAGCTATTATGGAGTTGGGTTACATCTATTTTATGACTGACCCCAGAAGTGACTATCAATATCTAGTAGATGAAGATGAGAGGTCTAAGGCTATTATAGAAGGAGAAGGATTGCCTAATGGATGGAAGCCTGATAAAACCATAACTGAGGCTATGAAGTTCTATTCTAGATTTAAACCAACTGCTGCACTATTACTTGAGGATACAAGATATGCTGTAGATAAACTTAGAAAGCTACTAAGAGAAATAGATTTAAACCAATTGGATGATAAGGGAAAACCTATTTATACACTTAACTCTATTACTGCAACTATTAAGCAAGTACCTAGTTTAGCTAAAGACCTAGATGAAGCAGAGAAGGCTCTTGCATCTGAAATGAGAAGTGAGGGTAAGATGAGAGGTCAGGGTGAAAAGACAATATTTGAAGATAACTTGGATTTATGATAAGAGTAGAAGATATTGTAGAGGCTATAGGTAAAGATTTAAATACTACTTTAGTATTACATAAGAGTATAGAAACTCATCCTAGATTTAAAGTATATAAAGTATATTCCTATGGTCTATATGCTATAGAAGATGATAAAATTATGTTACTTTCATTCAAAGTAAATAAGAACTCAGCTACTGACAATATGATAGAAGCTTGGGATGATTGTGATAGACAATTTGTCAGTTATATAGTAAGTTGGTTATCAAGTGACATATATAAGAAATTGAAGAATGATAGAAGTAAATAAATATCAAACACCTCTTACTGATGAACTACTTGATACCTTACCAGATGAAGTAAGGGACCAACTATTTGACATTATTAATAATGTAGAGTTTGTCAAGAGGTTAATATCTCCTAGCAGAGGTTATGCTAAGGATAGACCAAGAGATGAAAGTGGAAAGATTATTGTAGATTTAGCTAATCCACATATATTAGAGAACATGGATTATTTCAGACCTACAGCTTTACACTATGAAAAATATGGCACTCTTACTAATCTAAGACCTAATGCCAATCCAAATAGTGCTTATGGCAAATGGGTAAGAGAGGAAAAAAGAAGGTGTTGGGAAGGTTATGTAAGAGAAAGTGATGGAGAGTGGGTTACAGGTTATATGTATTGGTTCTTAAATTACTCTCCTATTATGCTCTCTAAGATTAGAGAGTATAAGGATAAGAATGGTAAAAAGAGAAAGTCTAAAAGAGCTGATAGAATAGAAGCACTTCCTGAATGTTGGGAAGGAATCTATTGGAGATTTCATTGTATGGACCAAGCTTCAAATGGTGGCATATACAATAATTTTCAAGGAGGTCAGCACATGGCTGAGCTTGCATCTAGAGGTAAAGGTAAGAGCTATAGTTTAGCATCTATACTTAATCACATTTTTGTATTAGGAGAGAATGAAGAAGCACATGAGAAGGTGAAAGGCATTGTTACTGCTTATCAGAAAGAATACCTTACAAAGGATGGTGTATTAAATAAGTTTGTAGACATGGCTAACTTCTGTGCATCTAACACTCAATTTCCTAGAAAGAGATTGAAAAATTCATTACAAGAAATGACTTGGATAATGGGTTATAAAGATGCAGAACTTGATATTGAAAAAGGTACTCAGAATACAGTACTTGGTGTATCATCTAAGGATGATGAGTCTAAGTTGAGAGGTAAGAGAGCTGCTAAAATACTTATAGAAGAGTTTGGTACATTTCCTAGATTAACAGACCTTTATAATGTGTTGTTACCTTCTGTTCAAGAAGGTGATATTGTCTTCGGGCAAATTTATATGTTGGGTACTGCTGGTGATAATGAATCAGACTTTGCTGGTGCTCAGGAAATTATGTATAACCCAAAGGGTTATAATATGTATGCATTACCTAATGTGTTTGATAAATTTAATCAAGGAAGACCATACTTTGTATTCTTCTTTCCTGGTTATATAAATAGAAAGGGATGCTATAATCATGATGGAGTGTCTGATGTAATCAAAGCTTTAATAGAAATTCTATTAAATAGGTATAGAGTTAAATATAATTCTACTGACCCTAATACAATCATTAAGACTATTGCTGAGGTCCCTATTACTCCAGCAGAAGCTATTGTAAAGACAGGTGTTAATATGTTCCCTGTTGCTGACCTTACAGAAAGATTAGGTCAATTAGACAGTAACCCAAGGGAGTATGATGATGTATATACTGGAGACTTGACTCTTAATGATAGTGGTATAGTAGAGTTTAGACCTACAAGTGATATGCCTATTAGGGAGTTCCCTCATAAGGACAATAAGATTGAGGGTGCATTTGAGATATTCCAAATGCCTGAAATAGATAAAAGAACAGGAAAGGCTTATAATGCTAGATATATACTTGGCTGTGACCCTTATGATGATGATGAATCAAACACTATGTCTCTAGGCTCTGTTTGGGTACTAGACCTATGGACTGATAAGATTGTAGCTGAGTATACTGGTAGACCTCCTTTTGCTGATGACTTCTTTGAGAAAGTAAGAAGACTATGCTTATTTTATAATGGTAGAATGAACTATGAAAATAATAAGAAGGGTCTATTTGCATATTTCTCTAGAATGAACTGTACTTATCTTTTAACAGACCAATTAGAGTTCTTGAAGGACAAACAGATGATTAAAGATACTGGTTATGGTAATAAGGCTAAAGGTACTAATGCTACAGAAGCTATAAATGCTTTTGCCAGGAATAGACTTAGAGCTTGGCTGCTTAAGCCAACTACAGTTATACAAGTTGTAGATGGAGAAGAGACTGAAGTTGATATTCCAAATTTATTTACTCTTAGAAGTAGGGCATTCATTAAGGAGTTGATAAATTATAACAGTGAAGGTAACTTTGATAGAATATCAGCAGCAGGAATGTTAATGCTTCTTAGAGAAGATAGAATAATTCTTTATCAAGGAAAGGTATCTAAAGAGAAGCAAGAAGCTGCCAATTCTAGTTACTTAGGTAATGACCCATTCTTTAAGAGAAACTATAAACAGTAAATTTAGTAAAAAATAGTAAATAATTCACTTAGATTCTTGTCTAAGTGAATTTTTTTATGTAACTTTGCAGAGTTAAATTATTAAAGAGCTATGAGTGAATTTTTGCAGTTTCCACCTCAGCAGCTTCCTATGAGTAAGAAGACAAAGAAATGGAGAAAGCAGATTCTTGATTGGGGTTCTAATAGAGCTACAATTACTAGTTCATTAGTTAGGAAAAGTGTAATACACAAAAGAATTAATTATGACTTGCTGAATGGTATAGTACATCTTAATGATATGATGACTATTATCAATCCAGACAATGTACAAGCACAATTCATTCCTAGTAAGATTCAGCATTATCCTATTATGAACTCTAAACTCAATGTTCTGAGAGGTGAGGAGTCTAAAAGAGTCTTTGACTTTAGGGTTGTTATTACTAATCCTAACTCTATCTCAGAGATTGAGAATAACAAGAAACAAGCTTTACTTCAAGACTTACAACAAGCAGTTGCTGATACTTCTCAGTCAGAGGAGGATTTTAATGCTAGGCTAGAAAAATTAAATGATTATTATACATTTGAGTGGCAAGATATGAGGGAAGTAAGAGCCAATGCTCTACTTAATCATTATTCAAAGGAGTATAATATGCCACTTATGTTCAATAAGGGATTCATGGATGCTATGACAGTTGCAGAAGAGATATATCAATGTGACATTGTAGGGGGTGAACCTGTTATTGAAAAACTTAATCCAAACAAGGTTAGAGTATATAAGTCAGGATATTCTAATAAAATAGAAGATGCTGATGTTATTGTTATAGAAGACTATTGGAGTCCAGGTAAAATAATTGATACATACTATGATGTTCTTAGTAAGAAGGACATGGAGTATATTGAAAAATTACCTAACAAAATGGACCAGAGTTCAATAGATTCTATGGATAATGTAGACCCAAGATATGAGTTCATTAGGGTTGATGATGGAGTTGCAGGAGATGCTGTTTATAAAGATGGTTTCTTTTGGAGTCCAAATGGAAATGCTAGTGGTGAAAGTGATTCTATGTTACCTTATGATATGGAAGGAAACATTAGAGTTATTAGAATGTTTTGGAAATCTAGAAGAAGAATTAAGAAGATTAAATATTATGATGAACATGGTGAAGAGCAATTTAAGTTTAGAGATGAAAACTATGTAGCTAATACTGATTTAGGTGAAGAAGAGCAAATACTTTATATTAATGAAGCTTGGGAAGGTACTAGAATAGGTGAAGACATCTATGTTAATATGAGACCAAGAGTAGTTCAATATAATAGATTAAGTAATCCTTCAAGATGTCACTTTGGTATTATAGGTTCCATATATAATCTTAATGATGATAAACCATTTTCATTGGTGGATATGATGAAGCCATTTAGTTATCTTTATGATGCTATCCATGATAGACTTAATAAACTATTAGCTAAGAATTGGGGTAAGATAATTACTCTAGACCTAGCTAAAGTTCCTGCTGGATGGGATGTAGAGAAGTGGCTTTATTTTGCAAAGACAAATAACATCGCAGTAATAGATAGCTTTAAAGAAGGTAATATTGGTGCAGCTACTGGTAAATTAGCTGGTGCTATGAATAATGCTTCTAGTGGAGTTATTGATGCTGAACTTGGTAATTCTATACAACAGAACATTAATTTACTTGAATTTATCAAGATGGAAATGTCTGATGTAGCAGGTATTTCAAAACAAAGAGAAGGTCAGATTTCAAATAGAGAAACTGTAGGTGGTGTAGAAAGAGCTACATTACAGTCTTCACATATTACTGAATGGTTATTTGTAATTCATGAGGATGTTAAGAAAAGAGCTTTAGAGTGTTTTCTTGAGACAGCTAAGATAGCCCTTAGAGGTAGAAGTAAGAAGTTCCAATATATTCTTTCTGATGGCTCTATGAAGGTTATGGATATTGATGGTGATGAGTTTGCTGAGGCTGATTATGGTCTTGTAGTTGACAATAGTAATGCTATACAAGAGCTACAACAGAAGATGGATATGCTGGCTCAGGCAGCTCTACAAAATCAAACATTAAACTTCTCTACTATTATGAAACTATATAATAGTTGCTCTATGGCTGAGAAGCAAAGAATAGTTGAGAGAAATGAACAAGAGTTAATACAGAGACAGCAAGAAGCACAGCAGCAACAGCTACAGCAACAGCAACAACAAGCTGAGATGGAGGCTCAAGCCAAGGAACAAGAGATGCAACTGAAAGATATGATGAATCAAAGAGATAATGAGACTAAGATTCTAGTAGCTACAATATCTGCTAACTCAAATCAGGAAAGTGATGATGGTGTTCAAGAGCAACCATTCTCAGAAGAAGCTAAGGCTAATCTTATGGAAAAGATGAGAGAGTTTGATGCTAAGTTAAAGCTTGACAGAGAAAAACTCAACTTAGATAGAGAGAAGGCTAAAACTGATGCTGAATTAAAAAGAAAGTCACTTAATAAGAAACCTCAAACTAGTAAATAAATAAGGCTAATGACCCTATGATAAATGCTGAGAATGGTAACTATAATAACTAAGTAATAAGTGATAAAGGAATCCACTTATATTATTGTATAAGTGATTCCTTTTTATTACTTTTGCAAACTGAAATGTACATAAATTATAATTTATAGTGTATGAAAAGAACAATTGAATCACTGACTCCTCCTGAGAATAAGCAGGTAATGTGGTTAGATGTATCTGGTAAAGTTAAGCAACTTAAAGTTTACATTAATGGTGAATGGGTAGTTGTTAATGATGATACTGAAAACAATGAGGAGATAGTAAAGAAAGTATTGGAAAAGACTTATGATGCATCTAAGTCTAGAACTAAAAGAACTTTTTTGGCTGCACCAACTAATGCAGATGGCAAAGCTGATTTTAGAGCTATTACTGCTGAAGATTTACCTGATGATATTAAGGTTAATATCCTAGACCTTATGTCTTATGGTGTTTCTTGGAAACCAAATGTAGGTGACCCTGTTCTTACTAGAGTAGGTAATATGTCTTATCATAAGACTCTTCCTATTCAAAATAACATGAGGGGCTGCATTGCTCAAATGAAAAATGGTGTTAAGATTATGTATTTCTTAAATCCAGTAGATTGGAGATGGAGAGAAAATCCTAGGGGTCATATACTTAAGGACCAAATAGTACATGTATCAACCAGTATCTCTATTACTAATGATGTATTTAGTACTTTACAATATGAACATCAATGGCTAAGTATTGAGGGTAGGGGGTTTCAAGTATCTAGTATTGATACTACAACTAGTACTGCCATTGTTTACTCTGAGTCATCTGATGATATAGAGGAAGGTACCTATGATATAGAACTAGGTGCAGTACTTAATGGTTATGATGGGGAAGTAATGGTTCTTGTTCCTGAATTTTGGATTAAATCATGGGATACTGGAAATCAGAGAGAGGTAAGAATATCACCATCAAAGATTGATGATACTTGGGAACATCAACCTAGAATATTAATTGGTGCTTATCATGATACAGTACTTAATACTGTCCCTGAAAATATGGGTTACTTAAGTACATTAAAGGTTAATTCAGCTTTATCTATAGTAAATACAAAGACCTATTGTAGAGGTGGTAATAATTCATCTAAGTATGATAGTTATATTTCTTCTGATAGATATAGAAGTTTGCTTGGTAAGCCTAAGACAAATATTACAAGAGAGACAATGAGAAACTGTTGTAGAAGTTCTGGTAAAGAAATTCTCAACTATTTGCAATATAAGAGAGTACTATATTGGTTATACGTTATTGAGTATGCTAATTTTAATTCTCAAGCCCCATTTAAAAGTAGGCTTACTTCTGAAGGCTTTAGGCAGGGAGGTCTTGGTAATGGTGTTACTACTGTCGATTATCATTCTTGGAACTCCTATAATGAACAAAATCCATTAACTCCCAACGGATTTACAAATCTTATTGGTAATATGACTGGCATTATAACAATGCCAGTAAAAATACATATTGATGATAGTGGTATCATCACTAATATATCTGTACCTAGATGGCATGGTATTGAAAATCCATTTGGTGACATTTGGAATAATGTTGATGGCAATCTCGTTAAAGCTTCTAGTATAATCGAAAATGGTGAGAAATATAATGAAGTCTATGCTACTGATGACCCGTCTTGCTATGGTAGCAATTTTTCCACTATGAGAGTAGTTGGTATTGAACCTAATGATAGTGGATATATAAAAGAATGGGCTTTAGGTAATACAGCAGAGATTGTTCCTAGATTAATTGGAGGTAATACAACACAATATAAGTGTGACCATTACGATGCTTATGCTTATTCAGGAAAACCAAAACTGCTTAGTTTTGGTGGTAATGCTATTAATGGTGGTGAAGCTGGCTTGGGTGCCTTAAACACTAGGAATGATGTAGATTTTGGTAATAATTATACCGGGTTCCGTTCTTCATGTGTTGTACCTTAAAATAAAAAGTTCTTAAAATATTTGGTCAATTCAAAAACTTTTTGTAACTTTGCACTTGTTACCATATATTCTTTGAAGATTGATATTAGGAGTTTTAGCATTCCATCAATTATAGAACAATGAAGAGGTCATTAAGAAGAAAGATAAAAGATAAAAAGTTATTAGTAATACTTAATACTAGAAAATATGTTAGAGCCAAAGAGAATTACCTCAAATATAGTACCTACTATTACTGAAAATCTTGGTAATGGTAATTGGTACTACAACTATGACATTAAATCTGAAAAGGTTAAGTTACCTCTTCAAGAAGATGAAACAGTGCCTAGTGAGGAAATCAGATATAACTATATTCAGATTAAATTGTCAGAGAAGCCTGAGTATAAGAGGTGTGTAGAACTTCTTATTAGAGAGTTTATTACTCAAACCCAGGAATTTGACTTAATTAACTCTGCTAACAAGGCTATTCTGTCAGGAGCTAAGTCAAGTGAAGACATAACTAAGTACAGAGAGTACCTTGATAAAGTGGAGGAAATAAAAGAAAAGGTAGCAAAAGACCTTGGTAAATAAATAATAATCCACTTATACTATTGTGTAAGTGGATTTTTTATTGTATCTTTGCAGCATGAAAAAGTTAGTATTTATAATGTTAGCTATCTTAATGCTTTCAGCTTGCAAGACTGCTACAAAGATTGTAGAAGTTCCTGTTGAAGTTGTAAAGAAGGAATATATACATGATACTAAAATAGATAGTGTATATATCAGAGATAGTGTTGATAGATGGCAAAAGGGTGATACTTTATATATTACTAAGTGGCATACAAAGTTCAAGTATATAAATAAAGTAGATACCATAGTTAAGACTGATTCTATTCCAAAGATAGTACCAGTAGTGAAGGAAGTAGAAGTGAACCACATCTATTGGTGGCAAAAGACCTTGATATGGGTAGGAGGTATATTATTAATTTATATAATAATCTCTTTAATTCATAAACTTAAAAAATAATGATTGATGTTGATATATTAATAACAGGAGGAGTAGGATTAGTAACAAGTATAGTTTCAAGTTGGACAACTTGGTTTCTTGCAAGAAAGAAATACAATTCAGAAGTAGACTTAAATCTAGTAGAAAAAATGGAGAAGTCACTAGAGTTCTATAAGTCCCTTTCTGATGACAACAAAGCTAGGCTGGAGGAAATAACAGAAAGAAATGATGAGCTTGAAAAAGAAGTCCAGGAGTTAAGGAAACAAGTTCTTAACTTAACAATGAATATATGTATGGACTTAACTTGTGTTCATAGAATTAGAGAAACAGTTAGAAAATATGGGAAAAATAAGAGTAGGCTCGATGAAACAACTAGCCCTAGTAGAGGGTGATGTTAATCTGTTAGCTGAGAATGAAATCTTAGTTTCAGAGGAAGAAGGATATACAATCCTAAGAAAGAGGTTAGACTCTGGAGATATTAAGACTTTTGTAGTTGTACCCTTAGAAGACTTTAGAAAAGATGGAGATAATAGTAGAAAGAAAGTGGAAGAAACCTAGCTACACAATAGGCGTAATGTCAATAGATGGAAAGAGATTCTGTGAAACTCTCGAAGATACTGATAGAGGTTTAAGAGATTCTATGTCAATAGGACAAATTAAAAGCCTTAAGAAACCTCATATTACTGCTATTCCGACAGGTGTTTATGAAGTAAATCTAAATACTATAAGTCCAAAGTTTGGTTCAAGAAGTTTCTACAAGGAAGTATGCAAAGGTAAAGTCCCTAGGATACTTAATGTAAAGGGATTTGATGGTATACTAATTCATGCAGGAAATAAAGCAGAAGATACTGATGGATGTATCCTTGTTGGTCAAAATAAAGTAGTAGGACAGGTTATTAATAGTCAAGCTACCTTTAGAGAACTATACAAAATACTATCAAATAGTAAAGATAAAATAATCATTAAAATTGTATAATTATGGCAAAAAGTTCAAAGAGAAGACCAAAACCAATGTCTCCTAAAGCAGGTGTAGGTAAGGGAACTAAATATGGTTGTGGTGGAAAAATCAAGAAGAAGTAATCTTCACAAGCTATTACTATTAGTATTGAAATATATACCAATGGTAATAGCTCTATGCTATATGCTTAATACAATGTTCTATATAGAGCCATTAAGTAATATAGCAGGAGTGTCTCTATTAACATGGATATTCTTATATCTGGCTTCTGTTGTGTTTGAGTTCTGCTCTTATCATAGAATGTTCCTTTGGTATATCCTAATAGATGACATATTAAATATAGTTGACTATTATTGGACTATACCAATTAGCACTGATAATTTAATCAGAATACATAATATATTAGCAGGAATAACATTATTTGTAATATTGATTCTTTATGTTAAAAATAATAAAGTCATTATTAGAAAGAATAATAAATGATATAGATTGTGGTAATAGTAACATCACAGAGGATGAAGCTATGGAAATGATAAAAGTCATTAAGTCTTATACAGATAAGACCCAAAGACTCAGTAAGTATCAAGCATGTCAGAAGCTCAATGTAAGCAGAGCTACCTTTGATAATTTAGTTAGAGAAGGTGTTATACCTAGGGGAGAAAAGGTTGTAGGTTTCAAAGAGTTATTCTGGGAGGAAAGAACTCTAGATAAAGTAATAAAGAGTAGAAGAAATGGTAACAAAGAAAACAATTAAAGTCCCAATCTATAACTACAAAGTAGTTATTATAGTAGCAGATACTTGGAAAGAAGCACATGAACTATATCCAAGTATAGGAGAGAGAACAACAGCTTGTGTATTTGAAAATTCAGATAATTCTATTATAGTTGTTCCTCCTCAACCTGATTTAATAGTTCATGAATGTGTTCATTTAAAGAACTGCATTTGGAATTATATAGGATATAAACCTGTAGCAGATAATGATGAAGTAGATGCTTATTTAGTAGATTATCTATTTACTCAGGTATCAAAAGTTGCAGCTAAACATGACTTAGCAACTCATTACTAAATATATAAATTGTAACACTCTTAAAGTCAAGGCTTTAGGAGTGTTTTTTTGTTTATTAGCATCATTATGTTTCTTAATAAAATATGTATACTTTTGCACCGTAAGCTTACAAAGATAAATATTTTATAAACTATCAACTGAGAAACATTATGGAGAAAACTTATGTTTTTGACACTGCTGAAAGTGGAGGTCTTAACTCTTCAGCTCTTATTGCTAGCTTGATGCAGAATAAAGGTGTTGACCCTAACTTAATGGCAATGCTAACAAATGCTTCTAAGAACCAAGATGCTTGGGGTGGAAGTGGCTGTTGGTTTATGTGGGTAATTCTTCTTTTCTGGCTTTGGGGTGGTAATGGCTATGGTAATGGCTTTGGCAGAGGCACTGCTGATGGCATTCCTAACCAATTAAACAATGACTTTGGTAGAGAGGTATTGCTACAAGCTATTAATGGTAATGGTCAAGCTTTAAGTCAGCTTGCCACTACTCTTAATTGTGATATAAACTCACTACAGACTGCTATTGGTAATGTACAGAACTCTGTACAATCTGTAGCTAGTCAGGTAGGTATGACAGGTCAGCAAATCATCAATTCTATTCAGCAAGGCAATTGCAGCTTAGGCAATCAATTAGCTCAGTGCTGCTGCTCTGTAAAGGATGCTATCACTAGAACTAATTATGAGAATCAAATCTCTAATGTAAATCAAACCAATACTCTACAGAATGCAATTAACTTTGTTAATAGCTCAGTAGAAAGAGGTTTTGCATCTACAGCTTATGCTACATCACAGCAAACTTGTGACCTAAAGAATGCCATTGAACAGCAAACTACATTAATTAATGACAAGTTCTGTCAGTTAGAGATGAGAGAGATGCAGAACAAGATTGATGCTCTTAGACAGGAGAATAGCCAGTTAGCTCTAGCTGCATCACAGCAAGCACAGACTACTAGTATAATTAATCAGGTAAGACCTACTCCTTCTCCTGCTTATGTAGTTGCAAATCCTTATTGTACCTGTGGTAATTCCTATAATGGATGTAATTGCTAATTTTTAAAGTAAATAACTATGGCAGTAACAGTTTCACCAGTAGGATTAGCTGCTGCTCCAGTGGCAAATGTGGCTAATGTAATGGCTACTTACAAAGAGAAACTTTGTAGACCTTACTGCATAGACTCAACCATTCAACCTCAAGTATCTGTAGTTTATACTACAGGTACTCCAAGGTTGAATGACAGTACAGTCTTTGTTCCTGTAAGAGCTACAATTACTATTGTTACACAGATGAATAAATGTGGTTGCAATGCACATACACAATTATTCACTGAAGACTTTGTAGTAGCATTTCAAGGAAGAACAGCATTACCTACTACAGTTACTTTAGCTAACTTGGGTAGAGATGCTTTTGGTTCAAATGTTAATTGTGGTAGAGCATATAGCTATACTATTAATGACTCTATTTCAATAACATTAGCATAGTATTAACTAATAAAGAATTGACAAATGTTTTCTAATTTAAGGTCAGGTAGTCAGGTGTACATTCTTCATAAGGATGCTACTCCTTATATAGAAGTAGGTCAAGTAGTTAGTGTGTCTCAACCTATTCCTAGGTACCAAGCAAATAACTTTATGGCTTCACAAGAGCTTGTAGTAGATGTAGTGGTCAATGTTAATGGTAACAATATTACTCTACAGAAGCTTCCTGCTAGTTTAGATGTGGCAGACCAAGGAACAGCCAATGGTTCATTATTTATATCAACTTCTAGGGAGTCAATGAATACTGAAATAGCATCCCTCAGACAGAAGAGCCAAGATATTATAAATAGCATAGATTACCATAAAAAAGTAGTACAAGATTGTGAAATTCTATTACAAAGATTAAATCCAGAGTTTGCTGAACAAAAGCAACAAAAGCAAGAGATAGATAATCTCAAGGCTCAGATGTCTGAAATGATGAATGGCATGAAAGAACTAATGGCTCAAATAAAAAAGGAAACACCTAAATCTTAATAATTATGGGAAGAATATTTCGTATAGTAGATGAAGCTGAGGAGTATCAAAGAGGCTACAACCAAAGAGAGCCTGATGATAAGATGCTTGAAAGAGCCTTCAAGGAAGGCTGTGAGCATGGCTATAAGAAAGCTATGAGAGAAGCTGAAGGTTATAATGAGAGAAGAACTCATACTTATAATGAGGGCTTTGAAGAAAAGATTGAAAGATTAAAGAAAAAGTATGAGTAGTTATGAGGCAGAATTTCAAGATTAAAAAGTACAATTGGAGCATAGTCATTTATTACACAGTAAATGAAACAGAAAAGAAAGAAATCATAGATATGCTTGAAAGCCTAAACTGTGATTCTAGGACTCTAGAATCAATTAAGAGAAATTTAAGCAATGCAGAACTTGATACAGGTTTTGCTTACTCTAGCTATGATAAACAATGCTCTATTGTGGTTATCCACAAGGCATCAAGTATAGGTGAGTTCATCAATACATTTGAGCATGAAAAGAACCACTTGGAGATGCACATCTGTGAGGCATTAGATATTAATCCTTACTCAGAGGAAGCTGCACACATGAGTGGTGACTTAGCTCAATTAATTCTTGAAGAAGCCTTATATTCTATTGTGGAACTTTAATAAAGAAGGAGTACTTGTTAGTACTCCTTTTGTTGTATTATAAGTAACTTTATTAGCTACTTGTTTAGTCCATTTATTCTTACTACCTTTGCACAGAAGTTTAACAAAGGAGTAAAAACATGGAAGGTTTATCATTAGATAACATGATGACTGGAGAAGAGGCAGCAGCACTCTTTGACCCAGAATCTAATAAGGAGGAAACTGAGGAAACTCCCTCAAAGAATCCTGATGAAAATAAAGAAGAAAATAAAGAAACTACTGAGGTTGTTGATGTAGATACCTTATTTACAGATAAGCCAGAGAGCGTAGGTAGTGAAGATAATAAGGAACAGGAAGGCACCTCTTCTAAAGAGGAAACTTCTCCCAACTTCTACTCTTCCATTGCCAAAACCTTTGCAGAAGATGGTGTCTTCCAAGACCTTAATGATGAGGCTCTTTCTAAGGTTAATGATGCAGAATCCTTTATGGATTTAATGGAGAAGCAGATTCAATCTAAACTTGACGAAAAGCAAAGAAGAGTTGATGAAGCTCTTAATGCAGGAATAGAACCTACTCAAGTTCAGAAGTTTGAAAGTAATCTGAAAATACTTAATGGTATTACTGATGAAGCTATTTCTGAAGAAGGTGAGAAGGGTGAAAATCTTAGAAAGAACATTATCTATGAGGACTATATTCAGAAAGGCTTTTCTAAGGAGAGAGCTATTAAAGCAGTTGAAAGGTCAATAACTGCTGGCACTGATATAGAAGATGCTAAAGAAGCTTTGCAGAGTTGTAAGGACCAAGTAACTAAGGCTTACAATGATGCAGTTAAAGAAGCAAAGGAAGAAAGGGCAAGTGAAGAGAAAGAGCTAAGAGAGCAAGCAGAAGCTCTCAAGAAATCAATTCTTTCTGATAAGAAACCTTTTGGTGATTTAGAGATAGACAAGAATACTAGACAAAGAGTATTTGATGCTATTTCTAAGCCAGTATTTACTGACCCTGAGACAGGAGATAAACTTACTGCAATCCAAAAGTTTGAAGCTGATAACCATAATGACTTCATGAAATATGTTGGTCTTACTTATGTATTGACTGATGGCTTTAAGTCACTTGATGGTTTAGTTAAAGGTAAAGTAAAGAAGGAAATTGGTAAGGGTTTAAAGGAGTTAGAGCATACTTTGAATAACACTGCTAGAAACTCAAATGGTACACTTAAATTTACAAGTGGTGTAGGCTCAGACCCAGAATCTGCATTTAAAAGATTTACACTTGACATTTAATATTTAATAAACTAGTATGGCTGGACAATTAAGTAAGTTTCAGATGGTTGGTTTTGATGGTTGGAAAGGCTTAACTAAGCTTAACCACTTGTCATCTATTTTTCAGATGGCACCTCAAAAGGCATCAAACCTAATGGTACAATTGCTAGCAGCAAAGAGAGGTAAAACACTTGATACATTCCTTTCTCAATTCCCTGTAAAGGAGTTTGAAGATGATAGTGAGTATTACTGGGATGTAGTGGGTTCTAGTAAGAAGAATATTCCTCTTGTTGAAGCTAGAGATGAAGATGGTAAGAAAGTTGAGAATGGTGATGCACCTGTAGGTGCAGGTACTGCTCCTTTCTATTTGGTTTTTGCAGAGGACTACTTTGCTGATGGTGAGGTTATCTTTGGTAACCTAAATCAGGTCTATCCTTTTAGAATCCTTGGTGATGCTAGAATGGAAGGTACAAATGCTGTAGACACTTTATATGCAGCTTAGTATAGTAATATACTAATAAATATTGGGCAAAATCGGTGAAACCCTTCAAACTATGGGTAATACCGAGATAACTTATTTAATAATATAAATAAGTATTGTAGAGAGTAGAAATTGAAACTATGAAGTTTGGAAAAATTTATTTAATTACTAATGATATTAATTCAAAAGTATATGTAGGTCAAACAATTCAAACCTTGAATAAGAGATTTAATGGTCATTGTTGTTATAGTAAATCTGATAGAAGTGTTAATATGTATATTAAGAGAGCTATACACAAATATGGTAGAGATAAATTTCATATTCAATTAATAGAAGAGTGTCCTGTAAATATACTAAATGAAAGAGAAAAGTATTGGATAAATTTTTATAATTCTTATAATACAGGTTATAATCTTACATTAGGAGGTCAAGACTCAAACTATTTTAATATTAATAAACTAGAAAATACTATTGATATAAAAAAGTTTGAACAATATATACTTGAATTTAAACCTCTAGTCAGTGAAGTAGTTAGTCACTTTGGTATTAGTAAATGTAGTGTATATAATCTTATTAAGAGGATTAATAATCCAAATTTAATTCTTAATTCCTATAATCCTAGAAAAGGTAAAACTATTGAAGATATAGATAAAGAGGAACTCATAAATCTATATAAAGAAGGCTGGTCTATATTAGATTTAGTAAAGAAATATCACATAAGAAAAAATAAAATCTCTAAATTTATTAGAGAAAGTGGTATTAAAGTAAAAAGAGGAATTAAAGGATATAAACATAGAATATAACATTTCCAAGAGTGTCCACATCCTATTAGGATGAAAATGTACTCCGAACTATAATGATGATAAAATTATAGAATATGAGGATAAAGAGCCTCATAGATAACAATTTGGTATAAGGTAGAGCTTATGGGTGGTAACACTACAGGCTGTCCTTCTGATAGACTTCAGGCAGGTGAAAGATTCTCTGTAGGTTTTGCTCCTGTTGAAAGAGAGCTTTCTAGAAAGGTTGGTGATATTAGATTTAGTACACCTGTTTCTATGAGAAATGAGTGGACTACAATCAGAATCCAACATAAGGTTACAGGCTCAATGCTTGGTAGAAAGCTTGCAGTAGGTATTCCTATGGTAGAGGAAACTGCTAATGGAGGTAAGGTAAGAAAGATTGCCAATATGTGGATGCACCATGTAGACTGGACTCTTGAGCAGCAATGGGGTGATTACAAGAACATTGCTATGGCTTGGGGTACTTCTAATAGAAATGCTAATGGTGAATATTTGAACTTTGGTAAGTCAGGTGAGGTTATCAGAATGGGTGATGGTCTATTTGCTCAGATGGAGGTAGCTAACACTATGTACTACAATAACTTCTCATTAAAGCTACTTGAAGATGCTCTCTATGAACTATCAGCAGCTAAACTTGATATGAGTGAAAGAACATTTGTTATCAAGACAGGTGAGAGAGGTGCTATTCAATTCCACAAGGCTATTCTTAATACAGTGTCTGGTTGGACACAGTTTGTACTCAATGGTGATGCTCTTCATATAGTAGAAAAGACACAGAGTAATCTGCATGTTAATTCACTTGCTGCTGGCTTCCAATTTGTAGAGTATAGAGCACCTAATGGTATTAGAGTTAAGGTAGATATAGATTCATTCTATGATGACCCAGTACAAAATAAGATTCAGCACCCACTTGGTGGTCCTGCTAGTTCTTATAGATATGACATCATGGATATTGGTTCTATGGACCAACCTAATATCTTTAAGTGTCAAATCAAGGGAATGCCTGAAGTTAGGGGTTATGAAAGTGGTTTCAGAAACCCATTTACTGGTGAGGTAAATATTCAGTACATGTCTCATGATGAAGATAGTGCAACAATTCACAAGATGGCAACATTTGGTGTTTGTGTACTTGACCCAACAAGAACTATGTCACTAATCCCTGCTATCCTACAGGGCTAAAATAATAAGGGAGGGGACTTAACTCCTCTCCCTATTTTTAATTAATGGAGAAGTAAAAAATGGCAAAAGAAACAAAGGCTACAGTAGATGATACTGTAGAAGAGGTAATGATTGAAAAACCAATTGTAGAGACTAAGAAAGAGGTTACAAACCTAAAGGCTAAAAGAGGAAGTACAGGTCTTATTAACTGCCTTAGAAATGAAAGGGTTATTGTAAGATATATTCCTAGACAGAGTAGAATGGTTACTAACCCTAAACATATATTGTATGGTGGAATGGCAGAGAATGCCAAGAGAACCTTTGTAGTTCCAAGATTAACATCAGGTAGATATGTTAATGTTCTTACAGATGATGAGAAGGATTTTCTTGAGGACATTATGGGTCTTGAAGTAAACTCAATGAGTATTTACAATAAGGTCAATAACTTTTGGGATGATAGTAATGATACTGGTATTTCCAAGGTTACTCTATTGAAGCAGGATAATTATCTTGATTTAAGTGACCCAGAGGATTATATCAGATATAAGATTCTCTTAGCTAATAAAGACTTTATTGCACCTTCAATGAAGGTTCTTGAAGATTTCCCTAAGGCTACATATCAATTTGTTATTATATCTGAGGGTGATGAAACTAAGGCAGCTAAGAAGGGTATGACTACTATCATGCAGTGCTACACAATGTATGGTAAGCTTGAGGATGATACAGATGCACTTAGAGTTATTATTGAGACTCTAACAGGTGTAACCATTCATCCTAATACCAAGAAGGAGTTCTTGCAAGCTAAGATTAATGAACTTATCCAAGGCAATAGTAAGATGTTCTTAAAGGTAGCTTCTGACCCATTGCTACAGACAAAAGTTCTTATTAAGAAGTCTATTGAAGCAGGTCTAATTGCACATAGAGGTAATCAATACTATATTAAGAGTGGTAATGTTCCTATGTGTGAAGATGGTGAACCTACATTGAATGTAGCAGCTCAGTGGCTCAATCTACCAAAGAATCAAGATACTAAGTTTAGCCTTGAAGCTAAACTTCAATAATATAAATTAAAAGCCCATGACCAACGAAGAATTTAGTAATGAATTTGATGTTCTTTACAATAGTATAACTAGTAATCAGGCTCCTGGGCTTGATGAATATGAGAAGAGTGTCTTCTTAACTAAGGCACAATCTGAGATACTTAGGGAATACTTTAACTCTAGAGTAGATGGTACTAATGGTGGTTTTGATGGTAGTCAAAAAAGACAATATGACTTTTCTTTTCTAATCAAAACTGCTAGCCTAGAGGCTAATCTCACTTCTGAAGATGATGAGCATTACATTCATAAGATAGATGATAGAGGCTATTTATTTAACTTTCCAGAGGATTACTTTCTTAGTATTAATGAGGTTATCAGGGATGATGAATCCAGCAATAGATTCTATTCTGTAGTTTCAATAAGTTATTCTGATTATCAGAGGTTAATGACTAAACCTTATGCTTACCCACCTAAGAGGGTGGCATGGAGATTATTTATTGGAACAATACAGGAAACCTTAGAAGACTCATCTAAGGTAGTAACAATTCCTGTAGCAGAGATTATAGGAAAGTTTGTCGGTAAATCAGATAATTGGGATTACACTCTTAGATATGTAAAGAAGCCTAATCCAATTATCCTTATTAACTTAACTGATGATAACTTGTCTATTGAAGGTAAGAAAGAAGAGACTCCTTGTGAGTTCCCTTCTCAGCTACATCAAGAAATACTTGAGAGAGCTGTAACATTAGCTAAGATAGCATATCAGACAGGTTCTACTGCTACTATTGCAGCACAATCTAATAAGAATAATCAACAGCAGTAATTATGACTATAGAGGAATTTAGTAATGAATTTGATGTCCTACTTAATAGTTATGCTGCTAATAATCCTTTCGGTGTAGGTCAAAGTTTAACACAATTAGATGAATATGAGAAATCAATTCTATTAACAGAATCTCAAGAATCTATTGTAAGAGACCTATATAATGGCAAACTAACAGGAGATGGCTTTGAATCAACTGAAGAACAGAGAAGAAACCTTGACTCATTAGTTAATACTATAGAACTAACATCTGAGAATATTTCAAAACCAAAGATGTCAGATAATTCTGAGTTCTTTCAACTGCCTTCAGATGTATGGTTTATCACTTATGAGTCAGTACTCTTGTCTGATGAATCTCTAGGATGTAAAAATAATATTAGAGCAGATGTAATTCCTGTAAGACAGGATGAATATCATAATATAAAGAATAATCCTTTTAGGGGACCTTCAGATAAGAGAGTTTTGAGAATAGATACTGGCTCTTCAGTAATAGAGCTTATATCTAAGTACACTATTCAAAGTTATTTTGTAAAGTATCTCAGTAAGCCTAAACCTATTATTCTACAGGACATCACAGATGAAAATCTGTCAATAAATGGAGAAACAAAGAGGATGGGATGTGAACTAAATACAGTATTACACAGAACTATCCTAGAGAGGGCTGTAGCTTTAGCCATTAAGAGGCTCCCCTCAAAGAATGTATAACTTAAATTAATTAAAAGATGGCAACTTTTTCTGTAAATCAGAACAGGCAACTTTTTGTTGCAAAGAAGGTAGTAACTACTACACCAGCAGCAGTTGGTGACCTTAAGCTTGGTGGTGATAAGGCAGGTACCTATATGTACTTCCAGCACATGGGTTATGGTGGTTTAACAAGGTCAGACAAGATTGACCTAAGTAATGTGATGTATGCTAAGACTACTAAGGCAGAGGCACTTTCAAGAAAGTTGAAGAAAGCTACAGTAACTCTTGACTCTGAGGTTAATGAGGGTAATCCAATCTCTGGTCAGGACTATGTACTTAGAATTTTCTTCAGACAGTACATTGGCAATTCTGACATCTATCAGGAAGCTAAGTATGGTGTAGTTCATGGCTATAAGGGCATGACAGCCTCTGATTTCTATAAGACTCTTGCACTCTCATTAGCAATGAATTTCAGTAAGGAGGTTGTTCCTCTTCTTAAGTTCTACCTTAAGACTGCAACAGATAATACTGAAGTAACTGCAAACACAGCTAAGAAGGACCTAACAGATACTTACACTGGTGTTGTAATTGAGGAAGCAGAGCAGCCTTGGAGACTTGGTGTTAGAAAACAAGAGGAGGTATTCTTTGATGTAATTCCTACAACTGTTCTCTTTAATAGTGAGGAAGTTACTTGGGGTGCAGTTGAAAATGGTACATCTGAAACTACTATCAAGAATGGTAAGAAGATGGCTGACCTTGAGTACTTCTGCATGGGTGAAAGAGGTGACCAATATAGACAAATTGGTTTTCCTTATAACCTTGAGACTAAGTACCTTGTAGACCCAGAGAAAGAGTACAATGTACTTGACATTCATTATTACTTCAGTGACAGTGGTGTTAATGTGCAGAAGTCCGAAAAGGATATTACTATCCTATTTGAGAAGTCTGTGTCAATGACAACACTTGTAGCTGCATTGAAGAAATTGGGTATCACAGTTGAAGACCCTAATGCTTAATATAAGGGAGGGTAACACCTCCCTTTAATTTTATACCTATGATACAGTTTAATACACTTAAAATAACCCAAGATGGTAAGAACCTTATTATCAATGCATCAGTGAAGAACTTGAGTTATTATACTAATATTCTCATAGGTTCAATAGTTATTGATAATCAAGATACTTACTCTGCTAGTGGTCCTAGCAGTAATCCCATATATAAGCATTCATTTGCTGGTAAGGATTTAGTTACAAATAAAGACATAGCAGGTCTTAAGAATATAAATATTACGGTCTCTGCAAAGGAACTACTAGATAATAATGGGGACTTGAATGATGACATCCTATATGTATATCTAATAGCAGTAGGAGTTCCTTCAGCTAATACTCCATGTGGTATGGACAATGTGAATACATTAGGTGTAGCACTTAATATAAGACCTATCTACAATAATGGTATAAACTATATTAAACAAGTAGAATCAACTTGTGAAATACCTAAGGACTTCATAGATTTTATACTAAGATATAAAGCACTTGACCTTGCATTAAAAACAGAGAACTATATCCAAGCTAATAAATACTGGAATAAGTTCTTTAAGAATAATAATGTTGTATCTCTAAATACTAATAGCTGTGGCTGCACTTGATTACTTAACTAAAGAAGTTGCAGGAGCTGTTAATAGATATATGTCTGTCCTTAGTCATATTGGGTATAAGTCATATTGTGCTGTTGATAAGTTATTAGTTTATTCCTTTATAGAAGAGATACTAACTAAATTCTATACAGCAGTTACAGAAAGTGATTATAATTCAATGGCTAATGTACTTAATTGTCTTTATGGTTCTTGCATGATACCTTTCCCATATTATATGGAAAGTACTATAGAGCCTGAAGAAGTTCCTCTGTTCTATTATGATTACTTTAGACTATCAGAGGATAATAATCTTAGGGCTACAGAGAATAATAATTTAAGGTTGAAAGCATAAAAAACTCACTTAAACTGTTGTAGATATGGCAGAATTTTGTTATATTTGCAGCAGTTTTTTATTTATATACAAATGAGTACATTCAGAGAAATTGTCTATATGTGTTCAGACCAATTAAAGTTATCATCTGATGATACTTTTTTTACTAATGACCACATATTATATTTGCTTAAGAAATACAGAGGACTTTTCTTATCACAAAAATATAAAGATGTCAGAAAAGAAATACCTGAGTCGAATTATCAGACTATATGTCTTGACTTAATACAAGTTCCTGCAATAAATGGGGAACCTTGTGAAGGAGGAACATTCCTTAGAACTAGAAATAAGATACCTACATTAATGTCAGTAGGTGCTACAAAGGTATATCCTGTGGATTATTATGTTGGAGATATTACTTTAGTTACAAGAGAAAGAATGAAATATGTTGGACACAATAGATGGTTACAAAATATTATCTATTGTTCAATAGCTCCTGATGGATATATGTACTTCAAATCTTCCAATCCTCAATATCTACATTTAGATGGTATAAGAGTAACAGGTATCTTTGAAGATATAGATGAGGTAGAAAAGTTATCTTGTGATAATAATAAGGCTTGTGATATTCTTGATAGTAAGTTTCCAATGGAAGAGGCTTTAATTCCTCAGTTAATAGAAACTGTAGTTAAGTTTATGACAAGTGGTCTGTATAAACCAGAAGATATAGAAAATAATGCTAATGATGACTTATCTACTATGATGACCTTTATAAGGAATAATATGAAGTCTAACTTACAAAAAGCAATAGAAGGCTAATGGATAACTTTAGGAGAGAAGTACTTAAAGTGGATAAACCAAGAGTTCATAAAGTAAAAAACTCATTAGGTGTTTATGATGCTTATAAGTGGTTAAGGAAGAATAAATGGCTAGATATGGAACCCATATCAGAGCATGATTTCTATACAATCATAAGGGCTATGAATAAAGCCCTTGCAAAGAACCTTCTGCATCTAGGCTCTATTAAATTGCCTGAAAGAATGGGTGAAATAATATTAAGAAAATATCCAGCTAAAATAACATTAAAGAATGGTAAAATACAAACTAATCTCCCTATTGATTGGGATGCTACTCTTAATCTCTGGTCTGAAGATAAGGATTCCTATGAGAAAAGAACTCTGGTAAGAGCAGAGGAGAGAGAAATATTTAAAGTGCTTTATGATAAGAGTAAAGCACTATATAATAACAAATCCTTCTACACATTTGAACTTAATAGGGGCATCAAACTGTCCCTTAAGAAACAATTAAAGAATGGATTATTAGATGCTTTTATGTTATGTGGAAAGACTTAAGTATGTTAGAAAGAGCTGCTTTTATTAAATTAGGTGTAGATAATGGAGTCTATGACATGAATGAAATAAGAGACAGCTATAATAAATATAAGGATGGTGGCTACAAACCATCATCCTCAATAAAAAGGAGAATCTCTAATTGGGAAGGCTCTTCTATGAAGACCAATAGAGGCTTTGAAGCAGAAGCTAGAGACTTTAATGCTTCTCTTCCTAAAGGAGCCACATCTAAATTAAGTCAAACACAGCTTGATGGATTATATAGCTATAGCTATAATGTTGGTGCAGGAAACTTCAGAAAGAGAGTTAATCCAGTTCTAACAAAATACTTAGCAGGACAAGCCACAATACAAGATGTACAGAGGTCTATGTGGGCAAGTAAGGATAGTCAACTTAGAGGATTAGCTAAAAGAAGAAATGCTGAAAGAGCTATGCTAGGAAGTTATACCCCTATGGATTTTGGTCCTCTGAGTAATACTACAACTATGATGATTAATCATTATCTACCAGAAACTGAGTCAGTTGAGATTCCTCAATTACAATTCAATGATATAGTTGATACCCCTAAGCCTATAGAATTAGAGCCTTTTACACCCTATTCTAGTTCTGATATAGACTTTAGTGACCCAGGTAGTTCATTGGCTAATGCTCTTGATATAATACAAATGATAAGACGTCCTAGAAAAATCAATATTTATACATAATGGAAAGATATATTTCAATTAAAGAAGTCTTAGATAATCTACTTGATAATCCATTACTTCAAGACTTAACTCTTGAAAGAGTAGTCAATTACACAGTTGACTTTATAAGAAAAGTAGGTATGCCTAAGCTATATATAGAGAAGACAGCAAATCTTAAAATTAAAGAATATAGAGCATTACTTCCTTGTGACTTTCATAGGATGATTCAAGTAAGAGCTTTTAATGAAGGCTGTAGTCAAGTATTCAGAAGTTCCACTGATAACTTCCACATGTCAAAAGATAAAGGAGATTCATATGACTTGACATATAAATTGCAAGGTCAAGCTATTTACACCTCTATGAAAAATGGTACAATAGAGATAGCTTATCAAGCTATTCCTGTGGATTGTGATGGCTATCCAATGGTAGCTGATAATAGTTCTTTTAGAGAGGCATTAGAGCTTTATATTACCAAGAAAAGATACAAGATACTGTTTGATACAGGTAAAATTAAAGGTGATGTTTATAGTTCTACTTGCCAGGATTATGCTTTTGCTGTAGGGCAAGCTCAGACAAGCTTAATAATGCCTACAATTGATGAACTGGAATCAATAACTAATTCATGGAATACATTGATTCCTAGAGTTACAGAGCATAAGATGGGATTCATTAATAATGGTTCAAAGGAAACCTTTAAGCAGCAATAATGATGAAACAAGATTTTCATGTTTTTCAAGGTATGAGACAGGATAATCATCCTATTAGACAAGAGTCTAAATACCTTTGGGAAGCACATAATATAAGATTTACAGCTAGGGATAATAATACTTTATTATCAATGACAAATGAAAGAGGACCAAAGAATACTGGAGTAATAATAAGTGGTTCGTATGTAGGTCATTGTATAGTAGGAGACTATCTAGTTGTATTTACTGCTAGTAGATTAGTTCATGATGGTGTAACAGAAACAGAGAATCTTATTTATAGGTTAAAAAGAAATGAAAAGAGCTGGGCTTTTGGTGAAAGTAGTTGGGATTCCTCTATAATATATGGAGGAAATCTTAATATGGATACTGAACATCCAGCTCAAACATTAGGAATCTATGAAGGTGAATTAGTTCAAAAAGTATATTGGGTAGATGGTAAGAATCAACCAAGGTCAATAAATATTGTAGCTGATAAATTACGCTATAATAAGGACATATCAGAGCTTACAGAGGAAGAGGAATCTAGTTTATATCCTCAAGGTTGTTTTGACTTTACCCAAGAACTAGAACTTAATGAAGAAGTAACTGTTACTAGAGAGGAAGGAGGTGGAGCATTCTCACCTGGAACTATTCAATATGCCTTTTCCTATTATAATAGATATGGGCAGGAAAGTAATATATTTTATACTACAGAATTATACAACACCTCATTTGTTACTAGGGGAGGAAGCCCTGAAGATGTAATTAGTAATACTTTCCATATTAATATTAAAAACCCAGAAACTAACTTTCAATATCTTAGGATATACTCTATCCATAGAACATCTCTTGATGCTACTCCTACAGTGAAGATAGTCACTGACATAGAAATTACAGGAAGTGATGAAATAACTTATGTAGATACAGGATTGACAGGAACTGATATAGACCCTACCAAGATGCTATATATTGGTGGTGAATCTATTATTGCAGGAACTATAGCTGAGAAGGATAATACATTATTTCTAGGTAATATAGAGTTAAAGAGAAATAGTATTCCTAACTCTATAAAGGATGCTCTAAAAAGTTCTGTAGCTAATAATAGAATATCAATAGGAACTAGAACAATAGAACTCAATAGTGCTGATGATTCAGAGGCTGTTTATGAATATAATAATCAGCTTGCTGCTGGTAATACATCATCCTTTAAAGTAGGTAATACTTATAGACTTGGTATTCAATTCCAACATAAGACAGGTAAATGGTCTGAACCTTTATGGTTAGGTAATTATGACGTTCCTAGAGATAACAAGCCACATAGAGATGGGGATAACATCGTAGTTCCAAAAATGACATTCAATCTAGATGATAGTATAAAGAGTACTCTCTCAAGTTTAGGATATAAGAAAGCTAGAGCATTAGTAGTATTGCCATCTATTTATGATAGGATGGTATTAGCTCAGGGCATATTATGTCCTACTGTATTCTGTGTAAAAGACAGAGTTTCTAATACTCCATTTGCTCAGTCTTCTTGGTTCTTTAGACCTATGTCTTCAGATATAGATAATTCTACTGACATAGATAAAGGTGCTACTGTATCATTTGCACACTTAGAGCCATTGAAAACAGGTAGTGATAGAGGAGCTGAAATACAAAGTATGATTTCAACTAATTTTGTGACAGCTAACAGTAATGCAAAGAAGGATAAAGCTACTAATAATAATGCATTCTTTGTTGACCAATCTATTATTACTATGCACTCTCCTGATATAGAATTTGATAATAGCACAAAACAAGCACTAGAAGGTGGAGACTTTGAACTTGATATAGTGGGTTTAGTAGAGTTTAAGTCAAATGCTGGAGATATTACTATACAGACTTCTTCAGCAGTTCCTGCTCCTAATGATAATGGATTCTTCCATAAATCCTTTCTTACTACAAATTATGAAAATAAGGGAATGGTAGCAGGAATGTTCTATAAGAGTCACTTTATAGATGATACAGATAATGGAAATACATTCTATGCTTATAATGCAAAGGAGCAAAATTGGGAATTAAATTGGTTAGTATATCCTTGGCAAAGGTCAGGTTCATTAAACAATGATGCAGTAAGACCTGAAAACAAAGGTACTAGAACCTCTGTATTAAAAAGGAAAATAATATCTAATATTAGATTCTCTCCTGATACTAGATGGTTTACCTCTCCTTGGAGTTCAGAAAAGAAAACTAATAGTGACATAAAGAATGGTATCACTCCAGTATCTATATTTGACAGTAATGAAATATCTCTTATAAAGATTCCTACTCCTAAGGATTCTGGCATTAGAGCACTAAACTACTATGGTAATGTAGATACCTTAGTTACTACAGATACCAAATATACTTTCTATGTAAGCCCTAATGCTGGTGTAGATATGTATGGTTCAGGTGTAGTATCTAACCCATTTACAAAAGTTCCATTACAGAATATTAGAGATAACTATGGAGGTAATTTTATAGGTGACTATGCAGCTCAGCTTAAGGAGGTTAAGGAACCTGTTAGAATGAAATATAAGTCTACAGCTCATGCTGTATTTGCATTTAATTACTTGAATAATTCTTCTCCTGTTATCTTACCTAGATTGGGAGAATTAAATAGGTATACAGGAACTAATGATATACCATTTTGGTCTAATATAAAATCCACAGGACCTTCTCTTGAAAACTATACAGAAGCTATTATAGAAGCTGTATATTACAACTCTGACACAGCTTCTGCAATAGAGACCAAGATGTTAAAGATGCTAGAAGGGTATTCTAGAGCATTTGGTTACACTAAAGCTGGATTATATGCTATATGTACTTGTTCAGTAAGAGGTACAAGTACTAACTATGCTGACTTATATATATCTACAGGTGTTTCTGTAGATATAACAACTGGAGCAACTGGATGGAAGAAGGTAAATCTCACATCTAGTAGCTTAGATAAAATTTATAAATTCAAGGATGCAGAATCATATTGGAAAGTTGCTTATATTGGTAGTGTCTTTGCTCTAGTCAAAATAGCTTCTAGTAATATATATTCCATTAAACAAGATAATATTAATATTTCCAAACCAAAAGCTTGCTTATATATAGCTGAATTAAAAAGAAAGTCAAAGCCTGATAATATGTTTGGTGGAAATACTGAAGAGGCTCTTAGAAGTAATTCTTGGATACCTGCTGGACCTAGTGTTTCATTAGATAGTCCTATTGAATTTAGATATGGAGATACATATTATCAAAGATATGATTGCCTGAAGACTTATGCCTTTACTACTGAAGATGAGAATAGTGTAGTAGAGATTGCTTCCTTCATGTGTGAATCTAGAATTAATCTAGATGGTAGATATGATAGAAATAGAGGTCAAATTAGTAACCTCAATATGTCTCCTACTAACTTTAATTTAATAAATCCTGTCTACTCTCAAAGGGATAATTTCTTTAATTATAGAATACTTGATAGGGAGTATTATAGAAATAATAAATATCCTACTCAAGTAATATGGTCAATGGAGAAATCTTATCTTGAAGATGTAGATACTTGGGCTAATATTACACTAGCTAATTCATTAGACTTAAGTGGAAGTGCTGGTTCTGTCACATCTATTGAAACATTCAATGATACTCTAATAGCATTCCAAGAACAATCAATAAGTCAAATTCTATTCAATAGTAGAGTACAGATACCTACATCTGATGGTACTCCAGTAGAGATTACTAATAACTATAAAGTTGATGGAACTAGACCAATTAGTGATATTGTAGGGTGTCAAGATAAATGGGCAATAGCTAAATCTCCTTTAGGTCTCTATTTTGTAGATAGTAATACTGATACATTATATCTATATAATGGGCAATTACAAGATATGAGTACACAACTTGGAGGTAAATTTTGGATGAGAAATTACCATGCAAAGGAACAGTGGAATCCTAATAGTACTTCAGCAATTAGATTAAGCTATGACCCAAAGAACAGAGACTTATATTTAAGTCCTACTAGTGATAAGGATAATGAGAATACTTTATGTTATTCAGAACAGCTTGGTCAGTTCACATCATTGATGAGCTATAGTAGAGCTATAATGTTCCCAGTTGGAAGTGACTTCCTCTCTATTACTAATGATAGTGAAACTTCAACAAGTTTATGGGAAAACTTTAAGGGAGACTATAATCTCTTCTTTGGTGAGTTTAAGGCTCCGAGATTTACTTATATATGTAATGAGGATGCTGCTTATACTAAGATATTTGATACTGTTGAGTATAGAGCTGATGTTTATGATAAGGATGGAAACTTAGTATCTAATAGGTCTTTTGACTGGATTAGAGCAGCTAATGAATATCAAGATACTGGTAAAAAGAATTTAAACCAATCCAGAAGAACTATTAAGGATATTTCATTAAGAAAGAAATTTAGAGTGTGGAGAAGTCAAATTCCTAGAGAAAGAAGGGAAAGGATTAGAAATCCTTGGGCTTCAATTAGTCTAGGTTTTAATGAGGCTTCAGACGTAGATTATAATAAGTTCCATTTTATTTTACATGATATTTCAACCAAATATACAATCTAATTTAATAGGGATGTAAGAGAAATCTTATGTCCCTATTATTTTTATCCTTAAATACTTGGTAATATCATATATTTTATGTACCTTTGCACAAGTAAACTTATAAGTTATGGCTAATAGAATTAATAATAGAAGATATAATAAGCTATTAAGTTATAGAAATAATTATTATAAGTATGGAAGTCAGATGCAAAATGACCCATACGGACTTAATGGTAGATACTCTACTCCTGGTGTTGTAGATGGCATGGGTGGAGCACAGAACCCTAGTCAAGGTTATGAAGCACCTCAGCTTTCCCCTATAAAGAAACCAGGATTATTTGGTAATCTTGGAGCAACACTAAAGGATGGATTTCAGTCAGGTGCTCTTAATGGTGTTGCTACTGCCGTTGGTGGTATGGTAGGAGGTGCCATTGGTGGAGGAATGGAAAGTGGTGCAGGAAATGTAATAGGCAGTTTAGGTAATATAGCAAGTGCTATTCCAGGACCTTGGGGAGCAGTAGCAGGAGCTGGTCTAAATATTATTGGAGGTTTAACAAATAGAATGTTTGGTTCTAAAATGAACAAAGAAAACATTGCTAATGTCGAAGGTACCATTAATAGGCTTAATAACTTTCAATCAGATGCAAGTAACTTTGATACTTTAGCTGATACTTGGGAAAGCACTGCTATGGGAAATAATTTCTCTAATAAGTATATTGGTAAGGATGGTTGGTTCTCCCATAAGGCAAAGAAAAAAGCAAGAAAGCTAAGAGAGCAAATGGAATTAGCTAATGCTTTTGCAGAGAATACATTACAAAATAATGCTGATAATATTACAGAAACTACAATGAATAATCTAGAAGCAAATTATGCAGCTTTAGGAGGATTTCTTAATCAATATGCTGATGGTGGAGGTATTTATATCAATCCTAAGAATAGAGGTAAATTCAATGCCACTAAAGAAAGAACTGGAAAGACTACAGAGGAGCTAACACATAGTAAGAATCCATTAACTAGAAAGAGAGCAATATTTGCTCAGAATGCAGCAAAATGGCATCATGCTTTTGGTGGTGAGTTAAATACTAATGGTGGAGACTTTCCTACAGGACTTATATTTATTGATGAAGGAGGCACACATGAAAGTAATCCTTACGAGGGTGTTCCTATGGGTGTAGCTCCTGATGGTAAACCTAACTTAGTTGAGGAAGGAGAAGCCATATATAATGACTATGTATTTAGTAATAGATTGACTGTTCCTAAAGCTGTAAGGTCTAAATATAAGCTAAGGGGAACCAATGACCTAACCTTTGCTGATGCTGTTAAGCAGATTTCTAAGAGTACTACAGAAAGACCTAATGACCCTATTAGTCAAGAGACCTTACATGAGATAATGTCTGATTTAGCTAAGACACAAGAGGGTGTTAGAGAAGAAGCTCATGAAGGAAATAGATTTGATACAGGTGGTTTCACATATAAGCCTTATAAGTATGTAGCTGGGTATAATGGAGGATGGTTTGACAGTGATGGTAAATATACTAAAGACTACTTAGATAAGGTCAATAGTATGAACATTGATGATATAAATAAGGCTTTTAATGAACAATATAAATTCTATAGTAATGATGCTAATAAAGATACTGATAGATGGAAAGCTATTGATGCCTTCTATACAGTTAATCCACAGTACAAAGTAGCTAATACTAATCTTACTGATGCTGCTTTACCAGATATTAGAAAGTTAGCAACTGATGGTAATCCAGGATTTATGCATCAATTCTTTAAGGATGCAACTCCTATAAAGAGAGCTAATAGATACTTCTTAAGAGGTACAGATGCACAAGGCAATCCTACTGCAACTCCTATGAAAACAACTCCTTGGGAGGGTCTTAATGAGAAAGGTCAAAGCTTTGCTGAAGCTTTTCCTACTTATAGTTTTAAGGGAAAACAAGAAAGACCTATAGAAGGAAATACCATCTATACTGATTACTATTATGATGAAAAGGAACCTTTAGAAACTACCTCTCCTGAGAAAAACCCTGAGGATAATCAAGAGCTTAAAAACAGTTATGAAGGTTGGAGATTTGCTCCTGCTATTGGTTTAGGTATGGCAGCACTATCAGATGCTTTAGGTATTACTAATAAACCAGATTATACTGAAGCAGCTCAGATAGAAGCAGCTACAAGAGGAGGTTCTTATATGCCTGTATCATGGAATCCTATTGGTAATAAACTTATCTATAGACCATTTGATAGAGATTACTACATTAATAAACTTAATGCAGAAGCTGGTGCTACAAGGAGAGCTTTAGCTAATCAAAGTGGTGGCAATAGTGGTAGGGCAATGGCAGGTATTCTTGCATCTGATTACAATGCTCAAGATAAACTTGGTGACTTATTTAGGAAGTCTGAAGAGTATAATCTAGAGCAAAGACAAAAGGTTGAAGACTTTAATAGAGCTACCAATCAAGCTAACTCACAAGGTGAATTGCAAGCTGATATGGCTAATCAACAAGCCTATGCAAGTGCAAGAGACTATGCTCTTAAAGGCACAATGGCTGCTGCTGAAATGAGACAGAAAGCTAGAATGGCTGCTGAAGCTGCTAGGTCTGCTAATCTAAGTGGGTTCTTATCTGCTCTTGGTGATATAGGTTATGAGAATAAAGGCATGAACATGGTGAGACAACTTTATGCTACTGGTGCCCTTGGTCCTATGTCTAGAGCACAAGCAGAAGGATTCAATCTTATAAAGTCAAAGCCTAAGAAGAAAAAGTCAAAGAGTTTAACAAGAAAGTAATATGCAGTTAGTTATAGATAGTAAATTTAGACCATTCTCTTATGATGAGCTTATTAAGCCTTTAGTACAATATAAGGAGGCTTATGATAAGGTAGAGGCAGACTACTCTAACTTAGCTGCTCAAACAGAACAATGGAAAGACATTGCAAATCAGACACAGAGTCCTGAAGCTTATGCAATGTACAGCAAGTATGCTAATGATTTAAATAATATAGTAGATGATTTTAGCAAGGGAATGACTCTTCAAAATAGGAGTCAACTCCTTGCTATGAAAAGAAGATATGCTAGTGATATTAAGCCTATAGAAAATGCTGCTAATAGAAGAAAAGAGTTAGCTGATGAACAAAGAAAAATAGATGCTCAAGACCCAACAAGGTTATGGCAAAGAAGAGCCTCAGATATGAGCTTAGATGAATTTATTCATAACCCTTCTGCTGACTATGGAAAAGGGATAAGTGGAGCCACATTAACTGCACAAGTAGCAGCAGGTGCTTCTGCCTTAGCTAAGGAGTTCAGAGATAACCCTGAAAAGATGAGAAAACTTGTAGGAGGTGACTATTATGAGTATGCTAAACAGAGGGGCTTCAGTAGTCAAGCAGTTCTTGCAGCCATTATGAATAATTCAGATGCCTCTCCCATATTAACTAGTTTAGTAGAGTCTACTATGGATGCTACAGGAGTGAAGGATTGGGGAGATAAATCAACCATACAGCAAGCATATAATTATGCAAGACAGGGATTGTGGAATGCTGTAGGTCAAGATGAAGCTCAGTTAGTTAACAACTGGAGAGCACAAGAGAATCTAAGTAATGCTCATGCTATGGCTAGACAGAAAGCAGCTCAGGAGTTCCAAAAGAGTGAAAGAGAAGCTACACAAGAATTTCAAAGAAGCCAAACTGCACCTAGAGAAATAACTGATGCTAATGGAAATGGGACGGGTAATTACTATGACCCTAAGATTGGAATGGTAGTTGATAGACTTGGTAGAGTAGTACAAGGACAAAATGGAAGTGTTTCAAAGGTAGGAACTGGTAATCAAGGTGGTACTAAGTCTACTCCTGTAGATAATATGGGAAACAGTCAAAGTGACTTTAAGAAAGTTTCTAGTGTTAAAGGACAGTCTAATAGTATGGAGAAATTAGGTTATACTCCTTTATTTGGTCTTGCTAAACTTGATGGAACTTGGAAGACAGGAGAACAAGGAGATGACCTGCAAGGTGTAGGATTAGGTGGAACTAGAAGTAAGTTAAAGTCAAGTTGGTATTGGGGAGATTATAATCTAAATCAGAAGGATGTAACTTATGTGGACCCAGGTCCAAATAATGATTATCCATCAATTCCTCAAAAAGCTAAAGAGGCTTTAGCCAAGCAGCTACAAACTTCAAATATAAAGGAAGGACAAGATATTCAAATAGTGAGAGTTCACTCTAGAGGTAATGGTACTTCTGGAGAAGATTATGATTATGTAATTTGTGTAAGTCAATAATTATGCCAACATTAGGAAATATAGGATTAAAAGGATTGACAGCTAATGATAGAAGTCAGTCTGATAAACAAGCAATAGCACAACAAAATGGGAGTAACTTAATGGTTACTCCTATTAACCTTAATATGTCCTCAAATAGGCAATATTTTCAAGGTCTTAGTGATACAAATGCTATAATGCAGAATACCTATCAAGATATGTTACAGCAGTATAAAGATGAATATCATATTGATAGGGATAGAAATAGAGTTGGTAATCCAATGAATATAAAGGAGATAGCTGCAAAAGTATCTCCGTGGTTTAAGAAATATGGATATTCTGGCTATGTAGACCTAAGTGATATGGACTGGGCTGAGCTTGCAGCTTCATATCAAGCTGCTAATGCTACATATAAAGATAATGGTGCAACTGCTAATGCAATGCTTGACAATGCCATTAAGAATAATGTAGCTAAAAATCAGCCTTGGTATGAACAAGCTTGGTATGGTTTTGCTGGTATGGGAGCTTCTGCTGTTGGTGCTGTTGTAGGTTTAGCAGGTTCAGTGAAGGGTGCAATAGATTACCTTGATGGAGATTATGAAGACAACCCAAATCTTAATGGTTGGGATAACTTTATGAACTCAGTCATAGATAATGATTGGACTAGATATGGTAATGATATAGTTCAATATGGCACTGTTCTACCAGAAAGACTAAAGAAAGCTAAAGAGCTTGGAATATCAGATTTACAGATTGTAGAGAGTGATGACCAAGAAAATAGCTTGTTAAGTTCAGCTAGTCCTTGGGTAGCATTACAATCAGGTGGTTTTACTCTTGCATCAATGTTTGTAGGAACAGCAGAAGCTAAGCTTGCCTCTATGTTATTTAAGGGTCTAGGTACAGCAACTAAAGCAATTAAAGCAGGTGAGGCATTAACAAGTGCTCTTACTAAGTTACAGAAAGCAGAGAACTTTACTAACAAGCTTATTATACCAGGTATGGTGGGTACTATGGAAGGTCTCTCTGAGGGTCTTAATACTAAGCAACAGGCAGAAGAAGATGGTCTACAAGCTGTACAACAGATGCACCAACAAGAGGTAGGTGCTGAGGTTAATAGAAGACTTGGGCAGTATGACCAAGTAATGGTGAAAGAAGGGGCTGATGATACTAGACAAGTAGTTAAATATAAAGATAAGAAGACTGGTAAATTATATGATATTAATCAGATTTATCAGCAAGTATGGGATGAGTATTCTCCTAAATATGAAGAATCTCTAAAGCAAGTTGAATATGCTGCAACAAAAGCAGGAATAAATAATTTTTATGTAAATTCTCTTATCAATGGTATGTTGAATAGTACCTTGAAAGCAGGTTTACAAGCACCTTCTGTTAGAAATGCATTATCTAAGTCTAAATTATTTGGTTGGGCACAGCCTAGGTCTAACTTTAATATTACAGGTAGTGGAGCTACAACAACTGTAACTCCTAAATTTGGTATAGGTAAAAAGGCTTGGAACCTAATTAAGGAGCCTCTTGGTGAATTTGGTGAAGAATATATGCAGAGTGTTTCTGATGCTACTATGAGAGGCGGTGCAGAAAATAATATACACCAATTTATTGACAATAAATATAAAGGCGATGGTAGTGCAGCAGTAGGAGACAATTTCTCAAGTGATTGGGGAGCTGCTTGGACAGCATTCACAGGTTCTACTACTGACAAAGAAACTATTAAATCTGGCATATATGGAGCTATATCTTCTATAATGGGAACCCCATCATTAGGTCACAAAACTAGAACAGGTAGAATAGTTGATGGTAAAGCAGAAACTACTTACTTTGGTAGAGGTCTTAATGAGAAAGGTGAATTGGAATCTAATTGGGAAAGACTTAGAAGAATTACTCCTTGGAGGAGTGGTTTATTCCAAGCTCATAGAGAGAGCCAAATTCAACAGCATCAAGCTGAAGAGGCTGCTCAAGTATTACAAGAATGGCTTAGAGACCCTGACAATAAAGATAAATTTGATGGTCTGGTTGGAACTTTCAACTGGGCTAAAGCTATGGGTGATGCAGGTCTTGGTAGTGATGAATTTGGCTATAGAAACAGTGCCCTAGGTAAGACCATTAGTGATGCTTTTATGTTACAAAAACTTCAAGGCACTCAATATTATGATACCTACCTTAACCAGCTTACAGAGATTGCAAATCTTGAAGAGGGTTCAGAACTAGCAGAAAACTATATAGCTGCGATGAGGGACAATGTTAATACCTCTGAAGAAAACCAAAGTGATGAAGAGATTCTTAAGACTTTAAAATCAAATGCAAATAAAATGTTGTCTACTCTTGATACTGTTCAACAAGAATCAGATAGAGTAGATAAGTTACTTGGTAATGTTGATGAAGATACTAAACAATCTCTTATATATGGTCAGATGATGCTTAAGGATTGGCATCAGAGAGAACAAAAGCTAAAAGAAGAGCTTGCCAATATTCAAATAGGAAATTCAGTAGAACACAGTTCTACATTAAGTACAAAACAGAAAGAAATCTTAGCTGACTATAACTCTATTGCAGAAGCTAAAAAGAAACAGGCTGAAATTCAGAAAAGCCTTAATTCTATTAATGAGGATATTAAGAACATTACTAGTAGGAAGAATCTTACTGATAATGAAAAGAATATCCTAAAGGATAAAAAAGCTAAGAGTAAATCCCTTGAAAAGGAACTTAAAAGACTTGATGCAATTAATGATATTGAAGAAGGAACTTCTGAAGTTCTTAGTGAGGAAGAAATTATGAACCTAGACCCTATATCTAGGTCTATAATGCTTAGAAAGGGAAAACAAAGAACCTATGTTGCTACTCATGGTGGTAGAGAGGAGTATAATAGAAAAGTTGATGAACTTAACTCTAGAATAGATGACCTTAATAATCAGAAAGCCAAATACATTAAGGATAATGGCAGAGTTAAGAAAGGACACAATAAACAGGTACAGAAGCTAGATTCAGAAATATCTAAAGCTCAGAAAGAACTTGATGCTACTAAGGCTGAAGAGAAACCTTTCTATAGTGAAGAACAACAAGCTGTAATAGATAATCTTGTTAATCAAGGAACTGCACAAGATGAAAACTTCCTTGATAAAATGATTGATGCTGGAAGAATTAAGAACTCTATTGATACATTTAATGCTCAGTATCAAGCTATATTAAGTGACCCAGATAGTTTCAATAACTATGTCTATAATGCTAGGCAATCTGCTGCTGATATAGCCTCTAAAAGAAAGTATCAAGCAATGAATAACATTCAGGACTATGCTACTTTTGCTAGAGAAATGGACAAAATGTATAATGAAAGTTCATTTAGAGAGCAGTCATTAATTACAAGAGCTTTCAAAGATAAGGATAATGCTAACTTTGAAAGATATAGTCAAGAGAGACAAATGCTTCAAGACCTTATAGAGCAAGTTTCTAGTTCTGATAATCACAAAAATATGTCAGATAATGATAAAGAAATGTTTGCTCATACCATAACTTACTTATCTGATAAAGGAATTGACTTTAATGATAATCAAGCTGTAATAAATGCCCTGTCAGCAGTAGATGAAAATGGTGTATATGAGTTTAGAAAGTATGTGGAAGAAGTTAATTCTACTATACCTGAAGCAGAGCAAACAGCCTTTACAAGTGTTGGAGAAGCTATACAGAACTTTAATGATGTAATGGCTACTTACAATAAGGAGAATGCCCAAAGAGAAGCTAATGAAGCTCCTATAGAAGTAACTCCTACTACACCAGAACAGTCTGCTCCTACTGTCAATCCAGAGCCAGTAGTACAAAATGGAGCAACAGAAACTAAGACTAAGAGTATCTTTGATATAGCAGGAAGTAGTACTCCTGAAGGTGGTTATATTGCTAGTGATGGTTCAGTAATCAGTAATGAAAATGTGTCTACTGAAGTAGGACAGACTAAAACAACAGGTAATCAACCTATTAATAATACTACTAGTACTGAAGAGAGAAATCCAATAATACAAGCTTTTGCTGATAATAGTAATGAAGATGTTGCTAAAGCAGCAGAGATAGCTCTTAACATAGCTAAAAATCAACCTAATACAGATTCCAATGTAAGGAGTGATGTAAGACAATTTATTGAGAGCCTAAGTAAAAATTCTTTTGAAAGTGTAGGAGACTTTGTAGATGCACTTATATCTTCAGCTAATACAAGAGAAACTAACTCTGAAGATGGAACAGACACAAGAGCTGATTTCTTAAGACAGATAGCTGCAAAGGTTAATGTAGCTAAAGCCTCTGAACAATCTGTAACAGAGGAGAAGAAGTCTAAGTCACCTCTTTTTGATAAAAAAAGACAACAGTTAGATAACACTAATAGACAGTTAAATTCTAATTATAACATGTTTCCTAATGCAAACAGTAGCTCATCTTTTATAGCTAGTGTAAACATTGATAACATTAGACAAAGATTTCCTAACAGCCCTACTATAAAGTACTATGAGAAGTATAATATAGAAGAAGCCTTAAGAGACGGAATATTGGATAGTAATCCAGATATATTCTTTATCACAGATGAAGAATTTTCTGATGCAATAAAGCAAGATATGGAATCAAATGGATATACCTATAATCCTGAAGTATCTATGCCAATTATTGCAGTTGTAGAATCTAAGAATGGTCCTGTTGCTATTGGAGATAAGAGATACCAACCTATAAGTGTGATGTCTTCAACTAATCACTTAGGAAGTGCAGGTTCTACACACATGGCTCCTATTAGAAATGCTGCTCAAAGTAATACTAGAACTCAATTAATATCTATTAATGGTAAAGCTATTGTAACTAAAGCTTATGGAAAGCCAAAAGCTTATTCAGCAGATGTAAATTATAGAGGTAGAAATAATGTTACTGATGTTGCAATAAATGACCTAAGTCAAGATGAAAGAGCTTCACTAGAGTCACAAAATAAGAAGCAAAGAAGGGCAAACCCTGCATATCAGAAGGCAAAGAGAAACTTCTTAAAAAGACTTGGAACTAAGATGATAGGTGGTAGAAAAGCACTAGTGTTTAATCAACCAACCTTGAATGGAAGATTCAATCAAATAGAAATATTTGTAAGTCCTATCAATGAAAGTACTGCTAGAAATTCTGATAATACCTTTGAAAATGAAGCTAGAGACGGAGATATTATAAACTTCAATAGTAGAACATCTAGAGCTGCTAAAGTATTAGAAAACTTTGCGAAAAGTTTTAATTCAGATGATTTAGTCTATGAAGAAATTGATGGTCAAATAGTCCCTACAGAAGCAACTGCTGGAGCATTACAAACTATGGCTAGTAATCTTCAAAAGAAGATTGATAATTTCATTAATATACCTATAAAGGATGGGTGGGAATATAGGATAACTCCTACATCTGAAGTTGATGGTGATAATAGAATAATGGATTTAAGTCTTGTAAATCCAAATACCTCTGAAACAATTCCATTAGCTACATTTAATAGTGGAATGACAGAACAAGATATTAAGGACTTTAAAGATGACTTCATTAGAAACTTGATACTAGATGATAGTGGAAAAGTTAGAATGACTGGCTCTAATGATTCATTTGCTAAATGGAATGTTCTATATTCTGATGCTGAAAAAACATCTGAAAGCAAGGCTGCTGCTGATAATATTAGTGACATATATGAAGATGGTATATTAGGGGCTGCTGCCACAACTTTTAATTATAGAATACAGGGTATTGCAGTTCAAAATCCATTTAACAAAGAGGGTAATCCAGTATTTACTGAGACAGCTAATGCAGATAATGCAGCACCTTCACAACCTACTACAACTCCTGTTATTGCAGAGGGTCAAGTTAGGTCAGGAAGTGCAGTAGTTACTGATACTGGTGTAGTTCTTGATGGTAAACCTGCTACTCCTACTAACCATGCAAGAGAAAGAGCTGCTAATATAACAACTCAGATAGAGGATGATTCTAAGCATATAAAATTAGCTGATGATAACTCTGGATACATTGATACAAGAACAGGAAAGAAATATGCTAGAGTTACTTCTATAATTTCTGCTGATGAAAAAGCTGGAGAAAGATTTGACCCTAATAGTCCTTGGGTTGTACCTTCTACTAATATAGGCACAGGATTTGATGAATTTGTTAGAGACTTCTTTGCTGGAAAACTAGATAATATTACAACTTCTCCTATTGCTACTCAGCTTTGGAATCATTTACAAAATATAGGATTATCAGTTTCTGGTAGTAGGGAAATGCATAAATTCCTAAGAACTCATAATTTACAATCAGTTCAACAAGCTACAGAGAGTCCTGAAGTCCAAAAGGAAATGAATGAAATTAAGAAGAAGGCTATATCAGATGGTACTTTTATGAAAGCTCCTAATGGTAAAAATTCTAATCTTAATGAAAGACAGTGGCTTCAAGTTAGAACAAAAGCATTTAAAGAATGGTTTGGTGATTGGGATACTGCTAATAATTTATTAGCTAATTTAGATAAAGTTGATAAATCTTTAGTAGATGTAGAACAACATTATAAACCTTGGAGAAAAGATAAAACTAAAGGTAATGATACACTTAGAATTTATCTTAAAAATCATTCAAAAGGATATTTTGAACTAGTTAAAGATATTGAGTTTGGAATGTATTCTGTACATTTTAAAACTGCTAGAGAAGGTGGTAAGTATAATTCTGATGCTACAATTAGTACAAAAGAAGATAGAAAAACTTTATTTAAAGAATTAGTTAAACTTATTCCTGAAGGTGCTCAAATATCCACATGGGGAGAAATATCAGAAGATGGTATTAAAGGTCTTAATAATGTAGGTAGGGATTTTACTAAAGTAGGAGAAAGAGAAATTACTAAAAAATCAGATGGTTCTAAAGTTAATATTCCTATATATCAAAAAGGAGAAGATGTTTCTAAAGTAGTAGATGAAAATGGTGAGCCTTTGGTTGTTTATCATAATACACCATTTGAATTTAATGGTATATTTGATATGGACCATAAATCAAGGATTATGCCTTGGATATCAGAACCCTTTGGTCATGTAGGTACGCAAGAAACTGCTAATACAATTAAAGGTACTCAGTTTGCTTTATTCCTTAATGTAAAAAATCCATTAGAAACTCCTGATTTTGTACATGAAACTGTAAGTTCTATGTTGTCAGAGTTATATAAACAGGGAATTATTTCTAGAGAAAAGTATTCTTCACTTAGAGGAATATCTAATTCAGAATTAAGAGCTTTAATGCTTTCCTTGGGATATGATGGCACAAAATATAAAAACAAAGCTGAAGGAGGTGGAATTTCTTACAGTTTTATAGACCCTAATCAAATTAAATCTGCTACTGATAATATAGGAACATTCTCTAGAACTAATGATGATATAACTACTTTCACAACTCCCCAAGGAGAGACTTATGGATTTGTAGATAAAGATGGTAATATTTATCTTGATGAAACTAAGATTTCTCCTGAGCATCCTATACATGAGTACACTCATCTTTGGGATAGAGTAGTACAACAGAAGACTCCAAAATTGTGGAATAGGGGTGTAGAATTAATGAAGCAAACAACTTTGTGGAATGAAATTCTAAATAGTGAACATTATGGTAAAGCTTGGCAGCAGTTAGGCATAAATGGAAAGAAGTTAGATAATTTAATTGCTTCTGAAGTTCATGCAAGACTTACAGGAACAGAAGGAGAATCATTACTCAAAAAGTTAGCTAATAAAAAGGGACAATCTAATATTATTAGTAAGCTTAAAGATTGGTTGTTAGATATTTGGAAAACTCTAGGAGAAACCTTTGGTGTATGGAATAAGGAAGATTTAGATAATCTTACTTTAGAAGATTTTAATCATTTAACAATAAGAGACTTTGCTAAAGGATATAATCCAGTAAATAATACATTCAAAGATACAGTATCAAATAATGCTATAACAGAGTTATCAGAAAAATATCCTAATGCTACTGAAGAAGCTTTACAGAAGTTCAGAGAGCAATTAATGGGTCTTAGAAATAACTTTATATCAAATGGTCTTACAATAATCCCAAGAGATGTAACAGTTACAGGTTCATTAGATGTATTGGATTCAAATGGTAAGATACATACAGTAGATGTTGCAGGTACACTTGATTTACTTGCTTATGATGGAAATGGAAACTTCTTTATCTTTGATATGAAGACAAATAGAAGTGGTATAGGTCAGCATAAACAAGAGAAATATTCAAGACAGCTATCATTATATAAGAAGTTCTTAGAAAGCAAATATGGAATACAGGTTAAATCACTTAACTTAATTCCTATTGGTGTTGAATATCCAGCTCCTTCAGGTTGGAGGAATGGTTCAGCAGATTATTCAGTATCTCCCGAAAAGGCTAATCAGTTAATGGTTGATGGTAAAAACTATACAGGTGCAAATCCTATATTGCAAAATATTATTGCAGTAAATTATACAGAACCTCATATAGTTTGGGAGAAAATGACAGATGAAGAAAGAGCAATGTTTGGTGAGGTTGAAAATACTGTCAAAGCAGAGACTAATGGTGAGGCTAAACCAACAGAAGCTATACCTTCAGAGTCTCCAACTGAAACTGTAGACCCTATTTTAGGAACTCCATTTAATGATAGTTATTTGGGAGGTATGTTTGGAGTAGATTCTACTGAACTAAATAACTTCAATATGGATATTGCAACTAGGTCTACACCTATACCAGAGAAATATCAATGGAATAATTTAACTCAAGAACAAAGAGAAGGAATTGAAATGCAAGGTTTTAATGAAACTTCTTGGTCTTCACTTGAAGATGAAGAAATGGAACATAAACTAAAATGTTTAGGATTATAAAGCTTTTGAGAAAAAAGAAAGGGTAGGGAGGATTAACCTCTCTACCCTTTTTATTTTATAGTTATTATCTTGCTCTCATGTTCTGACCATAGTCAAATGATTTTGCTGCTTCATAAGGCTGTTCAAATGTATATACACTTCTGAGATATGGAAACATTCTCCAGAAATGAACATAGGCTTTAGCATCGCCCTTTTCATATCTGTCCTCTTTATCAGACTGATAATAGAAGTTTGAATCATCTTCATCAGCAAATGGAAGACCACCAAACTGTATACCCATTTTAGTTATATCAACAAGTGCTGACATACCAACAGGAGTTAAATCAGTAATAGTAGTTGCTTCAGTCCATAATCCCATAGGAGTATTATATGCTTGTTGCTCCCTATTTAACCTGTTTGCAAAGTAATAGAGAATACCTGCAACCTGATTATCTTCATCATCATCGTCATCATCACCATTTCCCTTAGCTGTTAAAGCTTTCAGTAGTACTAGTAGACTGATTAATAAAGCATCGCCAAAGTTTCTTTTCATATTAGCAACTTGGTTCTCAGAGAATCCTGCCCTGTACATATCAAGTTTAGCTCTTTTTGTCATAGGTAGACATATTGCTCTCATAGTCATCATAAAGCCACCTTTATCAGTAAAACCATTCCAAATAACTTTGCCAAGAGTGTTAAGAGAACCCTCTACATCATGACCTAAAGCCACACTATAATGACTTGCTGCATATCTTCTTTCAATCATACCAAGAGCATAACCTCTCATAGCTAAGACAGCATTACCAAACCAATTCTGTTGGAAGGCAACCTTATCTTGATTATTATAAATACCATGCATTCTATTGTTAATTTCTCTACACTTATCCATGAAAGCTGATTCATCATCAATATTCCATGTTAAGTTATAAGCATCATCTTCTAATGAATGTATAGTATTTTCAGTATCTGCTATATTGTAGCCTTTTCTATTAAGATAATCTTGTTGTTCTTGGGTAAGATGTATTATTGCTCCAAATGGTCCAGCACTTGCTGGATTCTGCAATTGAGATAGTATAGATGTAATCAACTTATGCTCTTTTGCTCCCTCTTTATTCTTATAGAAAGTACCATTAAGAGCTAGTGTTTTACCACCTTTATTACCTTGAGTATCTTCATTATCTACAACTTGATAAGCTTCCCATAAGGATATTCTTTTACCACTTTCATCATATACTTTAGTTTTACATGCACTTGCCAAGTATGATATAGATTGCATATAGTGGTCTCCTGACTTATATGGTAAGAATATACTTTCACTAAACATGTTATAAAGTCTTCTAGACTTGGAATTAACAGTATGCCAATCTCTTTGTCTGGTCCTGCTTTCTCCTAATACATTAAAGTGTCTTATGAAAAGGTTTACCTTATCTTCTTTAAACTCTTTACCATAGTTCCACCAATTCTTTCCAAAGCTATTAAAATATAGTTTATTTGCCATACCAAACTCTTTTAGATTGAAATACTCAGATGCTATTGCCTCCTTGAATATTTCATTAAAACCAGTCATAGTATTAACAGAGCCACCTATAACATTACCACCTAGAAAATATTTGGAAGCAAAGCTAGATAAAGTAGAAATAACTTTCTCAACTATTATACCCTTAAATATCTTAGTTTTACTAGAACTAACACCATAGACTTGCTTATCTAGAAATTTTAAGTATCTATTATATGCTCTAGAAGTGCCTTCTTCCTTGGTTCTTTCATTCTCAGATTTGTCACCTCCTACTTTTCTTTCAGATAGAACTTCTCTACCAACTTCAAGAGTATCTACAACTTGATTCATTGCTAGATAGGTATTAGCCATACCAGCATAAGCCAAAGTAGAATGAAATATGTCTGTAGAAAGTTCATTCATATTTTGAAGTTTATTCACACCATAAATAGGAAGCCTATGTATTTTTTCTTTCTCATGAGCTAGAGTATTAGTAAATCTTTCCTCTTCTTCAGAATTATATGTTTGGTCACTACCAAAATCAGTGTCTTCACTACTTTCACAGAAGGTATCTCTTAGTTTACTTCTTAGAGCACTACCTATTGCCTTACCAGTTCCACTATTCTGATTTCTAACAATGTTAGTAAAAGTACCTTTAAATTGAGGCATCCTCACTGCTAATGTACTGCCTTCAGGTAATCTATCATCAAGGCTTGTCTTTAGTGTCATAAAGTCATTATACCAAGCTCTTAATCCTTGATGGTTAGACATGAGAGTATCAAAGTCATAATTCCTATATTGGTCATTAGGAATATACTTCATTTGATTTAAATCCCAAGTACTATTATTTTTATGCCATATTTTAGCTAATGGTCTAAAATATGTATCCCATCTTAAAGCTTTCTCAAACTCTGTAAGGTCATCTATATTAGGAATACTATTCTTGAAATTTTCAAATTCAGCATCTTTAAATTCTTTCCAATCTCTCTCATAATCTCCCCAATAATACTCTGAAATTATATTTCCAGTAAGAGTTCCATCATCAAATCTTTCAAAAAGGTCTGACTGCTTTACTCCTCCAATAGCATTAAATCTTCTTTCTAGAACTCTAAGTTCATCCCAAGCAAGATTAGTTAGGTTATCAGCTTGCATATTAGCCATCTTAGTAGCCTTATCTGCAATTTGACCTATAATATCAGGATTATTAGACATAGAACCTAAAAACCTTTCAAACATATTAATATCACTCTCCATACTCTCTAGTACAGAACTTAGGTCAACTCTACCTCCTTTTTGTAGAAATATTCTCTTTGTTTTTCCATCAGGATTCTTTTTCTGATGCTTCATATTCCATATAACTTTAGAGGCTCTATATACATATTTAGAGCCTAAAGTACTTTCACAGAACTTAAGGAAGAATTGCTTTTCTTTTGTCATTAGCTCTGATACTAAATATTCATTAGCATTATTAAGTTCTCTTGCTATCTTAGTTAAATCTATTGTTTGAATATTACCAACAGAGTCTGTAATTTGTATATTACTAACATCTCCTGTCAATGATTCTTTACCTGGTAATACTTTCATAGCTTCAGTAACTAATCTTTCTAGATTGATACTTGCACTTACAAAGGTATGAACTTGTCTAAGTTTCCTACCATTATCTGACATATTATTATAGAAATCAGCAGTATTAAGGAAGTCAACAGAATCCAATAGATTATTAATTTCCTTGCCCTGTCCTATCATATCACTTACCATTGATAAAGCTTCTGCTATTCCATCAAGTGCCATGTTATCAGATAGAGTAGTATTAGGAGCAGCATTAATTGTAGTCAGTCTTCCTGACTCTGTTACGCCCAATATGGCATTTACTTTGGCTGTAAGAGCATCATTACTTATAGCTTTAAGTTTAGTAGCTGTTAGAGCTAGATTATTAACAACAGTTCTGAATACCTTTGTATTAAAGGAGTTATTAGCACTATATAGAGTTTCTCTTATTTCAAGTGCATTATCAATGTTGCCTTGTGGATTCTCAGACATAAAATCTCTTGCAATCCTTTTAGCAATATCTTCTGCTTCTATAGTTGCTTTAGCAATATCATTACCTTTAAATGAATAGAATACTTTTTTTGCAAGATTAACAACTCTATCAGCAAGCCTTCCCCAAGGAGTAGTCTTATCTACTTCCTTCATTATAGCTTGACCAACAAGATGTCCCGCAGTTTCTCTTTTGCTATTTGCACCCATAACTTTACTACTATATTCATCTCCAAATATTTTTTCTTGTACATCTGGAGTAAGAAGATTAGTAAGTCTTTCCACTAATGGACTATTACCTAGAGATGCTACTGCAAAGTGACCTGCCTCTTCTGCTAATACAGGAGTAATATGCTCTCCATGAGCAACTCTAATAAGATTATACATTCCATCAGCAGCTTTCTTTGCATTAACTGTACTATACCTTCCATCTACTTTATCATCATTATTAAAGAACTCAACAGAAACTCCTGCTTTATTCAGATGATACATTAGACGGTCTCTAAGAGTCCTGTTTGCAATTTCTTGTTCAAGAGCAGCTTGATTAGCTTTAGTTTTAGGAACTACTGATAATTCATACTGATTACCTGCCTTCTTGATAGTAGCCATATATTCATCATTGAATTGACTATCTCTATTAAAACTTGTAAGTTTTCCTAAGGCATCATCATACTCCATTAATCCACTACCAATATCTTTATTTAAAGTTGATAGCAGCTTCTCTTGCTTAACATTTATCTTAGCAAGTTTTCTTAGTGAGTTAAATGTTATCTCACCATTTTCATCAAATTTGGCTTTGTCTCTAACTTTGTCTAGGAAGTTTTTATCAGTGCCAACTCTGTAAAACTCCTTTGTCAAACCTCTATCAGAGAGGTGGTGAAGCAGGTCATTCCATAACCTGCTTTCAACCACTTCACCTTTAGAGTTTTTGACATGACCAATAATTGAACAACTATTACTCATATCTTATAAACTAACATGCTTTCATTGGATTACCATTTTCATCAAGAACTACAACACCATCCACTCTACAAGCTTGTCTAAGCTCTTCTACAGAGGCTTTCAAATCAGCCTCTTCAGTATTATTTAGAGCAGCCTTAAGAATATTTGCTGTATAAAGTTCTCCTTGGTCATCTCTAATGCCTGCTTTCTCATAGGCTTTACTCATTTCTTCTGCTATTTCATTTATGACAGCCTCTCTATCAAAGCCATCTACAGCAGGTTCTCTCTCTTCAGAACTTTCTGATGTTGAACCTTCTTCAAAAGTTTCAGATACTTCTGTATCCTCTATTGTACCTGAAGAAGTATTATCACCAAAATACTGAAGAGATTGACCCTTAGTACCAAGTTTATCTACCTTATGATATGTCATTACAGAAGTCTTTGTTTCATCAAAACTATCTGCCATATAAACAACTTGACCTTGACCAGTATTAATCTTAATCATAGGAACAAATTGTCTTGACTTAGCCATCTTATTCTCTTTTAGAATGAAGTACTTACCATTTTCTTTATCAATCTTTGATAAGTCTAAGGTAAATTCATTTCTAGCAACACCAGCCTGAATAGCAAGTGGCTTGAGAATATCTAGAACAGTTTTACTCTTAGCATCTAAGCCAAACCTCTTATTATCTAAGTGATTAAGCATATACTGTCTAGCAAATGTTTCAGCATTGATATTAAACTTATCTTCCATTATATCATTCATAAAGTCTACATAACTTCTGTCACCATCAGCAGTTGGCACTTTGATGCTCTCTTTAACTTCAGTAGGAGCAAGGTTCATAAAAGCCTTAGGGCTAAAATTAAAACCTAACTTATAGAAGTTATATAAGAACAAGTCAATAGCAATCTGAGAAGTTTCAGGATTTCTTGCTAAGTCTGCCCAGCTTTCTCTAATCTCATCCTTCATATAAGGAGCTAATCCTCCAATACCTTGGATATTAATACTAATTTCATCAGTACTTTCACCAGTAGCAGGATTCTTAACTTCTTTAACTTCAGGAATCATATAAGCAAAGATAGGCATAGACTTCATTTGAGGATTAATCTCTAAGTGATTTAGTAAATCTTTTGCAAACCATTTAGTATAATACTCTCTTGTAGTCATTAAACCATGCTGAGTTTGCTTAGGAAGAGAACCATTAAATTCACTTCTTTCTTGGTTACTTAGCAAATAGACCATCATATCACTATGAATACTGTTTATAGTGTCAGCATCAAGACTTCCATAATTGACAAGTCCATTTAGAGTATTTCTAGCATTAACATATGCCCCCTTATTATAAGGGAAATATCTGCTTAGAATCTCTAATGACTTCCTATTAGCATCAAACATAGCCTGCTCATAAGCAAATGGATTACCTATCATAGTGTCAAGGTAATCTGAATTACTCATAGTAGTAAGACTGTTATCATTCATAATAGGAGAGTCAAGCTTGTCTGTTACTTCCATCTCAACATGACTTGCATCAGTACCAACTTCATTAAGATACTTTTGAACTTTAAGCTGTTGAGCATAAAGGTCACCAAATGTAGAACCAACTGCATTAGATGCAGTAAACTTTGTTGATGTTACAAACTTAGATACATCACTGGCAACAGACGAAATATCATTGAATAAATCAAGAACTTCGAGTTGTTCAGTAGCAAATGTATTGTTATCCATAACATTATTACCTTTCTCTCTAAGAACTCTATCATTCAAAATATTCTTGGCAAGTTTATCCATAGAGAAATGCTCAGGATTTAGAGGTTCCTTTCTACTTCTGACAGATGCACCTTGATTCTTGTATTTTTCTCTTATTTCTCTGATAGCAGTATCAATTCCTACATTATTATTGAAACTATACTCACACACTTCTTTGATAATAGGCTGATTAAACAGCATACCAATTTCAGTAGTAGTATAACCAATTCTAGCAAGAACTGCACCTGCATCAGCAGTAAGAGTGTTAAGGTTCATAAAGTTAAGAACAGGGTCTTTCACAGCATCCACAGAGGCAGCTAGAAATTCAGCTACATTCAAGTCTACATCAACTCCATTAGGAGCATGAAGGAAGTCACTAAACTTACCATCACCATAGCTATGACTAGCAAACTCAATAGGCTTAGAAATCTTAAAAGACTTCATAAGACTAGCAAAAGCATGATTAGTATTTTGATTAGCAAATATACCAATAAGCTTACTTGCTACTTGATTCTGCTGATTATAAGTGATAATAGTCATAGGGTCAGAAGGGTCATAATTAGGTTCTGGGTCACTGGATTTATCCTTAGCTCTATTATTAAGAGCCTCCCAATTAACCTTCTTATTATCATCTATAATACCCTCAGTACTACCATATAGTAACTCTCTCATGATTCTAGCAGACTTAGAAGCATTGGCAAAACCACCAGGAGTAGTTCTTTGCTTCATAGTCTCTGGGTCCATCAGTCTTTGTTGGATAAGATTAATAAGCATATTATTTCTAGCAGCTCTAGTATTTTCAAGTGGAGACTTATTAAAGTCATACTCTTCAAAATCTATAAGCTGAGAAGTATCCTCTGAGAATACAGCAGAAAGTAGTGCATCAGTAGCTTCATCTGTAGATTGTTTCTTTAATGCTTTATACTCTCTTCTCATAAAGTAGAGCTTATCAACATCAAAGTCAAAACCTGCAATAGTAGTTCCTTGAGCTGGTACTTTAATAGTACCTCCTGCTGTCTTTTGACTAAATCTCTTAACTCTAAGATTAAGCATTGAATAGTCTCTCTCAGTTGGGATTCTATATGCTAGAATACTAGTAGAACCAGGGAATCTATGTTCAAGTAATGAAATTTTCTTACCCTCAGATTCAATCATCTTGAGAGTTCCATCAGGATTACAATATTCATTGAAATCAAGATGAGCTTCATTACCTTCACTATCCTTGTATGATATATCAAATGGAATTTCACATTCTGCATAGAGAATATTTCCATTACCATCTGTTACATATTTCAAGTCTCCATCTTCTTCATAGCCTTTAATGCCCATTGCAGAAACTTGGACGGCAGAACCCCCTTTGATTTGCTGCTTATTAACAATCTTCTTGAACATACTAAGAGCCATAGCAGCAGCATCATGCTCCAAACCACCTTCAAACAAAGGCATAGCAAACTTACCATCATCAACAGCATAGGCTAGAAGATTGTCCATAGATTCTCTACTGTTATTAATAACACCTTGAATCAATTTCTCACTAAATTTATTAGCATCTGAAATACCATTCTTAAAGCTATCAAATGATTCTAAGATATTGGCAACTATTAATCCATTATAGAATGATACTAGATTTCTACCATTGAGCTTAACTCTACCATGATTTCCACCAAGATTTACAGTACCATCACCACCAATATAATTCATATAATGATAGTCATCCATCATAATATTTGCCATAATAAGCTTTCTAACCTGTGTACCAAAGAGCTGAGAGCTATTAACATGCTCTGGCACATTAGTCTGTATTCTGTAGTCTCCATAGCTTAATTGATGAACATAAGCTTTACCAAGAGCTTCACCTAAACTCTTGGCATCAGAAGCTTTTGAAATATCAGTGGAACCAAATCCACCAACCTTAACAATCTTAGTAGAACCAACTAGGTCTACATTATTGTCATCCATCCAATAAGCCATATCTCTAAGCTTACTACCTTCAGGCAGCAACTCAGGAATTAATACTGCCTCAGCATACTTATGTTGAACTGGAATAATAACTTTATCTTTGTCATTAAGAGCAAGCTTTTCATGAGTAAACATATAAGGTTTAATAGGCTGAAATACTACTGCCATAGATGCTATTTCAGCAAGTTTTTCTGATGGAATAGACTTTCCATTATAATCAACTTTAAGCTGTTCAATAGCCTCATATACCTTTTGCATTTCTTCAGTCCACTGTCCTGCCATACCCATCACTTTTCTATATGACCTAAGAGTTCTATAACCTTGTCCATCAGTCAAAGTATTCTTTTTGTATGCTTTATATACATCAGAGTCTTTTCCATGAACAGCAGCAATAGCTTCCATAAATTCGGGATTTGATTGTTCTGCATTTATATTAATATCGTCAAAATAAACACATCTTTCAATACCATCCTCAGAGAATTTCTTACCATTACTATCAAGAGCTGAAAGACTTAATAGAGAACCTGGAGCATGAATCTCTTTGTATCTCTTCTGAAGGTCTTTAGTGCCTTTATAGAATGAAGTATCAATAGTCATAAGTTGAAGCTGATTAATAGTAGCAAACTTAACATTGTTATAAAACTCTGCAAGCTTCTCATCTAAGTTTTCAGATGTAACACCTTCTCCTAGATAAGTGTATCTTTCAACCTCTACTTGTTTATTGTTTCTATCTACCTCTTTTATCTTTACAGTCTCAAGAAGACCTAAGTTGCCTAACTGTTTCTTGAAGTTTACAAGAGCATCAGACAAGTATGCAGATATAGCCTTCTTAACTTCTGTCTCAGTAGGTCTATCACTAAGCATACTAGAATACTTTCCTATTGTACCATCAAATGCCTTGTAGTCCTTATTAAGGAAACCAAGAATACTGAAAGTATCTTCACTGTCAGAAAAGTTTTCTACTTTACTATAGTTTCTAGAGTCAAGCCATTCATTAGTAGCTTTAACTAACTCTTGTCTTCTTCTTTCCTGTTCATAGGCATTATAGAGACCATCCATAATCTCTTCATTGCTATATCTCTTAGCTCTAATGTACTTACTCACACCACTATCACCAAGAATGAATACAGGATATAATGCAGTATCAGATTTATTACTAAGTTCTTTGTCACTTCTGAACTCTGTAAGCATATCAATCATATGCTGTTTACTAGTGAAGTTCTCAAAGCTCATATCAGAAGTTCCTAAGAATCTCTGATAATCAAATTGAGCAGCAAATGTGTCTTCTAAGCTCACACTAACAGGAGTGTCACAGCATTTAAGTAACTCTTCGAGCCACTTATTTAATACCTTACCATTATAATAGAAGAAAGGAGAGTCAAGATACTCATTAGTAAGAAAAGACTTAAGACCAGCTTTGTCATTTGCTTTAACATAACTTTGAATCTTGTCAAACTTATCACCCATAAAGGATGGATTTACCTGAGAGAAAAGGGTAATGTTGTTACCTTTACTATCCTTATGTCTTACTCTAGACTCAAGTCTCAAGCCTTCTCTATTCTTGGTAATCATTTCATGTATCTTTCTGATTTTCTCTTCAAAGATACCCTCTTTTCTAGAGTTTTGACCTTTAGCTCTAACTAATGACTTATATGAAATCTTTTCACCAGCTTCAAGCTTCTTCAACTGACTCTCTGATACACCATATTGAGCTAATTCTTGAAGAGCATTAGTAAGCTTTCTAAGGTCTTTAGAATGATTCATTATCTCATCTAGAGTATCAGCATCTACATCTACCCCAAGAGGCTCTAAACTAGTTCTAAGGAACTCTCTTCTTTCAATGGAAGAGCCGCCTCTAGAGTAGAACTTACTTTGCTTTCCTCTTCCATACTGCTTTTGCTTATCAAAGATACTTCCAGTATTTTCCTTAGGCTGAGCAAGCCACTCATTTATCTGACTTAGGGTATTCTTTAAGTTGGATACATTGACATTTCCTTTAGTGTCAAATACAGAAGTTTTCTCATTAAGAGGCTTTCCTAGTATAATTCTAGACATAAAAGAACCTCCCAATAAATCTTCAACTCTATTGAGTACCTTAGTCTTATATTTTTTAAGACCTTTCTTAGAAGCCTCCTTATCCTCAAGGAGAATAGAATAAGGCTGGAAATTCTTCTTGAAATCTCTAAAGAATTGTGTTCTAAGTTGAGGATTCTTTGTTAAAGCATCTAAAATTGGAATCATCCATACAGACTTAGCTTGTCCAGTTCTAGGATTTCTGAAAGCCCCCATCATTTGAGCTTCTGAGGTAATACCTCTGAGTAACTCCATAAGGGCTTGATGTACCTTAGTAGGGTCTAATGTTTGTATAAACCCAAGGTCATCTCTCTTAGGCTGAACTTTTTGCATTACTCTGCCATCATCAGTAGTTACATCTGTTACCTCCATAATAGGAAGACTACTAATAAGTCTTCTTACTTGCTGTCCTACAGAACCAAATGATGACTCTAAACCATTAGATGATTGCCAAGATTCTCTAACAGACTCACTTGGGTCAAGCAACTGAGCCAGGTCATTCTCTCCATAATTAAGTTCGTCTGTTTCATCAGCAAACTCCATCTTATTACCCAATTTAATTCCCTCAGTGTCTCTGAGTTTCATTCTAGCAAATGCTGTTAGAGCAGACCAATTAGAGAGAATCTGATTAAACTTTGCAGCTTTCTCCATGTCACCTTTAGCTCTGAACACAGACTGCATCTGCATTATCTGATTATATACCTTTTCAAATAGGTTAAACTCTCCAACTTTTGTATCAATAATAGCTCTTCTACTAAGCTGTGGATTATTCTTCTGAATTTCATCTACAACAGCAGAGAACATAGCAGCAATCATATTTACTCTATTAAAGCGTTCCTCTGCTGTAAATACCTTCTTCAAGTTCTTATAGCTTGGAGCTAAGTTAGTTCCAATACTATTAATTTTAGCTTGGTTTCCAATCTTAATCTCTTGTCTAAATTTAGCAAGAGTTAAGGCAGCTTCATCAAGATTAGTTGTATTTAGAGGGCTGTTTTGATGAACTTCATCATACATACCTCTAAGAGTTGCAACTCTGAAGGGGTTAAACTTATCACTGGCATTACCTCTCCATCCTAATTTAGCTGCTAACACATCATCTATTCCCTTTTGTGGGATATAACAAAAATTTGCCATATAGTATAATTAAAATTTTAGTGCAAAGTTAATTAAATTTGCTCAGTTTACCAAATAAATAAGAGCAAAAGTTGATTGTTTTAAGGAAAAATAAGGGAAGAGTATAAGCTCTTCCCTTAATAATTAGTCTACAATATATTTAGTACCATTGTAAATGAGCTGGGAGATAGTGTTAATATTAACAAGTCTCTCTCCTGTTTCCTTGTCTGTTCTAGTAATGTCCATGTCCATACATCTGTACTTGCCATCTCTAGATACAAACTGCATCTTATATCCTCTAAGGATTCTATCTTCACCTTCAATATAGTCCTTTACAGGATTATCCTGAATGAATCCAAGAGCTTCCTTATAGGCTATTGCCATTGACTTCTTAGCTTTCTTAGCTTTATCAATAAGTGCTACAGCCTCAGCTCTCTGAGCTTCTTTTTCAGCTTCAATAGCCTTCTTTGTCTTTGGTTTGTCTTGTTTCTTGAAGACTACTGTAAATACCTCTGAAGACTTAATGTTTTCAAAGATAGTTCTAATGCCTGGAGTACCATCCTTCTTGTCCTCCTTGCCTACTTTAACCTCATTGTCATACTGGTCAGAAGTATTAAGCAGGTTAGCAACATACTCATTACTGAGTGAAACTTTCTTACCACTCTCAAGATGAAGGAACTCTATTTTATCCTTAGCTATCTTGTTTACTACATAGTGAGACTCTTCTGAGAAGATGTCACCAACTTCAATTTCTTTAATGTTTACTTTCATTGTTCTATTGATTAAACTAATTCTTTTGAATAAGCTGCATAAACAGCACTAATTTCTGTATCACCACTAGCTAAAGCACTATCCATAGTTGCTTTGAATAGACCTCTAGTAGATTCTCCACCTCTTGCATAAGAGGCAGCTTCAATTACTTGATAAGTTTTGCTATCTGTCTTAAATGGTAAATTAATACCATTAGTCATCTTGGATAACTCTTTATACCATCTGATATTACTGCATTGCATAGTATCAATCTTAATACCTTTGGCAGCAGCTTTATTAGCTTCCTTTCTCCAATCAATTTGATTGTTTATTATAATATTACCAAAAGAGTAGCCAATTCCATGAGGATTAGCATCGGCTATAAGTAGGACAGATTTAGTAGAACCTTCTCTCCAAGAGGTTTCTTCTATAATCTTCTTTAGAACAAGCTCATAGAACTCATCTTCATCACCTCCATGGGTGTTTCTAGCTTTCTTTACAAATCTTATAAGTTTGTCCTCATTATCAGTTAAATCAATAACTTGATAAGCATTACCAAAATCACTTTTACTCTTCATATCACAGTAATCACCAAATGCTACTATACTAACCTTTAATTTAGGATTAGCTGCAAATAGCTTTGGTATTAAGTCTATAACATGATTTCTTACTGCTTCAATGTAAGAAGACATAGAACCTGTAGTATCAAATGCTATGACCATATCAAGCATTCCACCCACAGATTTCTTTTCTACCTTAGGCACTTCTTTCTTTTTAATTAAATTTGTTCTCATTGTTACACTGATATACTATTAGGATAATACAATAAAGTTCCCATAGAGTTCTTATGAACATCTACATCAGGAAAACTACTATTAAACTCTTTAAGATTAAATGGTCTTATAAGTAAATGACAACCTTGCTTTGTGGGTATAATACCAGTAAGATATAATTTCTCTCTAGTGTTACAGAATGGTAATGTTGGGTCTAACTTAAAATAGTCATCAAACCATTCTAAGAGCAGCTCCTTCATTTCCATGTTATCAACATCTACAATCCATACAGGATTCTTTGAAGTTAATGCTCCTGCTGCACTATTAAGAGTCTTTCTTGGATTCTGAATATTACCCTCACATACTAATGAAGCAAGCTTTACTAACATAAGTTTCTGTAACTTTTCAAAGCTCTTTGGACTTATATTAATATATGCTCTTGCTCCATAATGTTCACAAAGGAGAATCACCTCAGGCATTATCTTTCTAAGATGTTCTTCATCCTTTATGAAATAAGTTTTAATAGCTCCCTCCTTTACCTTTTCATCCTTATGGTCTTTTGCTCTACATACTATTTGCATGTGACAGAATACTTCTGGATTATTCTTTGGCAGTAAAGGAGCTATTAGTTCTAGATTATTGATTAACATAACTATCTATTATTTCTTTAGTTGCATAAATAGTATAGATTTGTTCAAATGGTAATCCAGATATTTCAGAATGAATAATATCTGGTATACTAGTTAAACTTTCTAATATATCTACCTCTTGTCCATCTATGCAATATTTAATACCTCTATTTAATCTCTTTTTATGAATAAATTCAATTTTAGGATAAGGTAAATCAATATCATCTATAGAATCTACAATAATATCTACATCACGATAAGACTCGACTTCTCCATAAAAATATAATGCACAAGAGCCTCCTATTCTAGGATTTGCTTTAGCAGGAAGTAAATTAATTATTTCTTTCAATCTTTTAATGCTAAACATATTAAGATTTTTTACAATCAATATAATTCCTTTTAATAAATTCTTCTTTTAAACCACAAGCTAATTCTCTTGCCATAGGATGAGCAGCATTATCACATCTTCTATAAAAGAAATTACTCCAAGCATCTTCAAAACCACAAGATATAAGCTCAGATTTAACTGATAGAGGAAGAACTTCTCTTGCTTGTTGAGGAGTCCATCCTTTTTGTAATAATTCTAGATAGCAATGCTCTGCCACATTAAGAGAGGTTAGAAAAGTATCTCTAGCATCATCAAACTTACCTTCTTCTGCTATAATAGAACATCCATCTAGAATATCAAAATTCCAATTACGAGTTACCTCTCTTCCTTCATCAGTATCATGCATATCTAACCAAGATGGTATAATGAAAGTAAGTTCATTATCAAATTTATCCTTAGAATAATTACAATATCTAGTACTCTCAGCAAGATGACTTAAACCTACATGGGTTCTAAATTCATCCATTATTCCTCTAGAAAGAATCATGTGAACTGTATATCTACTAGGATAATAACAATTGTCATGCTCTGTAAAATACTTAGCTATATAAGGACACTTCTTTATAATTTGAAGATAATGTCTATAGTTAGTTGTTATATAGGTGTACTCTGGAAGTTTCTTGTACTTAATCCATGTAGGATTATATAATTCACAATCTACTAGGTCTTGTAGAAACTCTTCAAATAACATTCCAGATGCTATCTTAAGATGTACAGTACCAAACTCAAGTGGTCTAGCATGGTCTCTTTTCTCAAGCATATTTACAAACTTCTCATAGGAATCATCTGTAATTCTATCTTCAGATTTGTAACATACTCTGCCACACCTTTCAATGAATTTCTTAATACCTACAAGACTGAAATCCTTTTGTTCAAGAATCTCAAAACTTTGTTTAATTAGCTTCATATTCCTTAATCTTATTGTTAATAACCTCTGACTTTACAATACCATGCCAAATCTCTACTACTTCCTCTTTATCATTAAGAAGTATAATAGTAGGAAGACCCTTAACATTATACTTGTCAGCTACTTCAGGATTCTCCATTACATTAATGTCATCAACAGGAACATCAATAGGATGGTCCTTAAACTCCTTTGCTACAACTTTACATTGTCCACAGCAAGAAGAATAAAATTTTAATATTTTCATTATATTATTGAATTATGCTTCAAGAATATCTTTATACTTCTCATAAGTCTTTCTTATGACTTCTTCTCCTATTGGATTAGGTCTCTTAGAATCTCTATCTATACACTCTTGAAGAGGAGTAAAGAAATTCTTGATTTCAAGGTCATAGTTGAGTACCTCGGCTGCCCTTTTCCAGTACTCAACTTCTGTACCATTAAGATTCATATTGTCTATTACAGCATCATAATGAAAAGTAGCAGCTCCCTGTATAAAGCTATCTTTCATAATTTTAACTATAGGTTCTCTACTAGGTACCCAATATTTACCTAACATATTTCTGATGTCATCATTGTTAAATCTTACTCTATGTTCTGGGTCTTCAAGTACCCATTGTTTAGCCCATGTAGTTTTGCCACTACCTTGAATACCTCGGCATAAAATTATCTTTGGCATATTTACTTACTTTTACTGACTACAGAGTTCAAAACTAACAAAGCATCTCTAAGAGTCTTCTTTTGAGCAGGGGTACAGTTACTCAATTCACCATACTCCTATTCAAAAAGATATGACCTTAGATGGTTAGATAGTTTCAGAGTCTCTTTAGCACTTGTTTTAACACTAACTTTAATTCCACTCATCTAGTATTTTTATATTATAGTTGATTTAATTATTTCCTTTTCAAAGTAAGATAGTTGCTCCGTAGTAAGATTATTTATCCACTCTACTGCATACTTTCTATACTTAGAATGATTACTTCTGATAAACCTTATCAATAAATATTCATTTAGAGTCATATTAAAATTCTTCTATATAATCAGCATCAGGGAATGTAGCATAGACATCATCCCATGCAGCATCTCTTTCATGTTCATCATGCTCATCATAATGATTACTATAGGCTTTCCTATGTCCGTCTTTATAGTGAATTATAAATGTCATAATTATTCCTCCAATAACTTATTAAACTCAGCAATAGAGTGATAAAAATTACCATTGCCATATACATTACAACTATACTGTTTACCATTAATGGAAACCTCAAAATAGTTACCATCATCATGTGTAATCTCTACTTCATAGGGCAAGATATTCTCCTTGAAGTACTCAGCAGCTTGGATATTATCCATAAACTTCTCTGTGTAAAAGGGTACACACTCCTCATTAATTATATCTTCTATGCTCATATTTACTCCTCCAACTTTTCAATAGGTTTCCAATGAGTTATTATGCAGTCTTTAAGAGAGTGAATGAATCCATTAGGGTCTTTTCTAGTACATACATCCTTCATTCTGTGAGAAATCAAATATAATTCTTTATATTTACTGTAAGCTAGTACCATCTCATTATACTCAGGCAATCTTTCCTCAACAGAAATCCAGTCTGATTTAGAGAGTTCCTTGATAGCTTCATTAAAACATTCTTTGGCATCATCTTCATACGAAGTGATATAGGAACTTCTATTCCAATAGGATATACCTTTCTTTATCAACTCTATTACTTTCTTCTTATCCATAGTTAATCATTTTGTTGGTTTATTCATTAATAAATCAAATTCAGATTCATACATACATGCTATTGGAATAGCATTCCAATAAAGTATTCCAATCCATCCATAGAGTTGATGAGATTTCTTCCATTTTCCTACCCATTTACTCATTGTTATGTATGTTTAATTAAAAATTCTTTTGCTCTACCAGCAAACCCCTTGATGGCTGCTTTCTTGTGAGCCACATTGCCAGTAGTCAGCTCTTCTGCCATATTTTCGATGGTGGTGAAGTACTTGACTAGCTTGTCTTTGAGGTCTTGGTCTATCTGATAAATTTTATTCATAAGTCAGTCTCCTAAAAATGCAAGTGCATCATCAAGTATTTCTGCCCATTCATTCATCTTGCTAACACTTGCTGCACTGCCATAAGCGGATTCTGTCTGAATATCTTTATATACTTTTCTGATGTTTCTCTTTGCTTTATCTACATTCATTGCTCTTTCTTTTTATCCTCCTTTAAATTGAATTGCCTTGATAAAAATTGATTGCTCTTTATCAAATTAATCATTTCGTCCTCTGTGTGAGTACCTTTCCAGAACAACTCAGTATGACTACAATTTCTTTTATCATCTACAGAGAATGGCACGCCATAATTTGTATAAACCTCACCATGGTGTTTGACAAGGTGCCGCCCAGGGTTCTTTTGAATATTATTTATCCAACCTAAATTATCACATTCAAACCACATTTTATATTCGTCATTACTCAACATTTTGTCAATGCCAATAGGATAATGCCCTGGTTCCCCATTTGTTCCAAAATAAATAATATCTGCCATATTTCTTCTCTTTACCCTATCCCTTCTGTCACCAAGGAGAGGGTGGTTAGTTACTAAAGTTCATCAAACTCTTTTTGCAATCTCTGTTTTGTTTCATTCAGAAGATGCTCGAATTTTATTTTAAACTCTTCATCACGCTCTGAAAGTTCATAAATAGCACCAGCAAGTCTATCACTTGATTTTGAAGACATATTTAAGAGGTCATCTACTTTCGGAATTAAACTCTTTGCTAAGATATTTGCTCTTTCTAACTTGTCTATATTCATATTCTATTTATTTATATCCTTTGCAGGATTGTTATTTACTAGGGATGAGTAGGCATTTCCATCCAATGTGTTGGCATATTTGGTAATACAGGTTGTTTAAAGTATGTATCTACTCCTGGGATACCTGAAATGCCTCTATAATAGTCATCTCCTTCTTTATAGCATGTATCATAACAATATTGCTCATCATCCCAAGTTGCAGATACAAAACCATCATCTTGTAGAAAACCTATTCGTGTTCCATTAGGATTAAAATCTTTCTCAATCCATTTTTCATTAAAGGCTATTACCTCTTTTCCAAAAGGTATTTCCTTTTCAGATACTTTATTCCATTTCATATATTAATTAATTTTCTCCTCAATAGTTCTAAGATAATAAAGTATATTACCAACACATGTACGATTATGGCAAGAACTTTGATAAGTCTCATAAATTGATTCCAAATCCTTGATAAATCGTTGTAGCTTAATTTTATCCTCCATATCAAGAACTACTACTTTTCTTGTTTCTTCTTTCATAAGTTACTTCTTCTTATCGAATTTATTACTAATAACACATAATTTCCAATCATAATAATCAATGCCTTTCGCAAGAGCTGTATGAATACCATAATAATGTCATATATTCCTATTTAAGTTCAACTGGTTCATCTTTCCATTTTAACTTTCTTCCAATGAGTTTCTCGATTGTGCCTTTAGGAAGTTCTAGACACTTACAGCATCCATTATTATCTCGCCAACTATCATCAACCTTATGAGGCTTAGATGCAAACATAAGTTCCATGCCGAAAGAATTA